>Ga0315291_10000771_pt1 | contig 42508 bp, 26 predicted proteins | sample YL17G12_20_MG_FD_203070 | JGI IMG/M metagenome (GOLD analysis project Ga0315291, IMG submission 203070) | Sediment microbial communities from Yellowstone Lake, YNP, Wyoming, USA - YL17G12_20 | ecosystem: Environmental > Aquatic > Freshwater > Lake > Sediment | place: USA: Wyoming | collected...
GCGCCAGACTCAAACGGCTTGAGCGCGGCTTTGCCCTCGCTGGTCGAGCCGGCCCCAGGGTGTTGCACGGGCGGACAGCCCGTCACAAGTAGCGTAAGGGCCATGATTTGCGCCAAGACCGCGTAATGCCGAAAAACGGTCGCCTTCATGACAGAGTCTCCTTTGCGCGCTACCACGGGCGGGCCAGGCTGAGTGAACAAGGCCGCTTGCCTCCTCGGCCAACTCGGGGTCCCGGCGCCAGCGCCAGCAACAACCCCGGACCAGCCGACTCCATTCGTCTTTTTAGGGGATCGACGGGTGTCCTGTCCAGGATGAGGCCCAGTGCAGGCGAGATCGACCGCCCTATAGCCCAGGCCAGCGGTGCGGTCAGCGGCCAGCCATTGTCACCGTGCGCGGTCACGGGCGGCTGCCAGCAGCATTTTCTCATTTTGCTTGGCAACGCCTTGCACGTGGCTCATAATGTCTGATAGAATACGGGGCCCCGCCGAGAGCGGCGGCCCGATCTTTGACAAGTAAACAGTGGACGAAGCCGCAAGAGTGTGACGGTGCGGGCCCCCGGCTGCGGAACAAGGGGGTCGGCGCCGGATTCACAAAGCATAAGGCCCGACGGGTACCGACGGTGTGTCGCGACCCGCGCGGGCACCCGAGCAGTGCTCTCCGCAGCAAGCTGCTTGGGCTTCTTCACGGAACTGATGTCGGCCTTCGGGTTGGACATCTCCGAATTTCCTTGAAGAGTTTGATCCTGGCTCAGAACGAACGCTGGCGGCGTGGCTAAGACATGCAAGTCGTACGGACCGCAGTAGCAATATTGCGGTTAGTGGCGAAAGGGTGAGTAATGCATGGGTAACGTACCCTGAACTCGGGGATAACAGCGGGAGCAATCCCTTTAGCGAAAGTGCTGCTAATACCCGATGAAGTCGCCGGGTCGCATGACCGGGCGACCAAAGGCGGGGACCGCAAGGCCTGCCGGTTTGGGCGCGGCCCATGTCCTATCAGCTAGTTGGCGAGGTAATGGCTCACCAAGGCAACGACGGGTAGCCGGACTGAGAGGTCGACCGGCCACATCGGGACTGAGACACTGCCCGGACACCTACGGGTGGCTGCAGTAACGAATATTGGGCAATGGGCGCAAGCCTGACCCAGCGACGCCGCGTGCAGGAGGAAGTCCTTCGGGATGTAAACTGCTGTCAGGGGCTAGCAAGCAAAGGGCGTTAACAGCGCCCGGCGTTGAGCCGCCCCAGAGGAAGCCTCGACTAACTCTGTGCCAGCAGTCGCGGTAAGACAGAGGAGGCTAGCGTTGTTCGGAATCACTGGGCTTAAAGCGCGTGTAGGCGGCGGCGCAAGTGTCGTGTGAAATCCTACGGCTCAACCGTGGAACTGCACGGCAAACTATGTCGCTTGAGGTCGGTAGAGGTGCCTGGAACTCTCGGTGGAGCGGTGAAATGCGTTGATATCGAGAGGAACGCCGGAAGCGAAAGCGAGGCACTGGGCCGATTCTGACGCTGAGACGCGAAAGCGTGGGGAGCAAACAGGATTAGATACCCTGGTAGTCCACGCCGTAAACGATGCACACTAGACGTCGGAGCCTCTGACGGTGCCGGCGTCGTAGCAAAAGTGCTAAGTGTGCCGCCTGGGGAGTACGGCCGCAAGGCTAAAACTCAAAGGAATTGACGGGGGCTCACACAAGCGGTGGAGCATGTGGCTTAATTCGAAGCAACGCGAAGAACCTTACCCGGGTTTGACATGCTTGGATGCCTCCTGGGGATAACTCAGGTTGGCTGCCCGCAAGGGTGAAACTTGCACAGGTGTTGCATGGCTGTCGTCAGCTCGTGCTGTGAAGTGTCGGGTTAAGTCCCTTAACGAGCGAAACCCCTGTCGCTAGTTGCCAGCGCGTAATGGCGGGGACTCTAGCGAGACTGCCGGCGTTAAGCCGGAGGAAGGTGGGGACGACGTCAAGTCATCATGGCCTTTATGCCCGGGGACGCACACGTGCTACAATGGCGTGTACAGAGCGACGCAAAACCGCGAGGTCGAGCAAATCGCAAAAAACACGCCCCAGTTCAGATTGGAGTCTGCAATTCGACTCCATGAAGTCGGAATCGCTAGTAATCGCGTATCAGCCATGACGCGGTGAATGTGTTCCTGAGCCTTGTACACACCGCCCGTCAAGTCATGGGAGCCGGTAGTACCCGAAGTCCGCTTAGCTAACCGCAAGGAGGCGGCGGCCGACGGTAAGACCGGTGACTGGGACTAAGTCGTAACAAGGTAGCCGTAGGGGAACCTGCGGCTGGATCACCTCCTTTCTAGAGGATATCTAGACGGCGGACTCCGGTCCGTCGTTACGGTCAGCACACTTTTGAGCGGCCCCCGCGGGCCGCCGCCCGGCGGAGCAATCCGCCGGCCGTCTTCGTCCACTGTTTTCTTCTTTTTTGCGCCCCCCTGGGACGAGGGGATGTCCTGCTTTACATTGCGCGCGGTTATGTATGGCCCATGAACCTGAACAGACGCACTACGAGGCGCACCCGGCGATGTTCCGCAGCCGCCCGATCGAGTTCGTGTTGTGCGTGCTGCTCATCGCCGCCTTCGGCCTCGGCCTGCTGCTGTTGCTGATCTGGTGGCTGGACTGCCTTGGCACGACGCTGACCGTTACGGACCGTCGGGTCATCCTGCGGCGGGGCCTGCTGTCGAAGTCCACCAACGAGGTCTGGCACACCGACATCAGCAACGTACAGGTCACGCAATCCTTCGTGCAACGGCTGACCGGCGTCGGCAGCATTGGCGTGTCCACCGCCGCCCAGGAAGGCATCGAAATCCAGGTCGCTGGCATCCCCGACCCGGACGCCGTCCGGCAGATCATCAACACCCATCGCGGAGGCTGAGCGGTCGGTCGGCCGCCCCAATCAGGCGACAAGTCCTCTTTCCGTCCGGTCAAGCCCGCGAAACAGCCCCGCGCGGCCCGCAACACCGCACGTCTTGCACACCGGCCAGGGCCGCGACCTGCTCCACGAACTCGTCCGACGGATCAACGCCGGCGTTGTCCCGCGCCTTCACCAGGGCCGTCCAGCCCACCGGCGAGGTCACCTCAAAGTACACGGGGCAGTTGCCGCGATGCGTGCGGCACAGCCGCCGAAGCGTGGGCAACATCTCCGCCGTGCCGGCGGCGCTGCCCAACCGGATCACGATCTCGCGCGCGTACTCCTGCCGCACCCGGTCGATCGGCACGACGCGGGCCGTGCGGACACTCGGCTCCTCGCGGCGGCGATCCACCGCGCCCTCCACAAACACCACCGCGTCAGGCTTGAGCGCGGGCAGCGCGTCCTGTTGTTGCCCCGGGAACACAATGATGTCGGTCGAGCCGGCGAAATCCTCGATGGTCGCGATGCACAGCTTCTTTCCGGCCGAGCGTCCCGTGCGGATGGGCACATTCCGCACCCGCGCGACCAGTCCGCCCAGCACGACCTGCTGCCCGTCCGACAGCCGCGCCAAACCCGCCGTATCGGCCGTGCTAAAGCGGCGGATGAGGTCTTCGTACTGCGTTAGCGGGTGCTTGGTGATATAGAACCCCAGCGTGGCTTTCTCGTACGCCAGCATTTCCGAGTCGGTCCACTCCTGGTGTCCGATGGGCGGCGGCGGAGCCGGGGACGAGGTCGCGAAGCCGCCAAACATGTTGAGCTGCCCCGCGCGCCGGTCGCGCTGCGTCTCCTGGCCAAGCTCGAGCGCCGTGTCCAGCACATTGATCAGCGCCCGGCGCATCGCACCGGTGCAATCGAAGGCCCCGGATTTGATCAGGGCTTCGAGGACCGCTTTGTTTACACAGGTCAGGTCGACTCGCTCGCAGAAGTCGTAGAGGTCCCGAAACGGCCCGCTTTCCCGCCGGGCAGCGAGGATCGCCTGCACCGCCTTATGCCCCACGCCGCTGATCGCGGCCAGACCGAAGCAGATGTGGCCGCGGCGGCTATCGCCGCCGGTGACAAGGTGTGTCGCGCCGGCTCCCGTTGTCACCTTGTCACCTTGTGACCTTGTTACGTCGCTCTGCTCCCGGCCGCGAACCGGCGGGACGCCGATGCTCCCCGTGTAGACGACTGTGAACGCCTCGTCGCTCTCGTTCACGTTCGGCGGGCGGATGGGGATGTTCATCCGCCGGCACTCGTCGATGTACTCGGCCACCTTGTCGGTGCTGCCGCTTTCATAGGTCAGCAGCGCGGCCATGAACTCCACGGGGTAGTACGTCTTGAGGTGCGCAGTCTGGAACGCCACCAGCGCGTAGCCGGTCGAGTGGGCCTTGTTGAACGCGTAGCCGCCGAACTTGAGCACGTCCTGGAAGATCTGCTCGGCCACGTCGCGTGGCACCCCGTTCGCGAGCGCCCCGTCCAGGAACGGCGCGTGCTCGGCCTCGATCATGGCCTCCTTCTTCTTCGAGATGGCCTTGGCCAGCCGGAACGCCCGCCGCAGCGGCACGTTGCCCAGCCGGTTCACCAACCGCGAGACCTGCTCCTGGTAGACCATGATGCCGTAGGTCTCGGCCAGCACTTCGGTCACGATCGAGTGCGGCGTGGCCCAGGTCTTTCGGCCGTGCTTGCGGGCAACGTATTCGTCGATGTACTCCATCGGGCCGGGACGGAAGAGCGCGTTGGCGGCGATCAGATCCTCGATCCGGTTCGGCTTCATCTTCATGAGCACGTCGCGCATGCCGCCGGACTCGAACTGAAAGACGCCCCGAGTCTCGCCGCGGGCGAGCAGCTCGTAGACCCGCGCATCGGTCAGGTCGAGATGCTCCAGGTCGATGGTCGGGCCATGGTGCTTCTTGATGAGCCGGCAGGTGAGGTGGATCTGGGACAGCGTGCGCAGGCCGAGGAAATCCATCTTGAGCAGGCCGACCTTCTCGACCGTGGGGCCCTCGAACTGCGTGGTGATTTCCTTCGAGTCGGCCGGCTTGTGCAGGGGAATCAGGGTGTCGAGCGGCACATCCGCGATGACGACGCCGGCGGCATGCACCGATGCGTGCCGGGCCATGCCCTCCAGCCGCCGGCCGATGTCCAGCACGCGCCGGATGGTCGGGTCCTGGTCATAGAGCTGCTTCAGCTCGGGCTCGCGCGCCAGCGCCTTGTCGAGCGTCATCTTCAGCTCTTCGGGCACCAGCTTGGCGACGCGGTCCGCTTCGGCCAGCGGCACGTCGAGCGCCCGGCAGATGTCGCGGATCGCGGCCCGCGCCTTGAGCCGCCCAAAGGTGATGATCTGCGCCACGTGTCCGTACTTCTCGCGCACGTAGTTGATCACGTCGGCCCGCCGGTCCTGGCAGATGTCGATGTCGATGTCGGGCATCTCGTCGCGCTCCGGGTCCATGAAGCGCTCGAAGTACAGCCCGTAGCGCAGCGGCTCCGCCGCGCTGACGCCCAGGCAGTACCCGACGACCGTGCTGCACCCGCTGCCGCGCGCCACCGCGGGAATGTCGTTGCGTCGCGCGTACTCGACCAGGTCCCACACGATCAGGAAGTAGCTGCTGAACCCCTTGGACCGGATGACGTCGAGCTCGTAGTCGATCCGCTCGCGCAGCTCATCCGTGATCTCGCCGTAGCGCCGCCGCGCGCCGGCGTACACCAGCTCGCGCAGGTAGTCGTCGGCCGATTTGCCGCTGGGCGGACTGAATTTCGGGGCATAGCGCTTCGAGAAGTCGAACTCGACGTTGCACAAATCGGCGACCCGCAGCGTGTTCTCCAGCGCATCGGGGAACTCACCGAGGGCCGCCGCCATCTCCGCCGGCGACTTCAGATAAAACTGGTCGCTGTCGAACTTGAAGCGGTTCGGATCGCTGAGGTGCGCGCGGGTCGAGATGCAGCACAGCACGTCGTGCGCTTCCACGTCGTCGTGACTGAGGTAGTGCACGTCATTGGTCGCGAGCATGCCCACGCCGAGCCGCCGCGCGAGCCCCGCCAACTCGGGGTTGATCTCACGCTGCTCGGGCAGCCCGTGGTTCTGCAGCTCGATGAAGAACCGGTCGGGGCCGAAGATCCGGAGGTACTCTTCCGCGACTTCCTTCGCGGCGGCGAGGTTGTGCTTGCACAGCGCCTGCGGAATCTCCCCGCCGAGACAAGTGCTCGTGCAGATCAAGCCGCCCGAAAGCTCGCGCAACACCGCCTTGTCAATCCGCGGCCGATAGTAGAACCCTTCCAGGTAGCCGATGCTCGCCAGCTTGATCAGGTTGTGGTAGCCGGCCAGATTCTGGGCTAGCAGCAGCAAATGGTAGCTGGCCTCACCGAGGCCGCGCGCCTCACGGTCGCGCCGGTCCCCGGGCGCCATGTACACCTCGCAGCCGATGATCGGCTTGACGCCGACGGCCTGGGCGGCGGTGTAGAAATCGATCGCTCCGAACAGGTTGCCGTGATCGGTGACTGCCACGGCCGGCATTCGCAGGCGCTGGCACGCCGCGACCAGGTCCTTCACGCGACAGGCGCCGTCGAGCAGCGAGTACTCGGTGTGCACGTGCAGGTGAACAAAACGCGGCGTCGCGACCGTCGTCGAGGGCATCGCGTGGGCTCTCCTCTCCTACACTGGCCATCCGCCGGCCAGATGCTACGCAGTCCTACGCAGAGAGGCAAACGAACGGGCCCGGCTCCCGAGCGCGTTCCCGGCCGGCCAGCCAGGGATCCGCGTACCGCATTGGCCGGGACTCAGGTTCCAGGATCTGCAAAACCCTGGCGACTACTCACGTCGTCCCAATAGCCGGCCGATCTATCGGCGCAGGCCTGCTGCAGGCAGCAAAACGAACGCCGGGACCGCACCCGCGCTCGGCGAAATCGGGCAAGTTCTCTGCGCCTGGTGAAGGCAACGCCGGGGCCGACTGGGCGCGGTACGGCGGTACGGCGGTACGGCGGTATGGCGGACAGGTGGGCACAGGGTGCCACGCGTCGCCATCGGTACGGTGATCAACACTTCGGCTGACAGGAGCACAGGTGATGAAGTCGGGAGCCATGAGTCTCAGGACGAAGCTGATGAGCGGGTTCGCCCTGGTTCTGACGGCGTTGGCCATCGTGGCGACGATCGGAACCGTGCGTCTGCGGACGGTCAATCAGGTGGTGCAGGATCTCACCGACACGCACATCGCCTTGACCGAGGCGATCACGAGCATCGCCGCGGCGGCGGCGGAGCAGGACCTCGCCGCCACGCTCTCGGCGATTCATCCGGACAAGGCGAAGGAACTCGCGGAGGAGTTCGCGTCGCTGGACAAGCAGGTCGGCGAGCACCTCGAGAAGGCCAAAAAGCTCACCGCCGCCGACCAGGAACTTGTTGGGAAGGGCTGGGGCCGCTCCGTCGACGAGATCAGGACGACGCACGACGCCTTCGCCGCCGCCGGCCGGGCGCTGCTGGGGGTAACGTCGAAGAACGAGCGGGCGGGGATGGAGAAGGCCAGCGACGACGTGCTGGAAGCTTCCCAGGCGCTGATGGGAAAGGTGGACGCCTTTCTGAAGACCAACGCGGAGGAGGCGGATCGCGTCGCCACCGCGGCCCATGATACCGCTGGGCAGGCGCAGATCCTGATAACCACGGTGGGCCTGGTGGCGGTCGTCGCCGGCCTGCTGATGGCGATTATGGTCACGCGCTCCATCACCAAGCCCGTGCGGCGCATCATCGCCAGTCTCACGGAGGGGGCCGACCAGGTGAACGACGCTTCCGCCCAGGTGTCCGCGGCGGCCCAGCAGTTGGCCGCGGGGGCCAGCGAGCAGGCCGCGGCCCTGGAAGAGACCAGCAGTGCGCTCGAGCAGATGGCTGCGATGACCCGCACGAACGCGGAAAACGCCCACAAGGCGAACGAGTTGGCGGCCACGGCCCGCAAGAACGCCGACCAGAGCGACAAAACCATGGGCCAGCTCCGGACGGCGATGGGCGCCATCAACGAGTCCTCCGGCCAGATCAGCAAAATCATCAAGGTCATCGAAGAAATCGCCTTCCAGACCAACTTGCTGGCCCTGAACGCGGCGGTCGAGGCGGCGCGGGCCGGCGAGCACGGCAAGGGCTTCGCGGTCGTGGCGGAAGAAGTCCGCAACCTGGCCCAACGTGCGGCCGCCGCCGCCAAAGACACCACCAACCTGATTGAGGGCTCGGTCAACCGCGCGAAGGAAGGGACCCACGTGGCCGAAACAGCCGCCCAGGCCCTTCAGAGCATCGTGGGCGACGTCGGACAGGTGGCCAACCTGCTCCACGGCATCAGCCAGGCCTCGAACGAGCAGGCGCAGGGCGTCGAGCAGATCAACGTCGCCGTCTCGCAGATGGACAAGGTGACGCAGCAGAACGCCGCCGGCGCCGAGGAATCGGCCTCGGCCGCCGAGGAGCTGAGCGCCCAGGCGCAGACTGTGAAGGGCATCGTGGAAGACCTGGACGGACTGGTCGGCGACCGGTCCGCGCAAGGTGACGGCGTCGCCCAGCGAACGGCTTCTCCCAAGGCACGCGAGAGGAAACCTGCCGCCGCCCAGCTCCGCACCCCGCGCAGCGGCAAGCGACCCGGCGCCGCGCCACGGACCGCCCCACCGGTTACCGGGAGTATGGAACCACCGAGCGACGCATCGGAACTGAACGACTTCTGATTTATAGGAGCCGAGCGTTCAACCGCGCGCGCTCCGCGGAGGATTCCGGACGAGTTGCGCGCGCATCGCCGCGAGCAGTGTCTCCGGCTCGCTCATCCGGCCCGGACCGGTCACGCCACAGGCCAGCCAACCCTCCTCGGGTCCTACGAGCAGAAAACCATGCTCCCGCAGAAACGCGACGTTGCGCTGCACCGCGACGTGCCGCCACATGCGTACGTTCATGGCCAGCGCCAGCAGCACGGGACACGCCGCCCCAAGCAGCAGCGTGCTCACGAGGTCGTCGGCGATACCACCGGCAAGCTTGCCGATGATGTTCGCCGTCGCCGGCGCCACCACGATCAGGTCGGCCACTTCGCTCGGATCGAGGTGCGCCATCTCGCCAGGGCTCGGCGGACGCCACAGACTGGTGAGGACGGGCCGGCCGGTTAGCGCGCGAAACGTGGTCGGCCCGACAAAGCGCCGCGCATTGCGCGTCATGGCCACGGTGACGCCGCAGCCCTCCTGCACCAGCTTGGAAACCAGAGCGGCCGTCTTGTAAGCGGCGATACCCCCGGTGACGCACACTACGACCTCGTAGCCGGCCAGCGGGCCAGGAGCGGATGGACCGGACGTTGAATCAGGGTCAGTCACGCCGGCCCCCGCAGTCTCACTCGCTCGGCTTGGCAAGCCCGGACGCCTCGTAGTCGATGCCTATCTTCCCCCGGAGGATCTCCTCCATGACGATTTCCATCTCGGTCTTGCCGGCCGGATCCACGAGGGGCCGTGACCCGCGCATGAGCTCGAGCCAGCGCTTCTGAATCAGGCTGGTGAGCTTGAACCGGCCGCCGACCTTGCGGATGATGTCGTCGTTCTTGAGTAGCTCAATCATCTGTGCTTTTCTCGCTCGATGATTTCCAGTACCCGGGTCACCGAATCTTCCAGTATATCGTTAGTGATGATATGCGGATAGTACCCGCTGAGGCGGGCAAACGCGATTTCGCCGTCCGCCTCCGCCAGCCGCTTCTCCTGCAAGGCCTCGGTCTCGGTCTGCCGCCCTTCCAATCGGGCCTTCAGCGTCTCCATGGTCGGCGGCAGCACGAACACGCGGACCGATCCGGGCATCCGCTGCGCCACCTGGGCCCCACCCTGGACGTCGATCTCCATGACCATCGTCTGCCCGGCCGCCAGGGCCTCCTCGACCGGTCTTAGCGGCGTGCCGTACCAGTGGCCCAGATATTGCGCGTATTCGAGGAGCTCGTCGTCGGCCACCATGCGCTTGAATTCGTCAGCGGTGATGAAGTGATAATGCTGCCCGTCGACCTCGTTGCCGCGTCGTGGCCTTGTGGTCACCGAGACCGACCACCGGCTATCGGGAATCCGGCGGAGCAGCTCGTCACAGATGGACGTCTTGCCCGCTCCGGACGGTCCGCTGATGACCACCAAGGCTCCGCGCTGCGGCTTACTCATGGCCGCGGATTATGGCCGGGACGATCGGCATTATCCAGGCGGCCAAACGCCGGGAGCTTCAAATCGGGCGGGGCGATGCTACGGCGATCACTTCATGCCGGTCAGCAGCGCGACGAATGGGTTGATATCGTCGAACCCCACGCTGCCGCTGTCGTTGATGTCCGCGTGGAGCAGCCGGCAGTCCGGGTACGTCTCCTCGTACGCGGTCGGATTGGTCAGCGCCAGGACGAACGGGTTGATGTCCCCAAAGTCCACCGCGCCATCGCAGTTCAGGTCGCCGAAGATGAAGGCCGGCAGACCCAGGCTGCCGTCGGGGTTCACGTTCTGGGCGTAGATGTTGCCGCCATCGACCCGCTGATCGGCCCACGCCAACAGCGGCATCGTCGACGGCGTGCGCACCACGTCGAGACCCCACTTGCCGCTGGGCACCGAGCAGACCATCCGCGGCGAACCCGGCCAGACGAGGTTCCCCACGCCATCGACACGCGTCCCCATCAGATGGGCGGGACCATCGTCATCGACGTAGAAGACCGTCGCTCCTGACCCGGCGATCACGGTCTCCACGAATGCATTCTGCAGGCCGCTGAGCGGCAGAAGCTGCAGACCCGAGTTCGTCCACAGCCGGCTGCCGGTGGGCGAGAATCTCTGCCCGTACAGCCCCCACTGCGTCTGATTCATGTCGGCCTCGGTCCAGAACAGGAAAATCTCCCCGCTGGCCGCGTTGTACGCGACGCTGGGCGACAGGCGAATCCGGTTTGCGAGCGTGGACGCCGCCACGCCATTATGCAGGAACAGCTCGCTGCCGGTCGTACTGACGTGCTGCACGTAGCAGTTGCGCGTGCCGGCCACGTCGTACCAGCCGTACACCGCGCCGCCGCTGCCGTCCGGCACGAAGCTCGGGAAGTACCCCATCTGCACCGAGCCGCCGTTGAAGACAATGACTGGCGCTAAGCCCCAGACCGGGGCCCCCGTGGGTGTGTACTTTTGCGAGTACAGGTACTTGGGGCCGGTGTAGCCGCCGGTGTAGTAGACCCAGAGCGCGATGGCCGTTCCGCCGCCGCCCTCCTCCAGATCGCTGAGCAGGTAGGAGCCGCTCGTCGGGCCCACCCGTTTGGCGGGGCTCCATTGCGGCACGCCGCTCGCATTGAGCCGCTGCAGCCAGAAGGCGTCGCCCTGTGACCAGCCGACGAAATAGTCTCCCGTGCTACTCACCGTAACTTTCGGACTGGCGACAAACTCGATGGTGTTGGTGAGCAGCACGCCCGACGGGCCCCACAGGAGCGTCCCGCTGGGACTGATCTTGTTGCAGCCAATCTGATCGCTGCCGCTGCGGTCGTCGTTGTACGTGAGGATGGCGTTATCGTCGACATCGACGGCCAGGTCGTAGTCGGTCGTCGAGCTGTAGGAGCGGTTCGCAATCAGCAGACCGTTGTGCGCCCACTGCTCGTAGCCCTGCGGGTCAAGCCGCTGCAGATACACGTCGTACCCGCCCGTCGCGTTGTCGAACCAACTAATGTAGCAGCCGCCGTCGGACGTGCCGCGGACCTTCGGTTGCACCTGGTCAGCGGTCCGGTCGGCAATGGCCAGATTCTGCGCTGGATCTGACGACCACTGCCCGTTTGCGCCGGCGGTTAGCAGAATCAGGGTGCATACGGCGATTAGTACGCGGCGCGCGATCGACGTGGTCATTCTTGCACTCCTTCCCTCCGCCCGTCTCGCGGGTCCAACGTGAGTCTCAGCACGACACCGGCCAGTATAGCACAAGCCGCCCGGTCAGGGCACGGCGGCGGCGCTCCTCATCCGGACCCGTCTCGCGACCGCAGCGTTGCCACGTTATCGGCCCCCCGTTGGCACGGACCGAGGGGCCCATCAACGCACGCCGCTCGGCGCCGAGGTAGTGCCTGTGCTGTGCGTGAAGAGATAAACCCACCCGATATCGCGCATGTAGTCCGAGCGGGCCGTGGGCCGATGGGTCTGCGGCGATGGATTCGGCAGCGCGTCAATCCGCGGGGACACGACAACGATGCGCTCGTAGGCCGGCAGCCGCGCCGCGGTTTCTGGCGGCGGTGGCGCGTTTAGCATCAGCACGTCGCAATTCAAATCCCGCATGTAGTAGGTCACCTGCACGAAATCCCGCCGGGCCCAATACGGAATCCAACCCTGGGCGTCAAAAACCAGCAGGTCGGCGGGGCGCAGCTCCGTTTGCAGGAGCTGCGCGGCCACGCGGGCGTGCGGGTTCCGCGGCGCCGGCAGCTTCAACGTCAGCGCGATCGCCACCGCCGCGACGCCCGCCAGAACCAGGGGCAGCGGCCGTCGCAAGGAACTGGCTGCAAGCACCAGGAGCCCCACCAGTCCCGGCGTCGCGACCGAGGAGTACCGCAGGTGCGTCAACAACTGCTTGCCGGTGGCCAGATCGAGGGCTGCCAGCACGATGCAGGGCACAAGATACCAGCACAGAAAAACCGTCGCCGCCCGGCAACGCGACCGCCGCACGAGCCACAGCGCCGCAATCAGCAGCACCAGTCCCAGCAACGCCGGGAAAACAATGCGGACCGAAGACCAGTCCGGCAACGGCCTCGCCAGCAGCAGCCGCACGGGCAAGTCCAGCGCCCGAATCACGGTCCGCCAGACATGTCCGCCCGCTGTGTCGGCCACCCATTCCTGCCCGCTGATGAAACCCCATTGGGCTCGAAAACCGGGCAGCCAGAGCAGCGCCCCGGCCAGTGCGGCGAGCGCCAGGCTGATCGCCCAGCCGCGCCGCAACCCACGGCGCAGCCGCAGAAACGCGTACGCGACCTGGCCAAGCAGCGCCAGGCCGGCGAAATAGTGCGTCAGCATCGCCAGCGTAACCGTTGCGGCATAGGCCGACCAGCACAGCGTTTTGTGCAGGCGGGTCAGCGTAGCCCCGCGCTGTTCCAGCATGACAAGCAGCGCGTAGCCCACGCCGACCAGCAGCATGGCGAGGCTGTACGGCCGCGCCTGCTGCCCCATCAGCACATGCGCATAGGCCAGGCTCAGCAGCAGCGCCGCCGCCAGCCCAGCGCGAGGCCGGCCATATTCTCGCAGTATGAAGGCCACCGGAATCAGCGACAGGACGGAGAAAACCACCGACGGCAATCGGACCCACATTTCCCGATCACCGAACAACCGGCGCCAGCCATGCAACAAGAGGAAATACACCGGCGGATGGCTGTCATGCCGCAAATCGTGCCACACACCGCCAAACGACGAGGCATCCAGGTCTGTGTAGCGCGGCAGGTCGTGCAGAATCTGCCCGCAGGGCAGGGCCTCGAACGCTCCGCGGTGCGCGGCCGAGTTGAGCAATGCGTGCAGCTCGTCGAGCCAGTAGTCCTCGCGGCCAAGGGTAGTGATCCGGACGACGGCGGCCAGGCAAACCACGCCGAGAAGAATCCCGCCGAACCAGGCGCGGCGCGCGACGAAGCGCGGCTCTCGCCGAGCCACCGAACCCGAGGGCAACGAAGAGGAAGCGATAGCCTACGTCCCTCCAGCACCGGACCTTGTCTACGACCGTCCCACGCCAGGACATCTCTCGCACGCCGCGGCGGCCCGGCATGGGGACGAAAACGGCGTCGTACACGATTCTCGTCGGTGGATCATACGACACAGGCTGGAAAGTTGGCGATGGGATTCGGACCCATCAATGGCAGATTTGCAGTCCGCAACGGGAATCGGTGCACCAGAGCCGAGCACGTGCGGGGCCGCGCAGCCTACATGTTGCGTCGGACCCACTCGATCCGGTCGCGGGCCGTACGACCGGAATTCACCGGGTCCACCCGCTGCGCCTCCTCGAAAGCGGCCAGCGCTTCCTGAAGCCGGCCCTGCAAGACGTGCCAATCGCCGCGGGCGATGTAAATGCCGCCGTTGTATGGGTCCAGCCGCTGCGCCTTTTCGAGCGTCCGCTCGAACTCTTCGCCCAGCCTGCCCGTCAGCAGAAGTAATTGCGCCAGGGTGACGTAACCCGCCGCCTTCGGGCTCAGCGCCAGCGCCCGCCGCACCGCCAGCTCGGCAGAGTCCAGGCGCGCGCAACGCCTGTAGATGGAGGCGGCGTAATACCACGCGTGCGCGTTGGTGGGATCGTCCCGCAGCACGCTTTCAATCTCCGCGACCGCCTCGGCGTGCCGTCCCTGCATCGACTTGACCTCGGCCGCGATCACGCGCTTCAAGAGCGGCAGCATGTCCTTGGGATCCAGCACGCCGGTCTGCTTGCCGGCGTCTGGAGCGCTGACGTAGCCCAGCGCGGCCAGCCGCTGAATGTCCTCAGGGGCCCGCGCAGCCGCGTGCTCAACCACCTGTTCGACCGGCGTCGAGCGGGCCATCACGGCCGCGAGCCGGGAATCCAGCTCAGCCATTTCCGCGGGTGCCGCAGCGGCCAGATTCTTCAGCTCCGCGGGATCGGTACGCAGGTCGAAATACTCCGGCCGGGGCGCCAGAATGTACTTGTCATGCAACCGGCGCAGCCCGTGTAGCGAGGCCCAGCCGTTGTTGAGCCGCGTCGCCAGGGTTTCGATGTAGATGGCCCGGTCAGGATCGGGCGGCGAGGCCAGCAAGGGCCGTCCATCCAGCGGCCCGGGGGCGGGAATCCCCAGCAGATCCAGCAGGGTGGGCAGGATGTCCGCCAGGCTGACCACCCGATCTTCGATTACCTGAGGTACGCCGAACAGCGCCGGGTTGTGCAAGATCAGCGGCACGCGCATGGTCGAATCGTAGATCAGGTACGCGTGCGTCGGTTCGCCGTGCTCCTCCAGTCCCTCGCCGTGGTCGCCGGCGACCACGAGCAAGGTGCGCTGGCAGGCACCGTTTTGCCGCAGCAGGTCGAGCACACGCCCCATCTGGGCGTCGACGTACGCGATCGCACCGTCGTAAGGTTGGTTGGGAAACTGCTGGGCATATTCGGGCGGCGGCGCATACGGGAAATGGGCGTCAAAGTAGTGAATCCAGGCGAAGAAAGGTTTTCCGCTGCGGCTCGCGCCGCTCAGCCAGCCTAGCGCCGAGTTCGTCACGTCCACAGCCGGCCGCCGATCGGTGTCCGCATTGCCGAACGACTCGCTAGCCACCTCGCGCGGCGTCCAAATGCAGTCATAGGTGGCGAATCCCTGGGCCAAGCCGAAACGCTTGTCCAGGACAAAGGCGCCAATGAACGCCGCAGTCGAGTAGCCCCGGTTGGCGAGCATTTCGGCCAGAGTGGTGTAATTCTCGGCCAGCCGAAAGCCGTTGTCGCGCACACCGTGGGCGGGCGGGTCCAGCCCGGTCATCATGGTCGCATGCGATGGCATTGTGAGCGGAGCCGGCGCGATCGCCTGGCCGAACCGCAGGCCCGCACCGGCGAGTGCGTCGAGGTTCGGCGTGCGCGCGGCGGCGTAACCATAGCAGCCGAGATGGTCGGCCCGTACGGTGTCCAGGGTGACCAGGAGGAGGTTGAAGCCTGTGGCGGCGGCGGTGCTGGCTATGGCACAATTGCGTGCACCGGCCGAGGCACCTGGCGCGCTGAACGAGCGAAGAATACCCAGAGCGCCGCCCGCGGCCAAAACAAACGCGAGACCAGTCAGGATTATCGGCCGTCGCAGTAGGCGACGAGGCAAATGCCTTCTTCTCGCCGCTGCCGGCGCGAAAGGCTGGTCCGGGGCGGTGCGCTTGGCACGGCGGGTGGCGCGCGTCAGCCTTTGATTGTCACCGGGTTCAGCGAACATGCGCGACATCACGCGTCAGTACGCGGGGAAGGTGGCGATGGGATTCGAACCCATGAATCGCGGATTTGCAATCCGCTCCCTTGGTCCACTCGGGCACGCCACCAACTTCGCGGGCAAACCCCGACGCGAGCGCCTGGTCCGCGCCCGGCGGTTGCTCCGTGCCCTGCATTCTAACCCGCGGCCCGCTACGGGGGCAAGCCAAACCGCCATGCGCGACCGCAGTTCGCCCGTCCCGAGGGCTTCCCAGGGGCGCCGGATTCCATTATGCTCACGTTTCGTTGCGCGTCCCTGGCGCCAAACATCGCCCGGCCTCAGACCAATCGCCGGGTGCGGATGGAGAGAGAGTCATGTGCCCCCCTGCCGGCCGGGTGGCCGCCGCGACGGCCCTCGCTGTATGCGCACTACTGGGCCCCCGAGTCGCCGGGGCCGGAACCGGCGCAGACCCCTTCGATCCCCAGGGCATCGATCCCCCATCGGATCAATGCACACTCCGCGATCCAAGCCCCGCACCGGCGGACATGACCGTACCCGACGAAGCGCTCGCGGCCGACGACCGGTGCGGCACTACGGACCCGCAAGCCGCCTCAGGCCACCAGACCTACAACGCGGTGCAGCCGCCAGGCGACACGGAGGCCTTCCCCCCCGGCGGCGAACAAATGGTGGCCGAGGACGGAGACGCCACCGCGAGCGACCCGGCCAGCGGCAACCAGGAATCTTCGAACGCACCCGACACGGACCCGCGCACAATCAACGGCGTTTATGCGTTGAATGTCGAGGACTGCTCGGACGACACTTTCGAGCTCTACGCGCACAACCCGGACCTGGATGGATTCTCGTTGCGTGCTGCCTGGAGTGACGTAGAACCGCTCGAGGCTGCCTACGACTGGTCGCGGTTTGACCCGGCCCTTGCGTGTGCCGCCAGTCACGGCAAAAAGATCATGCTCCGCATCATACCGGGCGTCCGCGCGCCAGAGTGGGTGTACGAGGCCGGCGCCGCCCGCTTTGACTTCGTGGACGACAACCCGGAGCACCCCACGTACGGCCAGGTGGTCTCCATGCCGCTGCCGTGGGATCCCGTCTTTCTGGAAAAGTGGTTCGACCTGGTCGCCGTCTTCGGCGCCCGCTATGCCGACGACCCGGCCGTCACCATCGTGGCGATTACCGGCCCGGCGACCGGCGGGGAAATGCACCTCGGCGACAAGAACAACCCCGACCGCTGGCATGCGCTCGGCTATTCGAACGAACTGCTGATCGCGACCTGGGAGCTGACGGTCGACGCGTTTGTCGCCGCCTTCCCGCACCAGCACGGCAGCGTCGCCATAGCCAACCCCGTCTGGTTTGACAACCCTCACGAGGTGCGCGAAACCGTCGGCGCCTATTGCGCGCAGGTGGGCGGTGGCGTTCAGGGCAATTGGTTGTCGGCCGCGACCCTGCCCGAGAGCCCGCTTTATCAGCAGGTTGCCAGCCAGGCGGCCATCACACCGGTCGGTTTCCAGATGTTGTGCTCGGCACAGCAGGAACGCTTTGGCGGCCCGCTGTCGACGGCGATCGATCTAGGCCTGGACGCCGGCGCCAGCTTCCTGGAGTTCTACCGGCCGGACATTACGGCGTTTCCCGACGACATCGCCTTCGCCCACCAACAGCTTAACCTGACCGCCGTTGAGTAAGTGTTTGTAGCGCCCGCGGGATTCGCGGTACACTGGCTTCTATGCCGAGGCAGGTGGGCATGCCGGTGTGGTGGTCCGGTGTAGTTCCGGCACTGCTGGCGGTCGGGTGTGGTTTGTTCGGGTCACTCGGCCCCATCGTCGGCGACGGTTCCGACGATAGCCCCACGGGTCAACAGGACACCACCGCCCCACCCGTGTCGGAGCTTCCTGAACACGAACCGACGGCGACCTCTCGACCAACGGACCTCCCGCACGTGGATCGCGAGCCGACCACACCCTCGGAGCCGGCGCCCCCTCCGCCGACACCCCCTCCACCGACACCCCCTCCGCCTGCCAGCCCTCCGACCCGAAAGGCCATCGAGACGATCAACGGCGTCTACGTCCTCGGGTTGGAGGACCGCCCAGCCGCTTCCCTGAACCCCCTGCTCGCGGATCCCGCGATCGACGGATTGTCGCTACGCGCCGGCTGGATCGACGTCGAGCCGCGCGAGGGCAGCTATGACTGGTCGCTGTTCGACTCCGGCCTCGCCGCGGCCGTCGAGTACGGCAAGAAGGTCATGCTGCGGGTCCTGCCCGGCGTGAAAACGCCCGCCTGGGTGTATGAGGCCGGTGCGGCCCAGTTCGAGTTCGTGGACGTGAACCCGTACCACGAGACCAGCGGTCAGACGCTCCACATGCCCGTGCCCTGGGACCCCGTGTACCTGGAGAAGTGGCGGCAGTTCGTGGCCGCGTTCGGCGCTGCCTACGCCGGCCATCCGAACGTCACGATTGTCGCGATTAGCGGCCCGGCCGCCGGCGGCGAAATGCATCTCGGCGATGAGGGCGCGGCCGACCGCTGGTGTGCCGTCGGGTATTCCGACACAACGCTCGTGGACACATGGAAACAGGCGATTGACGCGTTCACCGCGGCCTTCCCCCGCCAACACTTGACGATCGCAATTGCCCACGCCACCGCGTTCGGCGACCCGGACAACGTGGTCGAGCAGGTCGTCCGCTGTTGCGCGGAGGCCGGGTGCGGGATTCAGGGTAATTGGCTTGCCGCCCGAACCGAACCCCAGAACCCCCTGTATCGCCGGGTCGCCGCTTTCGCCGCCATCCGGCCGGTCGGCTTCCAGACGCTGTCGGCGGCCGGTATTCCGCGCTTCGGCGGGAACCTGCGGCCGGCAGTCAACCTGGCCCTCAAGGCCCACGCGAGCTACCTCGAGCTCTACCTGGCGGACCTGTCCACGTTTCCCGAGGACGTGGCTTATGCGCACGAGCAGTTGACCGGCACGGGTAAGCCCTGACCGGCCTGTCCCCTCGGCGGTGACCGCGATACACTAGCGACCATGCGGCTCAGTTCGGGCAAAGCCGTGTGGCCATTGGGCACAATCCCCGCCCTGCTGCGAGTAGCGTGCGGCGTGTTCGTGTTGCTCGGCCTCCACGCCGCCATCGCTCAGCAGACGACCCGCGCAACGCGCCGCACCGCCCGCGAGATCAGCGGCGTGTACGTCCTCGGCAGTGAGGGTCACTCGCTGGCCGCGCTCGAGCCGTATCTCAAGAACCCCTCGATCGACGGCTTTTCGTTGCGCGCCGGCTGGAAGGACATCGAGCCGCAAGAGGGGACCTATGACTGGTCGCTGTTCGACCCGCTCATCGCCGAAGCCGCCCGGCAAGGCAAGAAGATCATGCTGCGCGTTCTGCCGGGCGTCAAAACGCCGGAGTGGGTCTACGCCGCGGGCGCGGCGCGCTTCGACTTCACGGACGTGAACCCGTACCACCCGACCGCGGGCGAGACACTTTCGATGCCCGTCCCGTGGGACCCCGTTTACCTGAAAAAGTGGCTGCATTTCGTCGCTGTGTTCGGCGCCAGGTACGCCGGCCAGCCGGCCGTCACGATTGTCGCGATTACCGGCCCATCCGCGGGCGGCGAGATGCACCTCGTCGACAAGGACAATGCCGAGCGCTGGCACGCCGCCGGGTACTCGGATGCGACCCTCGCGGACACCTGGAAGAAGGTGATCGACGCGTTTGCGGCGGCTTTTCCGCGGCAGCACCTGACCGTCGCGATCGCGAAGCCGGTCGATTTCGACGATCCGCGGGAGGCGGTCGAGCGGGTCGTGCGTGCCTGTGCCCAGGCGGGGTGTGGGATTCAGGGCAACTGGCTCGCCGCCAAGACCCGGCCGCAGAACCCTCTCTACCGCCGCGTGGCCGCGCACTCCGCCATCAGCCCGGTCGGCTTTCAGATGCTGTCGGCCGCCGGCATCTCCCGCTTCGGCGGCGACCTGCGTACGGCCGTGGACCTGGCCCTGAGGGCCAGGGCCTGCTACCTCGAAATCTACCCGGCCGACCTCGCCCGGTATCCCGTCGACGTGGCCTACGCGCACGAGCAACTGACCCGCGCCGCGAAGTAGCCCCCGAAAGCGGACGATTCGGATTGACTTGCGAGGGCCAGGGAGCGATACTTGTACATGATGTACTATACGTACAAGACTGGAGATTCCAACGCATGACCCGTCTGGCTGCCAGTTCGCTCCGTCAGAAGCTCGCCGACGCATTGAACCGCGTGGCATACAAGGGGGAGCGGATCGTCTTGGAGCGCCACGGGAAAGACGTGGCCGCCCTCGTGTCGCTGCAGGACCTCGCCGTCCTGGAGGCCCTGGAGGACCGGATCGATCTGGAGGCCGCCCGCGAAGCGCTAAAGGAGCCTGGCTCCGTCCCGTGGGAAACCGTGAAGGCACGCCTTGGCCTCTAAGCACCGCAAACCTGCGCCGCGGCCCAGAGCTACTCCGGCCGCGCCGGCCAGGATCCGGCCCGCCCGCTACCGCATCGAGTTGAAGCGTTCCGCGGAACGAGATCTCGCCGCGCTGGAGCACAGGGACCGCCTGCGTGTAGCCCGGAAGATCGACGCCCTGGCGGACAACCCTCGTCCGCCCGGCGCCGAGAAGCTGAAGGGGCCAGAGCGCCTGTGGCGGATTCGCGCCGGCGACTACCGGGTCATCTACGCGATTCGCAACAAGGTCCTGCTGGTCCTCGTGATCCGCATCGGACACCGCCGCGAAGTCTACCGCCGCTGGTGATCGGCCTACGGCAGAAACACCGTCGGCGCTTCGTTGAGCGTTTCTTCGCTCTTCTGTTGCAGGTAGGCCGGCAAGTGTTCGCGGCCGAACAGGAACACGAAAGTGCGGAAGTCCTCGTAGACGACCGCCATCTGCTCACGGACCATCTCCGAAGAGGCCACGCTGGACGTGGAGACGATCGGGGCGCCGGGCGAGGTGATGTACCAGACCCGCGGATACCGCGCCAGAACGTCGCGAAGCTGCGCCAGGACCGGCAGGGTCTTCTCGCCCGACAAGCGGTGCAGCGGCATCGTGTGCAGATCATCGAGCGTGAGCTGCAACGCCATCTGCGTCTGGAGCCAGAAGTCGATCGGCGCGCCCAGGAAAACGTGTGCCTGGTTGGGCAGCGCCACCATGACGGCGTCCCCGGGCTCGCGGTGCGCCTGCACGTAGCGCGCCGCCGCGACCTGAGCGGGCGTCGTCAGCACGTCCAGGTCGTCGTTGACTCCCGTTTGCCACGAGGTCATCTCGCGGGGCTTCACGACCAGCCCAGTCCCAACCGTCAGCACCACCAGGATGAGGAAGACTGCTACGACGCGGGCATAAGTCCGCAGCGCCGGCTGGTTCAGCCGCGACAGCCCCCGCACGAGCGCTTCGGCCAGCGCCACCATTCCCGCTGCGGACAGCAGCAGGAACATCGGCAGCGGGTGGTAAGCGTAGCGCGTCGTCGTCACCGGCAACAGCAGAATCTGCACAAAAGCCAGACCGATGCTCATGATGAACAGCAGCCGCGCCGGCTGCCGGAAGCGATGGTGGACCATCAGGAACGCGGCGACCACGAGGGCGGCGAGCGGAATGAACGAATCGCCCGCCCAGCTCGCCGTCCGCACGTAGTACCACAGGTCGAAACCGGGGTAGGTCCACATCGGCATGAGCGTGACGTCGGTGGCGCCGCTGCCGTAGAGCAGGCGCAAGGTCTGCTGCAAGGTCCGGTGGACCCATTGCACGACGACCACCACTCCGACCGCCGCCATCCCGGCCCACACCGTCCCGTTGACCAGTAGCCCGCGCACGTCGTGCCGCCGTGCGACCAGCGCCGCCAGCATCATCCCCGGCGCGAGCAGTCCCACGGCTTCCCAACTCAGATACGTGCAGCAGAACAGCAGCGCCGTCAGCCAGAGGCCGCGCCGCGGCAGCGGGCCCGGCGCCGAAATCGTGCGATAGAAAACGTAGACCGTCAGCAGCGTGAACCCTTGGAGCTGCGAGAAATACCGCCCGATCTGGCTGGTCTCCACGCAGTAGGGCGAGAACGCGTACAGGGCCGCAGCCGTCAGCCCGACCCAGCGGTTGAACATGTTCTTGCCGGCGATGTACAGAAGTACGATGGTCAGGATGCCCCAACACACCGCCGGCACGCGCATCACCAGCCGCGGGTCGTTGAAAAACAGCCCGGACAGCCCGGTGCCGACATAGACCAGTTCGCTCGTGGCTACGATGCCCACCGGCGTGTCCGGGGCAATCACCGCGCTCGGGTAACCGCGCTCGAAGATGCCCATCGTTGCACGGTAGCCGGTACACTCGTCCGGCGTCATGGGCTGGGCGAGAAGCCCCCAGAGACGCAGGCCGGCGCCACACAGCGTGATGCCGGCCACGAGCAGCGTGACGGCGTCCAGCCGGCGGCCCCAGGGCAAGCGCCACGTGACCGGCACCCCCAGACGAAAGGGCCACCTCACTCCAGTAGGGCAAAGCTCCGCTTTGCCGACCGTGGCCGGCACACCCCCACTAAAGCCTAGCCGCACCCTGACCAGCAGGAGCAGCCATTGAACCAAGACGAGCATCACGGCGAGCACAAGCCAGAGCGGCCGGTACACGGCCTGATCCGGCACACGCGGGTCGTAGACCACGACCATGCCGCCGAGCAGCAGCACCGCCGTGGGCGCCAGCGCCAAAATCAGCGGCGACACTGCCTGGCCACGCCGCGTTTCTTTCGCGACGGAGAGGTATCGGTGCAGATACCCGGTCCCGCGCCACGCGGCGAGCCCCACCAGCACCATCAAGACCATCTCATAGACGACCCAGCGGGCACACAGCGGCCACGGCCATTCGAGTTCGGCATCCCGCCGTGGCGCATGCCACGGCATGCGGCTAACGTCGCCCTCCTCGACCTGGCAGCTTCGCCACGCCGCGTCACGGTTTGGCTTCAACCAGGCCTCGCCCGGCATCGCACGCCACTGCCAACCCGCATCGCTGGCCAGCGCGTAGGTTTTTCCTGAGCCGCCTTCCACTTCCATGTCCAGCAACAGGTGCGCGGGCGGGCGCTCGGTGCTCAGCGCCACAGCCACCTGATTGGTCCCCGAATGCGCCAACGCCGACACGTCGTAGATCCACTGGGCCGTCGGCGGCGGCTCCGTCAGCCCGAGCTGCCCTTCCTGGGCCGCGACCACCACGCCGTTCACGGCCAGCCGGTACGGCGTCGTGCTCCACAGGCGCAGCCAGGCGTGCCGGGCACCCTCGGGGACCCGTAGTTCGCCCCGCATCGCGACGTTGGCCGCCGTCGGCACGTCCGGACTGATCCACTGGCCACGCCCCTGGGTCGTGATGGCCCGCGGCGGCGAGCTCACGATGGCCCGGATCGTCGCCTTGCCGCGCTCGGCCGGCGGCCAGCGCCCGTCGTCGAAACCCTGCGTAAACCAGTAATCGCCGCGCCGCTCGTACACCGTCTGACAGCGCCACAGGCCGTCCGTTCCGATGGGCTGTTCCTCACCACCCTCCTCAAACCAGTAGCCCCCACGGACGGCGACTTCCGGCAGATAGTCGGAGCTGTATTGCTGGGCAGTGATGGCCACGACGTTGTCGCCGGCGTCGAGGTGCGGCGTCACGTCGGCCAGCAGCGCGACCGCGTAGCCCGCGTTCTCGCGCAGGCCCAGGCTCTTGCCGTTGACGAACACCTCCAGCCGGTCACGTCCGAGCACTTCGATCCAGGCCGACCGCGGCCGTCGCGGCAGGTAGATGGACCGGCGCAAGTACAATGTCTTGGCACGCGGCTCGGGGGCCTTCAACGTGGTCACGTCGCCGCCGACCACGTAGTCGGTCGCCGTGGATGGCCCGAATACGCGCCAGAGCCAATGTCCCAGTCCGGCGCTGAAGGCCGCGAGAATCAGCAGGTGGGTCCAGCGAGCGCGCATTTACATTCCCAGCAGGCCGCGTTGGCCGCGGAAGTTCACGTGCTTGGGGAGGTTGTAGACGTCCATCGATTTCTCATACCGGGCGCGGGCCTCGACGAACTGGCCCGCCTTGAAGAAGCTGTCACCCAGCATGGCCAGCACCGCCGCACGCAGGGTCCGGTCGCTCTGGAGCTGGCCGAGGAGAGGATCCACGATGTGGGCGATGGCGTTCGGATCATCGCGATAGGCGCGGGCGCGCATCGTCGCCACGAGCAGCGGGCGAAAGCCCGGCGTCGGATCGCGCTCGATCGCCTGCTGCCAGTCGTCTTCCGCGGCCTGATACCGCCCGTCGTGGAACTCCGCGAATGCCAGCCGGGCTTTCCAGCTCGCCAGCCAGCGGCCGACGGCCGGGGCCGGCTCGCCGACTCGCGCCAAGTCCTCCAGTTCTTCGGTCGCGGGCCGAAATTCCTTGTTCTGAGACAATTGATAAGCGTGGAAGTAGCGCGCCGCCGGCGATACACGGCCCTGCCGATAGTCCACTCTTCCCAGGAGCACCCAGGTCCGTTCCAGCCGGGCCAGCTCCGGGAAGCGGGCCAGTGCCGCCGCCGCGTGCTGCTGCGCAGCCTCCTCATCGCCACGCCAATCGGCCTGTGTCGCAAGGGCCCAGCGCCATTCCGCCGACAGGCGTGGGAGCGCCACGATTCCCGCAAAGACCAGCCCGACCAGACTCCACACCGCCAAGCGCCCCACTCGTCGGCCCAGCGTACCCCGCGTAGTGAGAAGACACGCCAGCGCCGCGAACATCAGGAGCAGCAGCCGATGCGTGTGCAGGTACACCACGGCGCGCAGGAGTGCCCCGGGCTGCAGCTCAGGCTCCTGGGAGTCTTCCACGCGCGGGGCATCGGTGATCCGCAGCGGCGGTTCGGTCGTGCCCGCGAGCACTGCGACCACTTGCTTGCGTTGCTCCATCTGGTCGTCGAGCAACGTCATCAGCTCGGGATGGTTGAGCAGCACCGACGCCAGGCAACCCAGCACGGTGCACACCAGCAAGCCCGCCGCCGCCCCGAACCGGTCCGGTTTCCGCACCACGATGAGCACACCCACGACAAGCGTGGCGAGCAGGACCATGCCGGGGCTGAGCGGGACGAAGGCGCGCGGTCCATACAGTTGTGCGGCCGGCGTGGGATCGTAGGAGTGGTTCGCCAAGAACGGCAGACGGAAGGTGCCGATGTCGTCGCTGACCGGCGGCCGGAGCCAGCCTCCAAACGCCAGCCAGGCCGCCAAGGCGAGAAAGCAGAGCCGCAAGCCCCGCGGGGAAAAAACGTGCCCGAGCAGCCCCGCGACCCACCCGAGCAGGCCGAGCCCGGCAGCAGCCAGTCTACGCAGCCAGGTGGGAACGGCAAACGGACGGGTCATCTCACTTCCGCCGGGTCCAGTGTTCCCAATCGGCGTCGATGGGCTCGTTGTCCCGGAGATCCTGCTGGCCGTAGATGACGACCTCGTCTCCGGCCTTCAACCCCTCCGCAATCTCGACGACGGCCGGCTCAAGGGCCGGGCCGGTCTTGACGTTGCGCATGTGGGCCCGGCCGTCCTCGACCACGAAAACCATGGCGCGGCTGTCCAGGTCGATGATGGAGAGCGCCGGCGCGCTGGTCGTCTGGCGCGCCGCCTGCACCCGTGCATATCCGCTCGCGCCGACCTTGATCCGGTGTTTCGGGTTGGGCACTTCCACGATTACGGGGACCACGCGCTTGGGCGTATCCACGTGGACCGGGATCCGCGTAACGCGGCCCTGGAAGGTCTCCTTGGGGAACGTATCAAAGACCAGCTCGACGGGCTGGTCCAGGTACAGCTCGGCGCTGCGCTCCTGCGGGAAATCAAGCTGCACCAGAATCGGATCCACCCGCATGAGAATGCACAGGACAGCCTCGTCGTCGATGAACTGCCCGGGCGCCACGCGCATCTCCGTCACGTACCCGTCGAACGGGCTGCGAAGCTGACATTGGGCGAGATCGGCCTGCGCCAGGGCCAGCGCTACGCGCGCCGCTGCGACCGCGTCGGCCGCCTGCTTGACGTTGGCCTGGTCGCGCAGCGGGCCCACCACCAGGTCCTCCTGGGCGCGCTCCTCGCGGACGCGCGCCTTGGTCAGCTCGGCCTTTGCCTCGCTCAGGCTGGCCGCCGCTTTCAACCGTTCGCTCACGGCGGCGGTCTCCTGCTGGTACAAACGGTCCAGCCGCTCGAACTCCTCCTGGTAGTACTTCACGGCGTCCGTGCGGAACTTCACTTCCTCGGTGGCGTTCTTCAGTTCGACCTCCCGCAGCGTCACATTCTTCTTCGCCTCAGCTTCGGCCTTGGCCAGTTGGGCCTGGGCCGATTCCAGCGCCTTCTGTTTCTCGTTGGCCGCCAGCTCAAACTGGGCGGCTTCCAGCTCGATCACCACCTGGCCGGGGGTCACGTGGGTGCCGTCCTGGGCCAGCACGGCCCGCACCACGGGGTTTCGCTCGCGAGCGCGCAGCGCAGGCCCGATCTTCACCTTGATCTGCTCGTATGGGATGGTCAGCGCCGTGGCCCCGATGACGGCGGTCACGGGCCCCGAGGTGACTTGCGTGGTCCGCACCGGGATCGGCTGCCCGTGCTCCCGGGCCTTGGTGGCATCGCTGATGTCCTTCGCGTGCCGGGCCTTCAGAAACAACAACAGTACCCCCACCACAACCACGATGACCGCCGGAACCAGAAAACGCTTGCTGCGCCACGCACCGGGCGGTGCCATACGATCCTCCGACCTGCGCGCCGTGGGCAGTCCGCCGCGGCGGACGGCGACCCTCACTCCAGGTAACCCAGATCCTGCAGACGCTTGGCCATGACGGCATCTTCATCGGGCGTGTAGTTGGCCGCGCCTGCGCCGACCACTTCTGCCTCTGCCGCGCCGCGAATTACCGGACGCGTTGCCAAGAATTCCGGTCGCAAGGCGTCCGCGAGGACCACACCATCCATATCGGCCGGAACCGGCTGGTCCAATAAATACATGATTGTCGGCGCGATGTCCATGAGGCGCGCCCCCTGAATTGTCTGGCCAGCCGCGATCATCGGTCCCTGGGCCAGGAAGATGCCATGATTGCGATGGCTGCCGCTCTTGGCCGCGAAGAACTTGAGCGAACCCGGCGCGTCCGGCCGCAGGCGAACCAGCGAACCCGAGTCGCCCGCTTGCTGGGACGACTTGCCCTGATACGCGTAGCCCCCGGGGGTCCGTGTCACGACCAGCAGGTCCGGAGCGCGGTCCGCATAGGGCCCGACGTACAGCTCCGCGCGGTGATGGACTTCCGCGACGACCTTCTCTCCCGACAGCGGATCGACCCAGGCCAACAGCCGCTCACGGAGCCGCGCGAGCACCTCGTCGTACTGCCGGCCCGGCTCGACAATGCCGTACGGCTCCTGTCCCTTCACGTTAATCCAGATGTTCTGGAGATACGGCAATTCCTCGCTGAAGGCTTGCGTCCGCGACCAGTCGATCCCGCTGAACCGCAGGTACGACTCCATCCGGCCCGCAATCTCCGGCCGCCGCCGGAAGATGTGCGTCTTGATCGCCGGCGGCAGGAAGCGCAGCCCCCAGTTCTTGGCCCGGCTGACCATGCGATAGGCAAGTCCGGATTCCGCTCCCGGCGCGCCGGGATCCCCGGCGAACGTCAGGAACCCCTGCTCCGCCAGCCAGCGGTTCATGTAAATCACGCGGTCGCCAGACCCACCGAAGCCGTGGTCGGACACCATCAGCCGCACGCAATCCGGCGGGCACGCCTCCAGGAGCAGCCCCAGCATCTCGTCGAGCCTGGCGTACACCTCGTAGATTGCCTCCGACACGCGCCCCGAGGCCGACCGGCTATAGAGCGGACTCTGGGGGTCCGTGAACCGCCAGAAGTGGTGGCCCACCAGGTCGGACTCGCCGAACAGGACCATGAAGACGTCCCACGGCTCCCGCTCGAGCAGGTACCGGGCGGTGCGCGCCTTGATCTCCAGCGTGTCGAGAATGAGGTCGAGCGCCGCCTCGTGGTGGTCCGTGCTCATCAGCGGCATGATGTTCGCGGCCGTCACGTACGACCCGACGTTACGCCGGATTTCTCCGAGCAGCTCCGCTGGGTACACGCTGCTCGCGTCCGTACGGCTGCCCGAGCCCGGCGCGTCGAAGCCGCAGATCAGCACGCCGTTGATCGGCTCGGGCGGGTACGACACGGGAACGCCCATGCAGGCCACGCGTCGCCCGGCGTCGCTCAGCAGACGCCAGATGGTCGGCGCCCGCATGGAGCGCGCGTTCACGAACTGAATCTGATGGGTACCCGGAATTCGCTCCGTAAAGTCGAAGACGCCGTGCCGCCCGGGGTTCTTGCCGGTCAGGAACGTCGTCCAGGCTGGGTAGGTGAAGGGTGGCATGGTAGAGCGGAGCGGGCCGTGGGCGCTGCCGTGCAGGAAGGCGGCGAAGTTCGGCAGCTTACCCTGCGCGACCCACGGCAAAAGCAGGTCAAAGGTCGCCCCGTCCCAGCCGATCACCACGATGCGGTGATTGTGTCGTCTGGCGGTCATCTGCACGCACCCTTCGTCATGCCCCGTCGCCTACATGTAGCCCAGGTCCGACAGGCGCTCGACAATCCGCCGCTGGTCACGCTCGCTGTACGCCCGCACCTCTTCAGCAGGGGCGGCGGCCGGCGGTGCTGTCGGCCCCGCCGCGTGCCGGCCCGTGGCAACGGGCGCCCGGATCATGTCAGTGAGCACCCGCCCGTCCATGTCCGCCGGCACTTCCACACCCAACAAGGCGAGCGCCGTCGGCGCGATATCGGTCAAGTCGGCCGGCGGTGCCTGCGCGGAGTCCAGCGCCGCCCACTGGGGGCCGGCGGCCACCAGGACTCCGTCCCGCCGATGAATCCCCGTGATGTCCTGCCCGGCCCGCGCCGGCTGGGTGGGATAGAACACCACCGGCTGGCCATTGAGCTTCGGGTGCGACTTGGCCATCGTGAACGTCGCACCTTCCCACCAGTCGAGGATCAGGTCCGGCGCCCCAGACGTGTAGTCCCCGTGGTAAACCTCGGCCGACCGGTACACATGCGGAATGACTGCCACCCCGGTTTTGGGATCTGTCAACCGGCCCAGCGCTTCGATCACCCGCGCACACGCCCGCTCGTATTCCTCCCCGGGGCCCACAATGCCCTCTGGAAAACGATCCCGGCGATTGATCCAGATGCACGGCGAGAGCGTGAAACCTTCGTACGCAAACGCCACCGTCCGCTGCCAGTCGATCGTCGGCAGACTCAGCGCCTCGATCCGTGTCCGCCCCGCCGGCAATAGCCGGGTCAGCTTCGCCTTCTGCTCTGCCGTCAGCGTCCGCCGCAGAAAGCGGTCGAGCCCCGCCGCGGCGTCGCTGAGGAACGTACCTTTCGTTTGGGCCCACGTGAGCAGGCCGGCCTCCGCGAGCGCACTGTTGAGGCGCACCTGCGGGCCGCAGACCGGCCCGGCGCCGTGGTCCGAGATCAGCATCAGGTTGGCCTGCGGAAACAGCTCCAGCCAGCGCGCCAGCTCCGCGTCGCAGTGCGCGTACACTTCCTCGATCGCGTGCTGAAACAGGGCCGCCATCGCGGCATCGGTGCCGGGGTACGCGCAGGTCTGGGGTTCCATCAAGTGCCAGAAATGGTGCTGCACCTGGTCCGTGGCGTTGTACACCAGGATCAGTATGTCGACCGGCACGTGCCGCATCATCGCCAGCGCCACGTCGGTTCGGCGCGTCTCGATCCGCTTGAACTCGTCCAGCACGCGCCGGCGGTCGGCGCCGTCCTTCATCGACCCCAGGTGGCGGTTGTCAATCCGATATGGACCGACCTCGGCCTGGGCCTGCGCGAAAACTTCTGCCGGGCACGCAATCCCGCTGCTCTCATCGGGCGCGTCCAGCCCGCTGACCAGGAACCCATCGATCGCTCGCGGGGGATACGTCATCGGCACGTTCACACAGCCCACCCGCAGGCCCGCGCGGTTCAGCAGCGCCAGCAGGTCGCCGCCCCGCCCCCGGCGGTAACCCCCGTGAGTGTAGGCGAATTTGTAGCTGTTCGGATGCGGCGTGACAAAATCGAAGAGTCCGTGTTTGCCCGGGTTCTTGCCCGTCAGAAAGCTGGACCAGGCACACGCCGTCACCGGCGGGACCGTCGAGCGCAGCCGGCGAAAACTGCCGGCTTGCATCAGCCGCGCGACCGTCGGCAGCTTGCCGGCCCGGGCAAAGCGCAGGAGCAGCTCTGGCGTGGCCCCGTCCCAGCCGATCAGCAACAGCACTGGACGGCGGGCAGAATCGCCGGCAGTCTGCTGCACCGCCTGCTCCCTGGCTCGTGAGTCCATTTTTCGAGAAGTCAACCGTACTGGCCCGTACACCGTTTCGAGCGTCTCGCACGACGCTTCCAGGACCGATTATAGCGCCGGCGCATCGCGCCCGGCAAGAAACCGCGTCATACGCCCGTTCTTATCGGCTCGGCTTCCGCGTCATGCTCAGGGGAATAATAGCTCTGCTTTTCCTCCGGCAACTCCCGCACCAAGAACCGCGCCACCCCATCCGGGTCCTGGCCGATTTCCAGGCGCCGCCAGGACCACCAGGCCCAGGGATACCGCCGGCTGTACTGGTCGAGAAGCTCCGCATAGGCTCGCACCAGGTCCTCGACCGCCGCCCGTGAGCGGCCTTCGCAATACAGCGGCGGGTGAATCGTCACGCGGTGTCGCGCCACGCCCTCGGGCACACAGAAGGCCGGCAGAATCGGCGCGCCGCTCCGCAAGCACAGCCACGCGGGCCCGGTCGGCAGCGCTACGCGGCCGCCGAGATAGGGCACGTCCACGAAATGCGATCCGGCCATGCCGTCGCCCGCGATCCCCAGGACGCAGTTCTGCTGCAGGATCGCCGCCATCTGCCCGAAAGCCGACCCGCGCCGGTGAAAGATCACCCCCAGGTCGCTGGTGGTTTCCACCTCCACCTTTCTGCGTAACACGGCCTCTGCGACCCGGTCGTGTACCTTCCCGGCGTAGTCCGCCCCGCGCAGCACCAGCGTGTGCGTCTGGTAGCCCGCCTGCTGCAACGCCGGCATGATCATGCGGAACGTGCCGAAGTGGTGCGCCATCACGATGGCGCCCCGGCCTCGCGCCAGCGCGGCGTCCACATGCTCACGGCCCTCGATGTTCGCATACGTTCGCGCGACGAAGCGGCGCCCGCGCGCCGTCGGGTACAGATTCCATTCGACGAAGTACTGGTGCTTGACTTCCAGGTAACGGCGCAGGGTGGTCGCGACCGACAGTCCCGGTGAGACCGCGGGCAGAACCCGTGCCATGGCTCGACCGATGCCGCCGCCCCCGAGGGCCAGCAGGAACACCCACTGAATCCAGGCCACCGCTCGCCCCACCACGACCGCCGCCCGAGGACCGATCAGCCGCAGCAGGGCCACGTGGGGGAAGAACGCGTACCAGAGGAGCACGCTTCTGACGAGTCCACGCAGCACGCCTTAACCCTCAGCCGATGGCCGCCATCTTACGAGCAGACCCGGGGCCGCGACAGCAAGCCGCAGAATCGCGGATGACCATCCCATAGATCGGTGGATAAGCCCTCCTAACAGAACCCGCCACGCCAGTGGCGGGCCAAGGCGGCCCCGCCCTTGCGGGCGGGGTTCTGATAGGCGCGCTAAGCCCCTGAACACAGAGTAGACAAGCCGTCCAGTGGCAAGAAGCGAGCAAAAACCGAAGGGCCGCCCCCGTGTACCGCGCCGGCCCGCGACAACCCTATGACCCCGCGGCCGCCGACATGCCGGGTACCATGTCGGACTGCGGCTCACTGCCGAATCCCAGCCGGCGCCGGGGGCGCAACGCCGCCGTCGCCACCCGCGCCGAACACGCCGTGGCACGGGCCGGACGAATTCTCCGTGGCCGCGGCAGCCGACTTTCGGCCAACACCCGCTCGTAAACGTCGACCACCTTGCGAGCCGTGACCGCGCGGTCGTACTGGCTACAGGCCACTTCGCGGGCCCGACGGCTCAGACGGTCGGCGAGTCCCTTGTTCATGAGAACGCGCAGGAGGGCTTCACCCATCGCCTGCGGATTGTGATCTTCGGTCACCAAGGCCTCTTCGCCGTCGCGCAGCCCCTGGCTCGAGCCCTGGGTGACGACCACCGGCTTGCCGACCGCCATGAAGTTCAACAGCTTGACGGGCACCCCCGGGCAATCCGGGCGGGGCACCGCCGTCGTATCCGCGGCGGCGATGTACGCCGGTAGATCGCCCAGCCGGATGACCTCCGGAAAGATCACCGCAGCCGCGATGCCTTCCGCACGGGCCATCCGCTCCACGTCGCGCTGGTGGACGGCGTCGTCGATGGTCCGCACGAAAGCGAGCTTCGCCTGCGGCAGACGTCCGACCACGACGCGCATCGCCTGCAACAAGTAATCGATCCGTTGGAACTTGTTCAGTACACCCGTATAGACGACCAGCGGCTCATCCTGGACGCCCATGCGCTTCCGCGCCCCGTTGCACATGGCGTTCGCAAACATCGACAAATCAATGCCCAGCTTCACGACAGCGAGACGCTCCGCCGGCACCCCGAGGCGCAACAGGCAGTCGCGAATCGCCGGCGTGCAGCACACAACCTGGTCGGCCATGCGCGGCACGCAGTGGTCGAGGACCCAGGCAATAAAGTGCGCCAGCTTGGCAGGGCGAATGAATTGGTACGTATGCAGCTCATCGCCCATGGTGTTGACCGCCCCATAAACGAGCGGCCGCCCGGTGAGCCAGCGCGCCAGCACGCCCACCAGCGCCCCCTCATAATTCACGCCGTGCAGGACGTCGATCTGGTAGCGGAGGACGACGCTGACCGTCTTGAGCACGAGCAGCATGTCCCAAAAGATCTTCGCCAGCGTGGGGCCGACCACGACCCGCTGCACGGGCCCGACGGCCGGGATCCGGTGAATCTTGACGCCCCGCACCACCCCCGGCTGGCAGGCCGCGTAGGTGATTACATGCACTTCATGACCGAGCTCGGCGAGCGCTTCGGCATGCTCGCGAATGCCGCCGGGGGTACCGTGATTAGCGGGAAATGGGCAGGCGGCGATAATACCAACTCGCATGGCTGCCTCCTAATGGCGACCACAGCACGATAGCGCCCATGCCGCAACTGGTTAAGCAGGGCAAGATGCAGCGGCCTGGAAGCGGTCTTGAGTAGTTACGGGGTAACCTCGACGAAGAACATAGCGCCTAATCCGCAGTCCGGCCCGAGCGACTCAGCGCTCTTCGATTCAGTGTATATTAGCCCGACTCAGAAACTGAGTCAATAAGACTTTGGGCCAAGGGCCGCCGGCCTCCAGGACGCCCCCGGTGACGCCAGCGCGGGCCTACGGCCGCCGCATTTCTCCGACGATCCGGTCCGAACGGATGGTCCCATCCTGTAAATTAATGACCAGTTGCTGGCCGGCGTGGACGTCGAACTGCCCGGTTTTCGTGTCCTCCAGGTACACCCGGGCGTCCGCTCGGTCTGCGCCCCGCACATGAATACGCCCCTGCTCCCGATCGAATTCCACCCATGCCGCGTTGACTTCTCGGACGCGCGGGCCCTCCTGGTCGCGCAAGTACACGTTGCCCGAGGCCATCAGCGAGGCCAGTCGCATCGGCATGCGGGTCAGCGCGCCGCCGCGCCGCGGCGTCCTGTCGGCGGCGTCCACGGCAAACCAGCATTCCAGCCGATCACAATCGAGCGAGGCACTCTGGCTCCGCACGCCGTCCAGAAGTTCTGGTTTCTCGGCCACGTGCGGCAGCATGCGCTCCAGATCGACCATCTCGCGCCCGGTGCGATGGACGAAAACCACGTCGTCCTCGAACACGACCGCGTCCCGCCGCCCGGGCCCCTCCTCTCCCAGCGTGTACGTCATCCGCCCCGCGCAGCGCATCGCCGTCTGGCTCGGACCCCGGCCGATCAACGCCGAGGGCAGGCCCGTGACCTCCCGCGCCGGTTCGACGTCCCGTACGCCGCGGCGGTCGGTTAGCAGCAGGTCGGTCATCCCGGTCGTCACGATATTCCGGCGGACGAGGTCCGCTTCGAGCAGCGGGGCCGAAATGCTGGCGTGCTCGACCGGCTCGCGGTCGCCCGCTTCGTAGGTCTCGCTGCTCACCAGCGCGTTCTCCGCCACCAGCCGCAGCGGCTCTTTGCGGATGCGCTCCCCCGGTCCCTCCACGCGCAGCGCAAACAGGTCATCCGGCGCGGGCGGTTTCTCTTCACCGCTCAGCAGCCGCCGGGCTTGGCGCCACAGCCCCCGCAGAGAGCTGTCCGGCGTGGGCGTCGGCGACTCGGTGACATCCTCCATGAGCAGCGTCAGCGTGTCGCCCTGCAACGCCTCGTCCTCGCTGCGGGCCAGCACGTCGCCGACAAACCGCACCGTGTTGCCCCGCCCGTCGACGTGCAGCATCTGGCTGCTGGCCACCACGATCGGCGTCGGTTTTTCCCGCTCCTGGCCCTGCAGACTGCGCCGCGTCTTGAACGCCAGGCGCGATGGCCCGTCCACGTGGACCGTCTGCGCCCGGCGGTCCAGGTCGATCTGGCCGCCGCGCACCGTGTACGGCCGCGCATGCACGACGCCGAACTCGTCCGCCACCCCGCGGACCGTCGCCGTCGCCAGCTCATTGACGCCTTCGAAGACCGCGGCGATCTCGCCGCCGCGCGCCGCCACCCTGTTGTCCGGGTCGATCAGCTCGGCCTCGCCCAGCACGTTCAGCGTCCGGATGACAAACAGCGGTGTGCGGCCTGTGGCATTCCCCGGCGGCGGGGCCAGGTCGGCCCGCACGCGGTTGCCCTGCACGCTAGCGCGCTGGCGCGCAATCACGACGGCGCCGGCGGCATCCATCTGCCACGGATACAGCTCACCTTCGGGCGTCGTATCGAACACCAGCTTGAGCTCGCCGCACTCCAGGCGGCCGTCACCGCTGGTCAGCCGCACGTCCCCGGACGCGGTCGCGGTGTCGAGCAGCTCTTCAACCGTCTGCCCGCCCGCGTCGGGATGAAAGCCGACATCGAGCCGGTGCGCCGTGAGCTGCTGCGCGCCGAGATCCACCTGCACGTCACCCACGAAGTTAGCCGATTCGAGCCGGTCCGCAGTCATCATCGCATCTGGCGGCACGGATGCGCTGGTGGCCGGCGCCAAGTGCAATTCGCCCCAATATCCGCAGCGGACCGTTGAAAGCCGCGTCGTCGCGCCCGAGCTGCGCCGCGAGCGCAGCTCGACGTCGCCGACCAGTTTCACCACCCGCGCGGCCCGGTCGATATAGACGCTCTCCGCCGTGGCGGACAGCTTCTCGCCCATGACGAACTCGACGGTGCCGCCCTCCGTCGGGTACAGCCAGACCCGTTGGCTGTCATCGTGAAACGCCACCTGCCCGCAGCGCACCAGCGCGTCGCCGCGCGTCATCACGACCGGCCGCCCCACAGCGGCAAACCGCCGGCGGTTCGGCTCGTCCGGCGCACCGGGGGTCGCGGGTCCCATGCGCAGACCGCCGTTCCAGCGCAGCACCAGCCGGTCCCGCTCCTCGCGCGCCGGACGACTCGCGGCTGGCCGCTCGGCCTTGTCGGCCCGCAAGAAGCGTTCCGCGGCACCGCCCACGTCGAACAGCAGCTCCACCTGGTCCGCCTGCAACCCACCCATCCGCTCCCCGGCGCGGAATTGCTCCGCGACCAGGCCGCCATCGAGCACGCAGGTGTAGGCCGCCGGAGTCCGCCCGCGGCTCTTGCGGCCGCGCTGCGGCTCTTTCTTCGTCGCTTCCGTCGCGGGCGCTGCCTCCGCGTCCGCTGGACCGCGCTCGTCCTTGGTCGCCATCCCGAACAGTCCCGCAGCGGCGTACAGCACGAATTGCTCGCCCCGCGCGATCGTCAGCGTCTCGATCCGGTTGTCGGTCTGGTTCCAGATCAGGTGCAGTCCGGTGCCCGCGATCTCGAAATCGTCGCTGTCCACGGTGACCCGGTCGTCCGTCTTCAGCTCACCCAGCTCGAGGTCGAATTGCAGCCGATCCACGCCGATAGTCACGAGATCTTCCGGCCGCTCCGCCCGCGCCGTCCGATCCAGACTGGTGGCCCGGTCCACGACCAGGCGGACATTCCCCGCCAACCAGCCGTTCTTGGGCCGCATCTGCGACTGCTCGACGCGGTCAACCGTGATCTGCCCCTCGTCCGCGGTGATCGTGGCAATCATCCCCGTCGGCAGCAGCGTCGCCAGCTCCGGACCCGACACGCGAATCTCGTTCTTGGCGCCCGGCACCGGCTGCCAATCCTCGCAAACAAACATGTCCCGCGGCCGTCCGGTCCGATCGTCGTACCGCCGGAACATGATCTTGCCGCCGGCCGGCATCTCGACGGCGTCCCCGACGCGAAAAGGCTGGGTCGTGGGTTGCGCGGGGGGCGTAAGATCCTGTACGACTGGCCGCTCGGCCCGGCCCCCCGCCGGCGGGCCCATCAGGACCATGTACACCGCCAGGAGCAGCCCGAGCACGACCAGCGAGGAAACCGCCAGAATGACGTTACGCCGCATGGCACCGCATCCTATTCACCGGGCCCTCAAAGCGCGATCCCGAAGAGCGCTTGAACTTCCCGCCACCGTTGCGACCCGCTCAGCAGGTGCTCGAGCGCTTCGCGCACCGCGCCGTGCCCACCGGCCCGGTCCGTCACCCACCGCGCCACGGCTTTCACTTCGCCCACCGCGTTGGCCACCGCGACGGGGTATCCGCAGCGCTGCATCAGTGGCACGTCGGGCAGATCGTCACCGATCACGGCGGTTTGCTCGAGGGTGAGTCCCAGCCGGGTCAACAGCGCGCCGAGGTCGGCCAGCTTGTCCCGGCTGCCCTGGATCACATGCTCGACCCCCAGCTCGCGCGCCCGTGCCGTGATGACCTCCGAGCGCTTGCCGGAGCAGATCACGACCACGCCGCCGAGCTTCTGAAACGCCTCGATCGCCAGCCCGTCGTGGACGTGGAAGCTGCGTCCGACCCGGCCGGCGTCATCCACGAAGATGCGCCCGTCGGTGAGCACGCCGTCCACGTCCAGGCAGACGCAGCGAATATCGCTCTCTTTGGCCATCGTCCGGCTCCGGTCCTCGCTCGGGGTGCAACCGCGTCCGCGTATCATAACCGACCCGCTCCGCCTTGTACCGCCGGGCCGTAAGTCGGATATAGTTCCTTGTGAGCCAAAACCGTTGGCCCGCGCGGCGGAAAGACAGGCTGCGAATATGAGTGACCGCAAACCTCCACGCTACGACCTCGGCGACTGCACCGTGACGCTCGTCAGCGGCGGGCGCCTGAAGCTCGATGGCGGGGCCATGTTCGGCCTGATTCCCAAGGTCCTCTGGTCCCGCGTCTACCCGGTGGACGATCAGAACCGCATTCAGCTTGCGTGCAACTGCCTGGTCGTCGAGTGGCCGGGCCGCAGTCAGTGCGTCATCATCGAGACCGGCCACGGCCCGAAATACGCCGCCACGGAACAGCAGATCTTCGCCATCGACCCGCAGCACTGGCTGCGGCCATCGCTAGAGTCCCAGGGCGTCGACCCGGCCTCGATCACCGACGTGGTGGTTTCCCACCTGCACTTCGATCATGCCGGCGGCCTGACCTACGAACGCGACGGTCGCCCGGTGCCCACCTTCCCGAACGCGCGCGTCCACGTGCAGCGCGCCGAGTTCGAAGACGCCCGCGCGAAGCTCGGCATTATGACCGCCACGTATCGCGAGGAGAATTTCGCGCCGCTCGACCAGGCCAACGCCTGGCGGTTGCTCGACGGCGCGGTGGAGATTGTTCCGGGCGTGCGTGCCATGCCGACCCCGGGCCACACCCGCGGCCACCATTCCATCGTCGTCGCAGGCCGCGACCGCGCGTTGGTCTTCTCCGGCGACCTGATGCCCACGCGACACCATCTCGGCGCGCCGTACAACATGGCCTACGACCTGTTCCCGCTCGAGAACCGTGCGTCCAAGCAAAAGCTGCTGCAATGGCTGGCCACGCACAACGCCCTGCTGGCCATCGACCACGAGCTCGAAACCCCCGTGCTCTCCGTCCATCCCACCCGCGACTGGTTCGAGCTTACTCCGGAGCGGCCGGCCAGCTCGTAGGCTGCGCGGCGGGCTGGTCGAGCCCGTGCCGCGCGAGCTTGTGCGTGGGGTCCTCCTGGAGCGCATGTCGGAACGCCTCGGCCGCTTCGGCCGACCACCCGGCCCGCAGGCAGGCCCGGCCCAGGTTGTAGTACAGGTCCGCGTCGTGCGGCGCCACGCGTAGCGCGGCACGAAATGCGTCCGCCGCGTCTTCCGGACGATTCAGAAGCATGTACAAGTGGCCCAGACTCCGCCGCGACCGCACGTCGCCAGGCGCAAGGACGACCGCCTGGCGCAGTTGCTCTTCCGCCACGGCAAACTCCCCAGCCGCGGCCAAGGCCGCGCCGAGCCGGAAATGTGCGTCGGCGTCCCGCGGTGCCAAGGCGAGCATTTGCCGGTAGACCTTGATGGCCTCTTGGAAATTCAGCTCCTGCATGAGCACGTTGCCGAGGTCGCGGCGGGCCGCGAGCAGGGCGGGCCGTTCCTGGACGACCGCCTCGTAGAGTTGCCCGGCGCGCGCGCATTCGCCGACGCGCTCGAACTGCCCGGCCAGGTGGTACGCCACCAGGCCGCTGCGCGGGGCGAGCTTGTCGGCGTAGGTCCACAGGGCCAGCGGCGACCGCCAGACCTGGCATTGGCGCCAGGTCAGTGCGCCGAGCGCGCCCGCCGCCGCGAGGCCCACCACCACGCTGGCGATGGCTACGAAACGTGCTTCCAGCCCGGGCCGTCCCCACAAGCGGACCAGCCCGGCCCCCAGGACGAGCAGCCACGGCACGCTCGCCAGGTAGCTGTACCGGTCCCCGGCGGCCTCGTCGCCGCTTTGGATCAACACGACTGCCGGCAGCAAGAGCAACAGGTAGCTGAGCGCGGCAACCGCCAGCGCCGGTACGCGCCGGGCGACGCACACGAGACCGACAACCGCGGCCACCAGTGCGACCACAGCCCCGATGTATGCCGGCATCAGCAGCTTCAGCGGCTGCGACAGCTCGTAGATCGGCAGCAGGTGGCCCGGCCAAAGCGTTTTCCAGAGATAGAAAACGAAGCCGTACGCCGTAAGCACCAGGCGAGCGGCAATGTCACCGCCCGCGACTCCCGGCGCGGCGTGTCCACGAATGCCAAAGTCCAGGGCCAGGGCCGCACAGGCCAGCAGCAGGAACTCCTTTTTCTCCAGCAACGCCCGCAAGAGAGTGGGCCGATGCTCCTTGGGGGCGGCCAGTGCGGCAAAGCGGCGCAGCGGATACCCGTCGAGCAAGACGAGAACCAGTGGCAGCGTCACCGCCCACAGCCCGGCCGTCAGCGCGAGTGCGTAGCAGATGACCGCTGCGGCCATATAGCGCAAACTCGCACTCGCCCACGCCCGCAAGCAGAAAAGCGCCGTGAGCAGCGACAAGCACGTGCTCAGCAGGATCCCGCGCTGCGCCACCCAGGTCACAGGCTCGACCCGTAGCGGATGCAGTCCGAAAAGCAGGGCCGCGAGGAACGCACCCGCGTACTCGGCTCCCGAGAAACGCGCTTTTTGCGCCGCACTGCCGGCCGCTGCAAGCAAGGACAGCGTCAACGCGTACACCAGCAAGGTGTTCAACACGTGAAGGCCCAGATTCACGGCGTGGGAGCCGCGCGGGTCGAGCCGCCAGCCGGCGTAGTCTCCACACAGTGTGGCCCAGGTCAGCGGCTGGTAGCCCCCACCCCGCACGCCGGTCACCATCCACCAGAGTTGCCGCGGCCCGAGCCCATCCGGACTCGCGCCAGCCGGAAGTCCCAGGTCCTCGTCCATCAGCGTGCTGCGTAGGCAGGGCCAGAACGTTGCTGTGGTGGCTCCCGCCAGCAGCAGCATGAGCAGCCAGGTGCGAACGTCTCGCCACCAGCCCACCGCGGCGGGCAACGGGAATCCACGCTCGCCAGCTCCACCGACCAACGCCATTGAATGGCTCATCGCCTTGACCCTGAGCCGCGCATTCTACGCAGCCCGCGGTCGCCGCCAAGCTGAGCCCGCGGCGCCATTTGTTTGGGGTCCGTGACAGAATCGGCGGGCGTTGCCTGGGCACGGTGCGCCCGCGGCGGTGTAGCGGCCGGGCTCCGTCCCGGCCGTGGAAGGCCACATGTCCAACTACGGCCGGGACGGAGCCCGGCCGCTACGGGCCCGCCGATTCTGTCACGCACCCCGTCTGCGGTCGCCGCGTAGTTTTGCTTGCTCCGTTGGCCCGCATCCCGGTAGGATGGATTCTTTGACTAGGAGAGGAACGGCATGTCCCATAAGTGCTACCACCGCCCGAATTGTGTTGCCTACAGCTTGATCCTCGCACTGGCCGCATCGCTCGCTGCACAGGTGCCCGACCGAGGCTCCTCGCGGTCCGCGGTCTCGCCGCCAACGGGCGGGGCCAGCACGAGTCACAAGCTCCACGCGGCGCTCCTGCAGCGCCTGGCCGAGGAATCCGGTCCGGTCAAAGCCTGGGTGTTTTTCACGGACAAGGGCTTCCAATCGCAAGACGAGCTCCGCGAAGCGCTTCGACAGGTCGCCGAAAGCTACGACCTGCGCGCCGTCCAGCGCCGCGCCCTGCGTGGTAACAACGCGGCCCGCGGCGGTGCCCTGTTCGACGAGCACGACCTGCCGGCGGTTCAAGCGTATGTTGACGCCGTCACCGCCACCGGCGCGAAGCTGCACATCACCAGCCGTTGGCTCAACGCGATCAGCGTGTGGGCAACGCGCGCCCAGTTGGAGCAAATCGCGACCCTGCCGTTCGTCGACCGGCTCGAAGCCGTGCGCCGCTCCTATCGCAACCGCCCGTTGAACATCCAGGAGGTGGGCGATGCCCCGTCTGCCTCGGATGAGGGCGCGCGACGGATCGATTACGGCTACGCGACCGAGCAGCTCACCCAGATCAACCTCATCGCGTTGCACGAGGCCGGCTACGCAGCCGACGGCATTGTCATCGGCATCCTGGATACCGGTTTTCATCGGACGCACGAGGCGTTCAATAACCCGGTACACCCGCTCACCGTCCTCGCCGAGTACGATTTCGTGGACAACGACCCCATCACCGAGATCGAGCCGGGCGACCCCTCCGGCCAGGCGGATCACGGCACGATGATCCTGGGCTGCATCGGGGCCTACAAGCCGGGCAGCCTGGTCGGCGGCGCGTTCAACGCGGCGTTCGTCCTGGCCAAGACCGAGGACACGACCCAGGAAGTCCCCGCCGAGGAGGACAACTACGTCGCCGGCCTTGAATTCACCGAGGCCCACGGGGCCGACATGACCACCTCCTCGCTCGGCTACATCGACTGGTACACGCAGGAGCAGCTCGACGGCCAGACCGCCGTCACCACCATCGCCTGCAATATCCATACGGGCAACGGCGTGCACCACACGAACGCCGCCGGCAACGAGTACCATGACTCGAACCCGAATACCTCGCACCTGATTGCCCCGGCCGACGCCTTCCAGGTCATCACCTGCGGCGCCGTCGATAGCACGGGCGCGATCGCCTATTTCAGCTCGGACGGCCCCACCGCCGACGGGCGCGTCAAGCCCGAATTGCTAGCGCGCGGCATCAGCACGTATACGGTCTCACCGTACTCGGACACCGGCTACACCACGGCTGACGGAACCTCCCTGTCCACGCCGCTCGTCGCCTGCGCCGTGGCGTGCCTCGTCCAGGCCAAGCCCTACTGGACGGTCGATCAGATGCGCGCGCATACGTTCGAGACCGCCGACTACTACGTGGCCCATGGCACGTACGATCCGTTGTACGTGCTTGGGTATGGCATCGTGAATGCCTACGCCGCCTATGACACGTGCTCGGACGCCGGCACGGTGGCGCTGGATCGCGCCAAGTACATGTGCCTGAGCACGGCGACCATCACCGTCAACGATTGCGGCCTGAACACCAACAGCAGCCAGATCGAGACTGTAACGGTCACCATCAACTCGACCTCGGAACCGGCCGGCGAAGCAGTCCTCCTGACCGAGCTAGCCGCCGATGCGGCGGAATTCGCGGGGTCGATTCAGCTCAGCACCACCAACGCTCCCGGCGTGCTGTTGGTGGCCCCCGGCGACACGATCACCGTCACCTACATCGACGCCGACAACGGCCAGGGCCAGCAGGTCACCGTCACCGCGACCGCCGTGGTCGACTGCACGCCGCCGACGATCAGCAACGTGCATGTGACCAATCTCCAGGCGCGCAGCGCCACGGTGGCCTTCACCTGCAACGAGCTCGCCCGCGGCACGGTGCATTACGGCCTGAGCTGCGACAGCCTGATCTGGACTGCCGAGGGCGGCTATGCCCTGGCCCCGACGGTCGACCTCGGCGGGCTGAACGACAACACGACCTATTACTACAAGGTCGACGCCACCGACGAAGCCGGCAACACCACGGCCGATCCGACCTGCCGCAACTTCACGACCCCCGAAATCCCCGACTTCTTCACGGAGCTCTTCACCAGCGGCAACGACCTCGACAACCTCAGTCTGAGCTTCACGCCGAACGGATCGAGTGACTTCTACCTGGCCTGCGCCGAGGCGATCAGCGCGCTGCCCACCGATCCGGCCGGCGGTACGACCTTGTCGCTCTCCGACGACAGCTACGCCCTGGTCACGCTCGGCGGCGGCGCGACGGTCTCCTTGTACGGCACCAGCTACAACCACTTCTACGTGGGCAGCAACGGCTACCTCACGTTCAACAGCGGAGATAGCACCTACACCGAGGCCCTGGCCGCCCACTTCAACCAGCCGCGGGTCAGCGGCCTGTTCGACGACCTCAACCCGTCGCAGGGCGGCACGGTGAGCTGGAAGCAGCT
>Ga0315291_10000772_pt1 | contig 42500 bp, 34 predicted proteins | sample YL17G12_20_MG_FD_203070 | JGI IMG/M metagenome (GOLD analysis project Ga0315291, IMG submission 203070) | Sediment microbial communities from Yellowstone Lake, YNP, Wyoming, USA - YL17G12_20 | ecosystem: Environmental > Aquatic > Freshwater > Lake > Sediment | place: USA: Wyoming | collected...
AAGTCTATAAAAATCTTTAAGGATATACGTTGTTTTGAAAAGTGAGTTAGTTTTTCTGATATTCAGACATTTAATCGTTGGTCGTGGGATATAATTTCACATAACTGAAACTCTTTGCAATTGCAGTGTTAATTTGCTAAATTTATTAAACGTTTATTCATAATGCTATTTTTGGAATAGTGATATGGAGCAGATAGCCAGACGGGGTGTTTTAAGGCGATTATATAAAATTGTCAAGCTGTACAAAGTGCGGATTTTTTTCGGCATTGTGTGCACGGTGTTGATGGGATTGACCGATGCCTTCGTCGCCGGAATGTTAGCGCTGTTGATTGACGGACTAACAAAAGCCGGGGAAAATATTGTAAAAGGAACAGAAATCCTTGCTGAAACCAAAGAGTTCACCCTGAAACGGTTCGGTATTGATTATACTGTTATTCATTCCTTTTCCATCCAGTCTATTTTACAGGCAAAAACTTTGTTATTGCTGTTAGGCTTAGCAATCATTGTTTTGATGATTATTAAGGGAATTTGTGTTTATTCAAAAGAATATTTAATGGCATCGGTTATTCAGAAGACAGTAAAGCGAATCCGCGACGGATTGTATGCCAATCTTTTGTACTTGCAGATGGCGTTTTTTGACCGCTCTAAAACCGGCGAAGTAATGTCAAAAATGACCAACGACGTCCAGATTATTGAACAATCTTTAAATGCTTTTGTTGTCATTGTTCAGGCATTCGTGTATACTGTTATTTTTATTTCGCTGTTATTTATTATTAATTGGAAATTGACCTTATTATCGCTCATTATTTTTCCGGTATTTGCCGGAATTTTGAAGTTATTTTCGGACGGGATACGCCGGGCAAGCAGGCGGATTCTCTCGAAATTAGCGGATATTAATGCGGTTCTGCAGGAAACGATTACTGGCATAAAGGTTATCAAGACCTATACCGGTGAGCGGCGGGAAATCGAAAATTTTTCTCAAAAGACGTACCAGAACTATGCGCATTCAATGCGTGCAAGCCGATTAGTAGCGTTTTTAAAGCCGACGAATGAATTTATTAGCACGGTCGGGATGGCGGCGATTATCCTGTACTGCGGGTTCAGTATTTTAAATCGGAGTATGGATATTGCTCTGTTTACCGGGTTTGCCGCCTTAATAACAATGGCATATAAGCCGATAAAGACACTCGGGGAGACTCAGCCGATTGTTGACCGGGCAGTTGCGGCAGGTGAGCGGATATTTGAGTTGATGGATGAACAGACGGAGCTGGAAGTTCATCATAGTGAAACGTTTGAGACTCCTGCAAGAGGAGCAATAGAATTCCGAGCCGTTGTTTTTTCATATAATGGCACCGATACGGTTTTAAATGGAATCAGCTTTGCAGTTAAGCACGGAGAAACAACGGCGCTGGTTGGACCAAGCGGTGCCGGGAAAAGCACCATAATGCAATTGCTTCTGCGGTTTTATGAATGTCATTCGGGTGCCATTTTCATTGACGGGAAAGATATTTCAAAGGTAAGCCGGGTACTATTACGAAGCCAGATAAGTTTAGTGCCCCAGGAGACGATTTTATTTTCCGGGCAAGTGATTGATAATATCCGGTACGGGAAGCCTGATGCGACTATGGATGAGATTGTTACTGCGGCGAAATCAGCAAATGCACACGATTTTATTATGACTCTCCCCAATGGATATAATACGGAAATTGGTGAGCGGGGGCTTCAGCTTTCAGGCGGTCAGCGTCAGCGGATTGCAATTGCTAGGGCACTTTTGAAAAACAGCCCAATTTTACTGCTGGACGAAGCAACGTCATCTCTGGATTCGGAATCAGAACGGCTTGTTCAGGAGGCAACGGAAGTATTAATGAGACAGCGGACGACCCTTGTCATTGCGCACCGGTTATCAACGGTTCGGAATGCTCATACAATTATTGTGCTGGACAAGGGCATAATCGTCCAGATGGGGACGCATCAACAATTACTTGAACAGGGTGGGTTATATAAATCCTTGTACGATTTGCAGTTCAGATAAAAAATATAAGTTGACCCATCCTACATTTACGGAATTATTTGTAGGAGCGAGGTCATCTCGCCCAAAATAAACCAGATTATGGTGAAAGGGGCGAACACACAGGCAGGAATGCCTGTGCCACCATTTTCTATTAATAATTTTCGGTGGCACAGACATTCTTGTCTGTGTAAAAAGACGGCGAATTCGCCCCGACGGGTGAAAATAACATTTTTCGTAGGGGCGAGAGGCGTCTCGCCCGAAATTGAAAATGTATCCAACAATAAAGGGGAATAGCAATGAAAAAGCAAATGATTCTGTGGGTAATCATTGCGTTTTTTACCCTGCAATTAATCCCCGCTCAGGAAAGACAAAACGCTCCGCCGATGAGACAGGGAACAGGTTTTACGTGATGAACAGCAGAATCCCCCCAAGAGCGGTAAAACAGCAACGGAGATTGACCTTACCTACGTCAGCAGTATTCTATGGAGGGATGTATATGACGTCAAAGTTTCCGGCAATTATGCTTACTGCGCCTTCGTAAATGGTCTTGTTATTCTTGACATAACAAACAAGTCAAATCCGGTGTTTGTTTCAAAACTCTATTTAGGAGGAGGAGGCGGCACAGCAAATGCTCTCTGTATAGATAATAATTACGCATACGTCGCGGCTAGTGGTTCAGGACTTCAGATAATTAACGTCAGCAATCCCCTCGCCCCGATTCTCGGGGGGAAGTTATGACACCCATGGTTCTGCTCTCGGCGTTGCGGTCAGCGGGAATTACGCATACGTTGCTGATGGTGGTTCTTTTATGATTTTACGATCAACTGTTACCGCTGTTGAAGACGAGACGCCTGTCAAAGGAAAAATTCCGAATCAATTCAAGCTTATGCAGAACTACCCGAACCCGTTTAATCCGGTGACGGTGATACGGTTTGCCCTGCCGAGGACGTCGCTGGTGAAACTGGTAGTTTATGATATTACTGGTCGTGAAGTTGCAGTGTTAGTTAACGGTTCACTGCCGGCGGGGTATCATTCAGCGCAGTGGGATGCGCGGAATGCTGCAAGCGGAATGTATATCTACTGTATCAAAGCCGGCTCATTTACGCAGGCGAAACGGATGATTGTAATTAAATAAAAATGTAGGGTGAATTGATAAATCCGCCGATAAATAAAAAATTAAACAGTGGGTCTTTGACCCGCCCTACATTTTCTACTGCCAGAAAAGGAGGCAGATTTGTTTATCTGTTGTTATTTTGTCAAGTGAATCTGCTCGATTAAACAGGTGATCGCACAGGCAAGTCCGCCACAAGGACGGCGGACCTGTGCCACTATTTTCAGATAATAATTTTAAGGTGGCACAGACATTATTGTCTGTGTAAAAAGAAATAAGAATATGGTCTAACATAGCTGTATGAGATTCCTTAAATTAACAGAGCATACAGGAAAACAACTTTTAATAAAGCTTCTGTCGGTTTTTCTTCCTGTTCAAAAGAAAATTGATACTGCTGAGCTTCAGCGCCGGCATTTTAGTCGTATTTTAATTATCAGGCTGGAGCAGAAGTTAGGGAATTTAGTGATGTCAACCTTTTTTCCCCGTGCACTCAAAGAGTTGTATCCAGAATCAACGGTTCATTTATTTGTCCACAACCGGCTGAAGTCCGTATGGGATAATAATCCGTTTGTTGATTGTATTATTACATTTGACCATAAATATCATTTATACAATCCGATTAGGTTTGTTCAATTATTACGGCAACTTCGGAATAATAGGTATGATCTTGTCATTGATTTGAGCACTCCGGGTGGATTTTCGCTCTCAAATGGCTTGTTGACGAAGATAACCGGTGCCCCCTATCGGGCAGGTTTCCAGCGGGGAGAAAGTGCCCGTTTTATTAATATATCCGTTCTGCCAGAACTTAATAAGCATTACATTGAATTAGAGAATGATATTCTCAGAAAGTTTCGTCCTGATATGAAAATGTATAAACCTGAGATGTTTCTATCCGAAAATGAGATACAAACCGCACTTAAAAAATTATCTTCAATTCAAAGGACAACTGATGATAAGCTGGTGTTTTTATGGGTTGGTGCCCGCGATAAAAAGCAATGGGATACAAAATGTTTTATTGCCTTAAAAAATATTCTTGAAGCTGAATCCGGAACCTGTGTCGTTATGCTCTGTGGTCCGGGGGAGATTCATTGGTATAATCAGCTGGCTTTATTGTATCCAGATAAGACGATATATATTGACGATTTTAGATTGTTAGCCGGGCTTATTTCGCAGTGCGATTTGTATGTTTCAGGGGATGCGGGACCGCTTCATCTGGCAGTTGCATTGAATCGAAAAACGCTGGGAATTTACCTCCAGAAGAATTACAGTACATACGGATATAATAACGGTATTCAGCACCGCGTGGTGGATTTATCTGAAAATCTTGGTGACGTCAAAACGGTGGCTGAACATTGTAAAGTACTTTTGTATGAAACACATTAGCTGGAATAGTCTCACCGCTGGCGGGATATATGCTTTTGCGGCGGTGGCACCATTTTCAAATGCCGGGATGGAGCTTGTTATCGGGTACCTTGCAATCGTATGGATTGCTTATTTTATATTTGGGGGAGGCAAAGGAGCAAAACGATCTCATAAATTGTTTCAATGGGATTTCGTCACCGGTAGTATTATTATGTATCTTATTGTAATGGTTATTGCCGGCGCTGTTTCAGCCCGCCCGATTCAGAGTATATTAGCAGTAAAAGAGGAGTGGATTATTCTTCTTTATTTTTCGCTTGTTACGCTTTTGCCGTCCCGGCAGGTTTTTCTCCGAGCGCTTTATATACTTGCTATTTCCTGCACTATTGTTGGAATATATGCAATCATTCAGCATTTTACTGGTATCAATTTTCCGCACGATGAGCCGCTTTTACGGTATGGCAATTTTTTCCGAAGCGGGGGATTTTTTGGATTTTGCCTGACGTTTGGCGGTTTTATTCTGATGGTGTTCAGTGTGCTCCTCGGCGGTTTTTATGGAGCTGAAAAATTACATAGTAAAGTACTGTTCGGGATTTCGTCTGTTGTAACATTTTTAGCCGCGGTTGCAAGTTATGTGCGGAGCGTCTGGTTAGGGGCAATTATTGGTTCATTCGTGGTGTCCATTGTGATTCACTGGAAAACCGGTATAAAATATATTGCAGTACTTGGTTTGTTCTGTGCTGGTATTTATTTTTTTCACCCTGAGCTTATACGGGAGCATGGTGTAACGAGTATGGTTGACCCAAATTATTCAAGAGGTTCCCGAATTCGGGTAGAACTCTGGCAAAAGACGCTGGAAATGTGGAAAGACCATCCAGTACTTGGTATCGGTCCGGGAAATTTCCAGTATTATCAGGACAAATATTCATTTTCTGAATCTGCCCGTGGATTGACACATCCCCATAATGATTTACTGAATGTTGCAGTTCAAACAGGAATTATCGGATTAACCGCATTTATTGGTATCTGGGCGGCTTTTATCTGGAGTTGTTATCGGTTCTGGAGGCGGGAGCGGAAACACCCCGAGTACTCGGGGCTGACAGCCGGAGCAGTTTTGGGATGCGGAGGTGCGATAATCGGCATACTTTCTGCAGGGATGTTTCAATGTTATTATACGGATATTGAAGTTGGGATGATATGGTGGTATATTGCAGGATTAGCTTCGGCAGTCATCTCTCTGCCGCAAGAGGTTTCTATAGTAAATTTATAAAAACGATATTTTGCACGACAAATTAAATTATTTTGTAATTTTTATATTCTCCGATTCTTCGCCCGGTATGTTTTTCAATATAATTAAGGATTCGGTGTTTCAGGAAAATATGGGATTTACTTGTTTTCGGATTATATATGAATTGCCAGTTCTGTGCGGCAACACGCTGTTGCATAACGGAAGGATGGGTACCGGTAAACGGTTCTAATGTATCTATGTTATGATAATTGTATTCTTGTTCGGTGCCGATGTGAGCTTCAACCCATTCGTCAGGATGCCAGAGGCGGTTAAAAAACCGTTGTTTTTGTTGTTGGATTATTGGAGGTTTAACCCAGCCGTAGTGATACATATAGACATCAACCGGTTTAACTCGTAATGGGCGATTATTCCGGATTCGGAATCCCTGAGCGTCTTTATATGAATAGACGCCGATTCTGTTTCTGACGATACGGACTTCGTTCCGGTACCAGCGGCGGGATGCTCCAACATAGTGATAGCTTCCGTAAAAATGGAGGTATTTAAACAGCAGTCCTTCAACACGCAGGTCGTCTGCATAAGTGGCTACTGCTTGAGAAATGGCTGGAAAGTATTGTTCGTGAACAATTTCATCAGCTTGAATATAAAAACACCATATGCCGGTGCAGTGAGAGAGGGCGATAGTAGTTTGCTGGGCGAGCACTGTACCGCTCGTGCGGAGATTTTTATCCCAGACCGACTTAATAATTTTAATTTTTTCAGAGGGGATTGATTGTATAAGCCGGAGAGTATCATCTTCAGAATCACCGACGTTGACAATGAGCTCATCGCAGACTGGCAAGATTGATGAAATTGCTTCAACGATCGGGTAGTCGTATACTATGGCATTGCGGACGAATGTAAAACCGCTCACAAAGAGTTGATTATTCATAGTAATTAATAATATAGAAAACAATTGGCAGAGATTCAATATAAACGATGAAAATACTGTTTCTCTATTATTCTCCGTGGTGGAATGCAACGGCATATTATGGAGTTACCCTTGCTTATGGGCTTCAAAAAGCCGGACATATGGTTTGGTTTGGCACTGATCCAGCGGTCCCGTCTGCACAAAAAGCGCAGGAGCTTGATGTGCCTTTGTTTCATTGTAAAATTCAATCGGGAAATCCGTTCAAGATAGTGAAAGAATCACGCAGAATTGCAGATTTTCTAAAAACTGAGCATATTGATATTGTTTATACATTAAGTCCTCAAGGGCATTTTCTGCATTTTATGGCGGTTTGGTTATTCAATATAAAAACTCCACTTGTCCGTGCATGTTGTGACGTGAGGGCACCGAAAAACCACTTTTTTAACCGGTACCTTTATAAAAAATGTGTTGACTGGCTGATATTTCCCTGCAAGAAAAACTTGGACCGGTATTATCCTGTTTTACAATTTTCGCCAAAAAAAACATCGGTCATTTATGCCGGGATAGACCTTGCCCGTTTTGATGTGAATAGACCTGAACCGTTTGTTCGGACGCAGTTTGGCATACCGGCGAATGCTCCAATCGTTGGCAACGCCGCACGGTTATCCCCGGAAAAGGGTCATCGTCATTTTTTGAATGTTGCGGCACGAGTTCTTGAAAAAATAAAAACCGTGCATTTTGTCATTGTGGGGAAGGAAGAGCAAATTTCTATTCCTTCGCTTCGGGAAGAAGCTCGTAAATTAGGAATCGAGAACAATGTTCACTTTACCGGGTATTTAACTGACCCGCGTGGGGCGATGCAGGAGTTCACCATCGGAGTTATAGCCTCCCGCTTCTCGGAAACGATAAGCCGGGCGGCGCTGGAATTTATGGCATTATCAAAACCGGTTTTTGCAACGAATGTGAATGTGTTGGGTGAATTAATTCGGCATAGAAAAACCGGAATGGTATTTGCAATTGATGATGTCCAGGGGATGGCGGACGGAATCATCGAAGTATTAACGGATAAAAGTAAATGTGCTGAATGGGGGGAAAATGCTCGGGCTGATATTGAGCAGAATTTTACATTGGAGCAGTTTACCCGCAAAACCGAAACAATTTTTAAGGATATAATAACCGATACTTTTTAAACTGTCGTTCCCCCGAGTATCACCGAGTTCTCGTGATCCCGATTTTTCGGGACTCGGGGGGATCCAGTTTTAAAAAAACGTAACTGCAAAGTGTTATGATGAATAATCCATTAAGAATATTAGAGGTTGTTTTTTCAGAATCGTGGGGCGGGCTTGAGATGAACGCCTGCAGGTTTGCGCTGAAATTTTCCGGTTTAGGGCATAAAATCCTTATGGCCGCTCCCCCCGGTTCTCGTATTGAGGAATATTGTAAAAAGAATAATATCACGTTTCACCCGATACAGCCCAAAAGAAAGTATCTTGATATTTCAACAGCACGGAAACTTAAAAATATTATTCAGTCAGAACAATGCAACATTATACACTGTCATATGTCCGGAGATTTAAGCACAGCCGTTCTTGCAATGCTGTTTTCTGCTGGGTATTTTCATCTATTCAAACATTCAAGCTGGCGGAGGCGGCAGTGTAAAATCGTCTTTTCCCAGCATATGGACACCCGGTACCACAAAAAAGACCTCTTTCACCGGTGGATTTTCAGACATATTGATACAATTATCACGGTAACTGAGGCAACGAAATGGAATACTCTCAAATATACTCCTGCTTCTCATAATCAAGTCGTGTGTATCTATAATGGGGTGGACCGAACAATATTTCATCCAGTGAACGGTAATGAAATACGAGAGAAATACAGCTTTTCTCAGGATATACATATTATCGGATTGGTTGGGAGGCTTGACCGTCTCAAGAAACAGGAGCTTCTTGTAGAAGCGGCACCGACTGTGCTTGAGAAATTCCCCAAGACCCTGTTTATTTTTGTCGGTGAAGAGACAGACAGTATCACCGGCAGAGGATATAAAGAGGAGCTCGTAAAACGGATTGAAGAAAAAAGACTACAGAAGTATTTTGTTTTCTGGGGTTTTTCAGACAATATGGCTGAGATAACCGGACTGTTTGATATCGCCGTTTTAACAACGCCGAAAGAAACCTTTGGGATGGTGCTGATTGAAGCAATGGCGATGGGGATTCCGGTCATCGGAACAAATGCCGGTGGAGTTCCTGAAATTATTGAAGACTGGGGGAATGGCTTGTTATTTGAACCGGATAACGCCGGTGAATTAAGCGAATGCATCAGTACCATTCTTGGTGATAAAGAACTGCGGAAATCAATGGGAAAAGCAGGAATAAAAAAGATTTCCGATTTGTTTGATTTGGATAAAAAGATGCAGGAATATGAACGGCTGATGTATGCGCTCCTTGGTCCAGAGTTGTAACTATTAACCTATTGTCATTAGTGTCCGGTAAAAAGTAAAATGACTCTGTTTAATTAAATCAAGAATAATAAGGTACGGAGTTTAAATTCTATTTGGGATAATGATTAAATCCGCCGTTGGCGGACTTGACACTGTTATCATTGCTCTTTGAAAGACCACCCCTAACCCCTCCTTAAAAACAGGAGGGGAAAGGAGACCACCCCTACCTCTCCTTAATCCGCCAAATCCGCCACATTGACGTCGGACGGTGGAGAGGGGAATTACATTTCTCCCTCTGTAGTTAAGGGGGAGACCAAGATGGGGTCTCTCATTCATCCACACAACACCAAATTTTAACCGGACAGTAGAGACCTATTGTCATAAATGCAGAGGCACGCTGCAACGTGCCCCTACTATGAAAATATGATATAAAATTATTATGTATTTTGTTCGGTTACTGGTAATTAAATGTTTCCATCGGTTCGTTGCGTCAAGGGCTGAAGTCCTGACGCAACAAAAAACCGGCTCAAATAAAATTATAATTTTGCTTTTGCTTGTATTAAAAAACTCTCAAATAAATTTAATTCATCCTTGTTTATAAGATACCCTGAATCAGTTCTGTATTTATCAATAAATCCCATAATAGACCAATCCTTTTTTTCTTTATCCCAAATACATTTAAGTAAAAAATCACCTTTATTTTGGTATATAATTTCTGTGGGAGTATTCGGAACTGTTGGTAAAACTTTTTCTTTCATAAATTTAAATGATTTTATTAACTCATCTATTACATCCGGGTCAAATACGGCAGTATACGGTTCTCCTATATATTTTTGAATAAGTAAGGCTTTTATTTGTTCATTAGTATTTAAATCCTTAAAATAAACCACTTGAATTGATAGCCATTTTAATTTTCCTATTTCAAAATATTCCTTTTGTATTAAGGTTCCTGATCTCGCTGAAAACTCCTCAGCTTTACTTAATAATTTCTCTTGTTTTTGCGGTTGTTGCGCAAATGATACAGAAGCCATTAAAATAATGGCAACTATTTGAAATTGCTTTTTCATAATTTTAATCTCCTAAATTTTAAATTAGAAAAAAAATCAATTGCTTGTATTCTAAGTTATACTTGGGACACAGTTAAATATTATCACAATAAAGGCTGATGAAAAGTAACCAAGAGATTGTCCGCCCAATTAGGCAGAGTAAAAACATACTAAAAAACGACTTTTTCAGTAGAATCAATATTATTTATGACGGAAAAAAACCTTTCATATACTTTAACATCAAATACCAGCGGGAGGTTCAGTTATTCCATTTATCCATAGTTCAGACTCGCTGAGATCAACCTTATCATTCCATACAACCCCATAGCCTGCATTGTCTAAATGTACCTGCCGAAAGAAAGCATCATCCTTCAGGAGTAAAAAGGGAGGATCTTTCAAGAGAGGAGTGCAATCATAGACTTTTGTTTCACCGGAGGTAAAGATAACCCTAATTCGCTTTCCGAGCAGTGGAACTACCGACTTGATTTTTTGATAGCTGACCATAGCGGAGTTACTCCAATCCCGGCAACTGCTTGAATTGTTGTGTTTCCCACATTTCTAATAGGTCTTTCTGATACTGGTGTCCCTATTCGCGAACCATTCTCTCAGCTCTTTGGGGCAAATCGCCCTCTATCATTTCTAAATTTTCGATATTGAAAACTCCATTATATTCACTGTAAATTACGTGAAAATGAGGGATGCCATGTTTTTTGAAATACATCTTGATGAGTATTCCGTAAAATCGTGCAATAACGGGCATTAAAACAGTCTCCATTTATCTTTTTTAAATCCAATTAATAGTTATTTTAATAATTGAGACCTTTGAAAAATTATGGAGTTTGGACAGATGATTATTCAAAACACCCACAAAATCCCGAGTACTCGGGACTGAAAACTGATTTTTTCAAAGGTCTCTAATTATATAATTAATGTAGATAGAAAAACTTTATAAATACAGTTTTATTTTAAAATATTGTTATTTAAAAGTCAAGTAGAATATTTTTTTCTGGATATAAGTCGATTTCATAATGGATTAAATATTTTTATTATGAGAGAAATTTGCATAATGCTTGAATTTAAAAACAATTATCATTAATATATAAAAACAGAGATAAAGATTTCATACGTGTCAAATTATAAAATTGAATTGTATGATAAATATGAAAGACAAAGTGCCGTCGGAAAAATTACCGATATCACTGTGTATCATTGCGCTCAATGAAGCTGAGCGGTTGGAATGGTGTTTCGAACATATCAGCAAAATTGCAGATGAAATTCTCTTGCTTGATACTGGATCAACCGATACTACCATTCAAACGGCACAAGATTTGGGTGCGATTGTTTACCAGTATCAATGGGATGGTAATTTTTCCAATGCCCGAAATTTTTTGATGGAGAAGGCGCGAAATGACTGGATTTTGTGGATAGATGGTGATGAACAGTATTCACCGGAGCTGGTAGAAGAAGTCAAGACCTGTCTGCGGTCTGGTAATGACATTGCAGGATATTATTTTCCCCGTCGGAATTATTATTTGGGGAGATGGCTTCGCTACGGAGGGAATTATCCTGATTATCAATTGAAGCTTTATAAAAAATCTACCTGTTCACCGTATCGGAACCGCGTTCACGAAAAGGTAATTGTGTGGGGGAAAACAGCGTATTGTAAACATTGGTGTGAACATCATCCGTATCCAACGGTCAATGAATATTTAGAAAAGTTTAAACGATATACCGATTTGGAAGCACAAAGGTTAAAGGATGAAGGTGAGAAAATAACGGTATTGAATACTGCACGATGGCTCTTTTTAAAACCCAGCGGGCGGTTTGTCAAGCGGTATTTTTTTAAAGGCGGATTTTTAAATGGAGTTCCGGGATTCTTTGCGGCGTTTTTTGATTCTGTGGGGTATGTTGTCCGGTATATTAAGCTGTGGCAAATGAATCGCTTGCCGCGATGAAGAATTCTTGCTAACAACAATATATTTTTATATATTTAACTATAATATTAAATAATGATAACTGCTATTTTCTATAGCAACGTCAGACGGAAATAACTAAATTTCAATATTGGTGGAGCATTATCATTTTAATTCTTTAATACTTCCTTAATATAGTGAACGAAATTGGCCGATAAAATAAAAGAGCCCGGATTTTATCATTCGAGGATAAAGGACTGGCCTGAGGATGAGCGTCCCCGTGAAAAACTACGGAAGCGCGGAGCGGATAATTTATCCGATGCAGAGCTGTTGGCAATACTTCTGCGCGCTGGAACAGGCAGGGTTACAGCAGTAGACCTCGCTAAGAGCCTGCTTATTGAGTTTAAAAGCCTGCGGGAGTTAGCGGAACGTGATATCGGCGAATACGAGCAGTATAAGGGGATTGGCTCTACAAAAGCGATTACGTTAGCGGCGGCATTTGAAATAGGGAGAAGAATTGCGGCAGGGGCTCGTCCCCAGCGGATAGCCGTATTGTCGCCGAATGCTATTGCTGAACGGTACATTCATCTGCTCGAAACGGTAAAACAGGAAGAATTTCGGGTCATTCTGCTTGATACTGCCAATACTATTATTGGAGAGCAAGTAGTTACACGGGGCAGTTTGAATATGAGCGTTGTGCATCCGCGGGAGGTGTTTAAAAAGGCAATTGCCAACTCCGCAGCAGGAATTATCGTTTTGCACAATCACCCGAGCGGTAATCCCAGTCCAAGTGAGGAGGACAGACAGATAACAAAGACGCTTTCAGAAGCAGGAAAGATTATTGGAATTCAGTTATTAGACCATATTATTATTGCTGGGCGGAACTATTACAGCTTTATTGAGCATAAAGAACTATAATTTTTAAACCACAGAGCACTCAGAGTATATGAGACCTTTGAAAAAATCCACTAAAATGCAAACTATTGTAGAGACAGGTCACAGACCTGTCTCTACTTAAAATTGTTGTATAATCGGTAGCCGCAGTCCGCCTCTGGCGGATAGCCTGCGTTAAATCAAAGATTTCAAAAAATAATTAAATAAATTTGGGTTCTCTGTGAACTCTGCGTTCTCTGTGGTTCAAGAATAAATTTGCAGTATCCCCCAATTGGTTTAAGAATGAAGAAGTATTCCATCAACGTATGAATTATAAAATAGACACTGGTACAGGCAGTATCCTTAACGGAGTGCGGGCAAAAATCTGGGCGGTTGCAGGAGGGAAAGGCGGTACCGGGAAATCCGTTATTTCGGCAAATTTAGGTGTTGGTCTTGCATCTGCCGGACAGCAAGTTATACTTATTGACGGAGATTTGGGCGGCGCTAACCTGCATACCTGTCTTAATATACGTCATCCGAAAACCACTCTCAATGACTTCTTATTGAATGAAAAAACCGATTTAAAATCTATTCTCCTTGATACGCCATTGAAAACGCTTAAACTTATCAGCGGCGGCTCGGAGTTTGTCGGTGTCGCAAATATTGAATATGCAAAAAAAACAAAACTCCTCCGGCACATTTTGCTCCTCCCGGCGGATTATATTATTGTTGATTTGGGTGCCGGGCAGTCATACAATACATTGGATTTCTTTAATCTTTCCAATGAAGGTATTATCATCTGCAATCCCGAGCCAAATGCCAAATTGGATGCATATTCATTTATAAAAAATGTTGTCTATCGCAAGATATTGACCGGTTTTAAGGCAAACTCGCCGGAGCATCAATTGATTAAAAAGGTGCTCATTGAGGATCGAAATAAATTCCTCCAGCTTTCAACGTTATCGGACATCGTTGGTCAGACATTTGCTGAAGCCGGTTCAAAGATAAAAGCAATACTCCAATCCTTGCGGCCACACCTGATAATGAACAAAATCCGCCGGAAAAACCAGATAGACGAGGCAGTCCAGTTAGTTGCACTGGTAAATGAATATTTAGGAGTTAAATTAACATTTATGGGATGTGTCGAAGAAGATGCGAAAGTGATAGATGCTTCAGAAAAGATGATGCCCTTCCTCTTGTTGTATCCGCGCTGCACTGCTTCCCAAAATATATATAAAATCCTTGACGACCTCAACTTCGCATCGAACAACGGCCGTGCGTTCAGATACTTTTCCGAATTCAAAAAAGAGATGAAAGAACAAGCAAAAGAGTGGAAGTGAGATTTATTTTAGAAATAAAACCATTGTGATTTTTACACAGAATTATTTTACCCAAAAACAAACCGCAGAGATCCGCCACAAAGACGGCGGACAGAGAAGACACCCCCCATTCTCATTAAGAAACCTCTGAAAAAGTCCCGTATGAACACTCCCAAACTCGCCATAAGAATGGAGTTGGGGTTGCCACCCAGAGCAAAAATCATTACCATTAGTTTTTGAAATTATAATTAAAAAATAGTTTTTCAGAGGTTTCTCAGAATGTACATTACTTCTTTAAAATATTTTTTTAATTGATAATGTGTATAAAATTGCTTATATTAATTACAATAGGGATATTATGTATATGCGCCGATGAAAAAGATAAAAATCCTCTTCATATCCTCCGAAGTAGCCCCCTTTGCAAAGACTGGCGGTTTAGCGGACGTCTCTTATTCATTGCCGAAAGCATTAAAAGAGTTGGGGAATGAAGTCCGAATTATGATGCCAAAGTATCGGATGATTAATGACCGGCGGTATGTTTTGCGGGAAGTCATACGGTTAAAGGAGATACCGGTTTCTGTTGGAGGAGTTGACAGAAAGATTAATGTCAAGTCAGCCTTCACACCGGATCAGGATAAAATTCAGGTGTATTTTATTGATTCCCGGCCATATTTCGGGAGGGAAGGGCTGTATGTTGATCCGCAGACCAATACTGATTATCAGGATAATGATGAGCGGTTCATTCTGTTTTCAAAGAGTGTGCTGGCAACGCTGAAATTACTTTTCTGGCAGCCCGATGTTATCCATTGCAACGACTGGCAGACGGCGCTTGTACCATTTTTGATTAAAACACTTTACAAAGATGATGAGTTCTTTAAGAAGGTTGTTACCGTTTTGACAGTGCATAATGTCGGGTATCAGGGGAACTTTCCACCGGAATCATTTCATAAGCTTGACATAGATAACCGCCTGTTTAAACCGGGGAGTAAAACTGAGTATTATGGTCAGTTCAGTTTTTTAAAAGCCGGTATTTATTATGCGGATTATATAACCACCGTCAGTGAACAGTATGCCAAAGAAGTGCAAACCTCTGAGGAATACGGTTTTGGATTTGAGGGAGTTTTTAGAGAACGAAGTGCCGTATTTTCGGGTATTATTAACGGAATAGATTATTCGGTATGGAATCCCGAAACCGATACATTAATTCCCTATCACTATACACTATCTGACATTTCCAACAAGGTCAATGACAAAAAAGCCCTTGCCAAACGGTTCAAACTTCCCTTTAAGGAAAAAGTCCCGATTATTGGAATTATATCACGCCTGACGATTCAGAAGGGATTTGACTTGTTAGAAAAAATTGCACCTGACTTGACAAAATTCGATATTCAGGTTGTGGTTCTTGGTGCTGGTGAGAAGAAATATCAGAATCTTTTTAAAGAATTGAACAAGAAGTATCCGAATAAAATTGGGCTGTCATTGAGTTTTGATGAAAATCTGGCACATCTTATCGAAGCGGGGAGTGATATGTTTTTGATGCCGTCCCGATATGAACCGTGCGGATTGAACCAATTGTATAGTCTTAAATATGGTACGGTGCCTATCGTTCGGAGAACAGGCGGGCTTTCCGATACTATTATTGAGTTTAATCCGGAAGATTGCACTGGCACTGGTTTTGTATTTGATGAGTATGAAGCAACGAAACTGTTAAAGGCAATTCAGCGGGCAGTGAGTCTCTATAAAGATACAAAGCTCTGGAAAAAACTGATGCGGAACGGAATGAAGCAGGATTTTTCATGGAGTACCTCAGCGAAACAATATTTGAAAATATATGAGAAAATTTTAAAGAAATAACATATTTTGATATCTTCAAAGCACGTGATTATCGGTATATTTTTATTTTTTAACTATCGGTTTATTTGAAGAGTCAAACTATCTTCAGTTTGACTTTTTTTGTATATAGGAATATAGTTATAATGACGGAGAGGAAATTTAAGGCAGTATTTTTAGACCGCGATGGAACAATCTCGATAGAAATTGGTTATATTGATAATGTGGAGTTGTTAGAGCTGTATCAGGATTCGGTGGCGGCGCTGATTGAACTCCGGCAGATGGGATATAAATTAGTTGTGGTGTCAAACCAATCTGGTGTGGCGCAGGGTTTTTTCCCTGAATCACGGGTGCAGGAAGTAAACGACAGAATGGTTTTTCTGCTCAAGGAACAAGGAGTTCTCATTGACGGTATATATTATTGTCCGCATCTGCCGAACGGAGTAATACCTGAGTATGCGATTGAATGTAACTGCCGAAAGCCCGCTCCTGGTATGATAAAACGGGCGGAGCAGGAACTAAATATAGATTTACAGCATTCAATATTAATAGGAGATAAGCTGTCAGACATTATATGCGGTCGAAATGCCGGATTAAAAACAATTCTCGTTCGTACGGGATATGGAGCTGAAACGGAGCTCCAATTACAGAAACAGCAACTGGAAATGAAACCGGATGCGATTGTTGATACCATCTATGAAGCGGTAAAGTGGATACAAAATGAGGCGAATTAACTCTATCATAATAATCTTTGCTGCAGGATGCATAGTCAAATGCAGTTACCAGCCGCTCCAGTTTGATGAAGGGGCTATACCGTTTGAAACTATAAATCAAGCGATTGAGCAGTCAGTCGTGTATCTTGATTCTACGATGGTATACTGGACTGAGGGAAATCGGGGAACATCTAATTATGTGCTTTTGGGGGAATATAATGGTCAAAACTGCAGTATTGCACTTAAATATACATCACTTCCCGACAGCAGTACAATTCTTTCAGCAATATTAAGTATGAAAGCGGTGTATATATATGGAAGCGGAACACCGGTTTCTGCGACGGCACATACCATTACGGACAGTTGGAGCGAGACCATTCAATCGGACATTAGCTATGATATTATTCCGTTAACGATATTTACTCTTTCTCCTCTGGTTGCCGACTCGGATGTCGTGGCATTGCCTCCTTCAATAGTACAAAGTTGGGTTACTGCGCTTCACGATTCTCTTTCAAAAAATAATGGGGTACTGCTTCAGGTCAACAGTGCACCATTTGCAAAGCAATATGGAACGAAGTCATCGGGAATAAGTCTTATTGTTCGATACCAGAAGGATGGCAATCAATATATCAGCGTAATAAAACCGTCAGAAGACACTTATATTGTGAGAGGTTCAAAAAGTACATCACAAAAGGTGGTTGTAACAAATTACGGCAGTCATCGCACATTATTAAAATTTAATCTGTCTGCGGTTCCTCCGAGGATTGTTGTTAATAATGCAGAATTAGTTTTACGGCTTGACAGTAATCATTCAAATATAGGGAACGAAAGCGAATATAAGATTATGTTATCCCGTATTACTTCCGAAACCTGGAATACACCGACGCTGACGACGGCTAGCTTTGATTCAACAACAGCGAGCATAACAGCTGTCACGGGGAATCCGGAGCTTCGGTTTGATGTAACCCAGATGGTTCAAAACTGGTTTGCTGACAAGGGGCATAATTATGGTGCGCTTTTAAAATCAGGGCAGGAACTGCTTGATTTGTCGCAGTTTTCATTTTTTTATGATCTAACAGACAGTTTAAAACAACCTTATATAATCATTCGGTATTCAGTGTTTAACAAAAATTAAATAATCGGGATATGATGAGACGAATGCGATTTATAATCCAGTTTGGAATGGTTGCCGTGCTTATAATCTGCGGTAAACCAGGACTATTTGCGCAGTCAATTTACGGAGCAAATGGTATTGGAGAATTGAAATATTTTGGCACAATCCGAGCGGTTGGTTTGGGGGGGGCGAGCATTGCTTTAATTGATAATATAGCACAAAATCAGATAAATCCGGCATTGTGGAGTGGGATAGAAAAGGTATCATATAATCTGAGCATTCGCACCGAGGGGCTAAAATATAACCATCCGGTCTATGCAAAAACGAGTGGTCAAACTGCTTTTAATGATGTTTGTTTTACAATCAAAGCAAATCCTCGTTTTGCATTTGGCGGAGGTATCCATACAGTATCAAATGCAGATTATAAATTATCTACGAATACAGCTGATTATCATAGGATAGTGGAATCGAACGGCGGAATTTCTACATTGTATTGTGGCAGTACATATCAGTTTAAAGGCAGAATAGCTATAGGAATTATGTATAATTATTTATTTGGTGCAGATAACGGTGTTTGGAGGATTGATTATACTACTAGTTATAGTGATGCGGAGACTGAAATGACGCGTCAGAAAAAGGGAAATGGCTTAACTGCCGGAATGCTCTGCAAGATCAATCCACGCTTTCGAGTGGGAGGTGTTTTTTCAAGTGCATCAAATTTGGAGTCGCAGTCCAAGATAAAAACCATTGCAATCCTCCAGGATATATATTACTATGGAGTGTCAAATCAAGAAAAAGTTAAAGATAAACCAATACACATCCCATTTTCGTATGGTATCGGTTTTGCTACTGATTTACATGAACGGATACAGGTTGCCGGGGATGTATACTCCTGGCAATATAAAAAATTAGATAGTGGAGGAAATGCGGCGCAAATGTATCGGAATTCTACGAGGTATTCGGGAGGAGTGGAGTTCAAAGGTACTAAATCTGTTGGCAGGGTTTCTCCTAAAAATTGGAGCGTTAGGGTTGGGGGGTACGTATGGAATTTGTATACGGTGGATATAGATGGTTCTACAGTATGGGAGAAATTTCTTACCAGTGGAATCAGCATCCCCTTTAATGACTATAATACGCGGATTGACATAGGGTTTGAAGGAGGTATCCGCTCATCTGCATCAAAGAAGATAGGGTCTGAAACAATTTTTAGAGTGTATATTGGACTTGTCGGGAGTGAAAAATGGTTTGAAAGAAAGTCACAGAATCAATAAAATTTTTATTGATTTATGGTAAAAAATAATATACATTGTAATTTTATAAAAAATGAACCTATGGGAGGTTTTTGTGAAACGAATAGTTATAAATTACCGGTTAATTGCATTAATTGTTTTTGGTCTCATTAGTGCCGGGATGTTTATGAATAGTATTTCAGGACAAGCGTATCAGAGGGTTGTCGCACAGCAGAGGAGAACAATAACACAAGCAGAACGAGATAGTATAAAAAGAGATAGTCTCATTAAAGTAATGAATCAAGCATGGCTTGCTGGTTATCAATTTTATAAACAGAGCAGATATCCGGAAGCTCTTCCGTATTATTTGGAAGCCTTCCGATTGGATAAATCACTGTATGGGGATACGTTAAAAAATACATTTATGTATGCAACAATTGGTGATATGTATTATGAGGTTGGGAAAAAAGACAGCGCCCTGTATTTTTTTGAAGAGGGATTAAAGTATAACCCTAAAAGTGATGCTAATCGTTATACCTTTATTGTTGAATATATACAAAATCTTTATTGGGAGAATTTGCAACAAAAGAACGTAAATATATCAGAGTATGATAAATGGCTTTCATTTGTTGAGAAGAATTTTGATTATATTAAAACGGAAAGTATTAAATTATGGGCACTGAATGCTATGAAGGATTTGTATAAAAACAAAGGGGAAAATGAGAAAGCACTGAAAACACTTGAACGATTAATGGTTTTAGAGCCAAATAATCCTGATTTAGAGAATGAACGGCTTGGACTTATACGGATTATAGGCGGGGAAGATTCACTTCGAGTTGAATTTGAGAAAAAATTGGTCAAAAATCCAAAAGATACCGATGTCTTATGGAGTTTGATTGTCATCTATAATAACAAATCCCAGTATGACAAAGTTCTTGAGTTAACAGATAAATTTCTTGCCCTGAAGCCGAAAGACATTGAGGCTCTTGGAAAGAAAGCGAATGCTCTTAAGGCAATACAGCAATGGGATATGGCAATTGTTGCGTATAAAGAACTTATTAACGTAACACCTGATATAAATAATCATATTATTCTATCTAATATATATTGGAACAACAAAAAAGATTTACCGCAAGCGATGTTCTATGCATCTTTGGCTCGCAAGCAATTTCCCAATGACGGAAGGCCGAGTCTTTTAATGGGCAAAATAATTTTTGATCAAATCGGGAATGTTATGGTTAAAAACAAACGCATTCTTCCCTCATACGAAGATAAGGTTATCGGTAAAATTGCTTATGATTACTATACCGAAGCGGCGAAGGATCAAAATATAAAGACTGAGGCTGATCAATTTATTTTATATTTGCAGGAAAATTATATTCCGACGAGGTCGGATGAACATATGTATGGGGCAGGTTTTACCAGTCCTAAAGACCCTGACTATGGCTGGATTTGGAATAATTATCGCATTAAGAAATAAATACCGCATTGAATACTGATAGTTTGTTATGAAGATTATACTCGGCAATGACCATGCCGGTTTTGCTCTCAAGAAAGCAATAGTAGAGTTTTTAAAAGAACAGCATATTGCTGTTGATGATGCCGGCTCATATTCTGATGAGCCGGTTGATTATCCTGATATTGGGTACCCCGTTGCAAAAAGTGTTGCGGATGGCAGATATGATTATGGGATTTTATTGTGCGGCAGTGGGATTGGAATGTCGGTTGTGGCGAATAAAGTTCCCGGTATCAGAGCGGCGCTTTGTATGACACCTGAACAGGGAGAATTAAGCAAAACACATAATAATGCAAATATCATTGTTCTTGCGGCACGGCTCATAGACGAACAAACAGCGATTGAGATTGTTCGCCGATGGCTGAATAGTAATTTTGAGGGCGGGCGGCATTCCCGCAGAATTCAAAAAATTCATACGATGATGAAGTTATACCAATAGACGTTTCCAGAACTATTGTCGTTGCGTCAGGACTTAAATCCTGACACAATGGAATCAATCAGAGATTTCTATAACGTAAAGGTTTTTATAATTCTGTAATTAAAGTTTTTATTTTGTTAGAAATATATCAAGGAAACCGGCAATGAATACTCATTTGAGCATTGTTGATCCCGAAATATATCAAGCTATCTCTCAGGAGATAGGGAGATTAAATTCGACATTAGAATTAATTGCATCAGAGAATTTTGTCAGTCCTGCTGTTCTTGAAGCGGCTGGATGTGTAATGACGAATAAATACGCTGAGGGGTATCCCGGAAAGCGGTATTACGGTGGTTGTGAGTTTATTGATATTGCTGAAGAACTTGCCCGGGAGCGGGCGAAAAAACTCTTTGATGCCGCCTATGTGAATGTTCAGCCGCATTCCGGTTCCCAAGCCAATATGGCAGCTTTTATGGCGCTTATAAAGGAAGGAGACACTTTTCTTGGTTTAGACCTCTCTCACGGCGGGCATCTTACTCACGGCAGTCCGGTGAATTTTTCGGGAAGATTATTCCATGTTGTATCGTACGGCGTTGAAAAAGAGACCGGGAGACTCAATTACGATACGATTGCTCATCTTGCGGAGCAGGTAAGACCAAAATTGATTCTTGCAGGATTCAGTGCCTATCCAAGAGTTCTTGATTTTGAGAAATTCCGTCAGATAGCTGACAGTGTCGGTGCGTATTTAATGGCAGATATTGCCCATATTGCCGGATTGGTTGCAACCGGACTGCATCCATCACCTATTCCGTATTGTGAAATTGTTACAACAACAACTCATAAAACGCTTCGAGGTCCACGCAGTGGAATGATTATGATTGGTCCTAACTTTGCTGATAAACCGGTCATTGATCCCTGGTCAGGGAAAGAACGTCCATTAAAAGCTGTTGTGGACAGCAGGGTTTTCCCCGGAACACAGGGGGGACCATTAATGCATATTATTGCTGCGAAAGCGGTGGCGTTTAAAGAAGCGTTGGAACCGACATTTAAAGATTATTGCAAACAAATTTTAACGAATGCCCAGCAGCTCGCAGAAACATTGATAGAAAATGGATTTACGTTGGTTTCCGGTGGAACAGATAACCATTTAATGCTTGTTGATCTTTCATCGAATAAACTGACCGGGAAAGAGGCAGAAACGGCGCTGGATGCTTCGGGTATCACTGTTAATAAAAATATGGTACCGTTTGATACGCAAAGCCCTACCGTAACCAGTGGTATCCGGATAGGGACACCTGCTGTTACCACCCGCGGTTTAAAAGAACCCGAAATGAAGTTAGTCGGCAATTTGATTAATGATGTGCTTAAGAATATTGGCAATCAAGCAGTGTATGAGAGAATCCGTATTGAGGTAAAGAAATTATGTGAACGATTTCCGCTTTATACCGTTGCATAATCATAAAGCAGGGGACACTATGAAATGTCCATATTGTCATACTATTGGTGATCGAGTTATAGATTCACGTATTGTTCGCGATGGTGATGTTATCCGCAGAAGACGTAAATGCACCGTGTGCGGAAAACGGTACACGACGTATGAGTACATTGAAAATGTTACCCTCACCGTGATTAAACGTGACGGACGGCGTGAAGAATTCGACAAAAAAAAGCTTGAACACGGCATCCGATTAGCCTGCTCAAAACGACCAATTTCCTACAAAACGATTGAAGAGACGGTTGATACTATTATTGAGAAACTTCACGTTCTCCAGCATAAAGAGATTTCTCATCGAATCATTGGTGAAATGGTGATGGAGGAGTTAAAGAGAATAGACCATGTTGCATATGTCCGGTTTGCCTCGGTATATCGGCAGTTCGAAGCAAAGGAAGATTTTGTGCGGGAGGTGAGGGAAATCGAAAAAAGCGAATCAGCTTTGTAAATCTTTTAAATGATTCCATTCTGTACTTTATATACATATCGAGATATATATTCATATATGCCCATTCGCCGCAGGATACCGTGGGGACTTTTTATCATAACATTTATTCTTTTTGGCATCACTGTTGTTAATATATCTATTCTATTTTTTCACTCGTTTATTGGCATAATCGCACTCATATTCATATTTTGTTTACTATACGTTTGGAGTAATATGATAAAAGAATTTTATAACATCTTGAAAATATTTTCGTATCACCTGTTAAGGAGGAAAAATGAATAATTTTGAAGTTGTGCGATTAGATAAAAATTCAGTTACCTGTTTATATTTAAAAGGATATCTTGACGCTCATACATCACCGCAATTTGAAGAAGCGCTCCAGAAACTCGTGGACGAGAAACGGTTTAAAATTGTTGTTAATTTTAAGGATTTGCAGTATATCAGCAGTGCTGGGTTGGGAGTGTTTATGAGTTTTATTGAAGAGATTCGAACCAACGGGGGGGATATAAAATTATCTAATATGATACCAAAAGTGTACCGGGTATTTGACTTGCTCGGATTTCCCAATTTGTATGAAATTTATCCTGATGAAGCAGAAGCTGTTACGAAATATTGATGTATTACTATAAATCGTTTTAAGAATACGCCGTGTCTGATAGTACAAAAAATACGTTTAACTTAAAAGTAGAGAGCAAATCGGCAAATTTGCGGTTTATTCGGGAATATGTTTTGCAGAAAGCAAAGAGTGCCGGATTTGTTCATGAGGATTTGGATAAAATCGAGCTTTCTGTTGATGAAGCATGCTCAAATGTTGTTAAGCATGCTTATAGAGATGGAAAAAAACACTTTATAGAGATTAAAGTGAAATATAATTCCAAAGCATTTGTTGTTATTGTATCTGATAAAGGGAGGGGATTTGATCCGAGTCAACTCCCTCAGACAGATATGAAGACATATCTTGAGAGATATCAGGTTGGGGGATTGGGCATTCACCTTATGAAATCATTGATGGACGTTGTTGAATACCGAATCAATCCGGGAAAAAAGAATCAAGTTATTTTAGTTAAATATATTAAATAATTCCTCAATTATGGCAGTGAATAAATCAAATAGAGAAATTGATGAGCAGGTAATGGAATTGCACAGTCTCTTTGAGATTTCCAAAGCGATTAGTTCAACGCTCAATTTACAAGCTATATTGAATACCATTGTGCTCACGCCGATGGGACGGATGATGATTAATAAAGCGGCTGTTTTACTGTATACCGGGATTGATAATGATTATATGCTTGAATCAGTGAAAGGTATTCCTAAAAACATCTTACAAACAAAAATTTCCATTGAGTCAATTCCTCAACAACCGTTTTTTGTTGAAACGCTCCTCTCTACCAAGTCCGGTTGGATTGATTTCTTACGAGCGTATAATTTTTACATTGGTTTCCCGATTATTTCTGGAAATAAAACAGTGGGATTGCTTCTGTTCGGCAGGAAGCTGTCCGGTGAGCAGTTTACTCAGAAAGAAATAGACTTCCTGACCTCACTTTCTCATTTATCAGCCGCAGTTATAGAGAATGGCATAATGTTTAGAGAACTTCAAGCAGTGAACACAAAGCTTGATAAATCACTGCAGGAGTTAAATACGCTTTTTGAAATAAGCAGAGAGTTTAATACGACATTTGACACACGAACGATTGTTAAGCTTTTAAGTTATGCCCTGATGGGACAGCTTTTGGTGAATAAATATGCAATTTTACTGAAGCATAACAATCATTATACAATCGAGGCAAGCAAGGGTTATCCGGCATTGCACAGTTATTTAGAGAACAATCAGCAGTTTTTTATACTATTCAATGAATTACATACTCCTCTTTACGGTGAAACTGGTATCGCTTCAAGCTCTGTTATTCAATTTATGCTTGAGAATAAAATTTCGGTAATGATTCCGATGAGATACAAGGAACAAACAACAGGATTACTTATATTAGGAGAGAAAGTCAACAAAACCGTATATACTGAAGAAGAGATTAACTTTCTGACGATATTGGGGAATCAAGCGCTCATATCCATTGAGAATGCCCGTTTAGTGGTAGAAATGCTTGAGAAGCAGAAAATGGACGAGGAGCTCGCATTAGCCCGCGAAATACAATCCGATTTATTACCGAAAATTATTCCTGCCGTTCCTGGAATTGAGCTTGAGGCTGTTAACATCCCGAGCAGATACGTCGGCGGTGATTACTATGATTTTATTAAATGTGGTGAGGATACATATGGAATTGTCATTGCAGATGTTTCAGGGAAAGGTGTGCCTGCGGCGCTGTTGATGGCACATCTCCAGGCGTCTTTCCATTCACTTTCAGAGGTTATTTATGTCCCTGCCAGGCTCGTTGAACGGTTAAATACTATAACATTTAGAAATACTTCATCGGATAAATTTATAACCCTGTTCTTTTGCTGTTTGAATACAAATACTTTTTCAATGGAATATTGTAATGCCGGGCATAATCCTCCTATCGTTATCTCAAATGATTGCGAAATAAAAATCCTGGAAGCAGGGGGATTGATATTAGGAATGATTCCGGACAGAGAGTATGATAAAGGTACAATACAACTCCATCATGGTGATACGGTTGTTATGTATACTGACGGAATAACAGAAGCGATGAATGATAAAGAAGAAGAGTTTGGAGAAAAACGGTTAATAACCGTGTGTAAAGAACAGTATCAGCACTCGGCGTCTCAAATAAAAGATGCAATTATTACTGCGATTCATTCACATTGCGGGACTGTTCCTCAAGGCGATGATATTACATTAATTGTTATGAAGATTTTATAGATTAATCTGTTATGTATTAATAGACATCAGAAATTATATGTATCGGCATTGATTAAATTTTTAGAATATATACGTTTATCAGTGAGTTGAAGCGGTCTTTAAGAATGATGGCATTCGGTGAAATAAAGCGGCGCTGGTTAGGAGAATTAGCGGCTCAGCCGACTTTTCAAGAACGGTGTTTATTACTCTGTCTCTGGACGCAAAAAATATATAATTCGCCGAAGGTGCTTTTTATTTTCCATTCTGAACGAAAACGCCGATATTCTATTCACAAAGCAATTGGTATTCATAAATCGTTTCTTGGCAAGTTTGATTTTTTCCATACTCCATTTATATACAATGATGGAAGTCCTGAGAATGAGGTGTTGTTTGATGGTCCGGTACTTTTCGACAAATGGATGTGGTTTGGGGAAACGTTAAAGAAAAATCTGCATAAGTCTGGGTTGAATGGCTTATTGCCGTTATGGTCGGGGAATGAGTGCATTGGTGCAATACTTCTGAAACTCTCGTCTGATAATTTCTCGGATGAAACTCGAGCGTTTGCGGCATCGGCAGCGGATTTCGCCCATTTAATGGAAATTGCGTTTATCCAGCAGCTTTTATACCGTGAGATGTGGGAGAAAAAGATTGTCCTTGACGTTGGCAAAAAGATTAGCGAGTTTAAAGATCTTGATTCTGTTTTAAATCTCATTATTGATTCCGTACGAGAAGTGATTCCTTATGATGCGGCGGGGATATTTTTATTGAAAATGCCGGAAAAAACGATTGAGTTTGCAACAACTCGAGGGTATCCTCATAATATGGAGAAAGAAATTCCGCTGAAAATCGGCAAGGGATTAGTTGGATGGGTAGTTCAAAATGAAGAAGAAGTAATAGTCCCTGATGTTCGGGTGGATACTCGATATATTATGGCGAGGAGGACTACTCGCTCTGAGCTTGCAGTTCCCATTTCATATGGCGGGATGATAATGGGCGCCATTGCCCTTGAAAGTGACCGGGTGGATTTCTTTCGATACCATCATGTTGAGTTAATGAGAACGTTTGCGGCTCAAACGGCAATCGTACTGGAAAATTCCAAATTGCTGTTAAATACACTCCAGATTACACGAGTACAGAAAGAGCTTGAAATTGCCTATGGAATTCAGCAGGCACTTTTGCCAAAACAGCTTCCTTCAAAGAAGGGTTATGATTTTGCCGCAATTAATATTACCAGCCAGACCATCGGTGGAGATTTATACGATTTTGTCACGTTGACAGATGATGAGCTTGGTATCGCTATTGGTGACATATCCGGCAAGGGCATCCCCGGAGCAGTTTTAATGGCGTCTGTCTGTGCGACATTTCGAGGTATTGTCCGAGAAGCCAGTCTGCCGAATGTAACAATGAAAAAGCTTAATAACGCATTATTTCATCAAACTGAATCAAATAAGTTTGCTACGTTCTTTTATGGAATTTTAAATCCTCGGATGAGTAGTATACGCTATACCAATGCAGGGCACAATCCCCCCGTTCTGTACCGTCAAGACAATGAATGGAAAGAGCTGAAATTAGGAGGCCCATTGTTAGGATTTATCCCTGATACGGTGTATCGTTCAGGAACGGTGAAATTAAAATCCGGCGATATTCTTTTCTTATATACTGATGGTATTTCTGAATCGCTGCAGGGAAAGAGGAATGAATTTGGTGTGGAGGGGATTATTGCAAGTTTAAAAAAAAGTAAACATCTTTCTGCTGAAAAGATTTTAAAACGGGTGCTGGCGGATGTTCAGAAATTTACGAAAAGGAGTCAGCAGGATGATGATGTAACCATTGTTGTTGTTAAGAAGCTGTAGGAGGGGCGGGATTACCCCACCCAAATAGATTTTTGTTATCAAGAAGTTGTCGTTATGAGTGAAAAGAGACATCCATATATTCGCATTCGCCTGCGTCTAAAAATTACTGCAATGGTATTGTTTATCGTCGTAATGATAATGGGGACGGTAAGTTATTACAATCTTCGGCTTGACATCCGAGCACGACAGTATGAGATTGAAGATCGAATGCAGCAGATAGTGAAAGCGATTGCCAATGTCGGAAACTCACGTGAAACCCGGGGCAACTGGCAAATCTTAAAAGAGTATATTGATAATATAAAACTGGCGCTTGAAAACATCGTTTATGTGGCTGTATTTGACGACAAAGGGCATTTGACCGTAGCATATACGCTTAATGAAGAGCAAACAGTAATTAAAATGCCTTCCCATTATGCCGTTACTGATTCGCTCATCCGGGAATATGTTCTGCGGCTTGATTCGAGCCAAACAAATCCCTCGATATCTCGTGATCTGGGTTTTGTCTCAGAAGATATCCGGTATCGTGGAGAATTTGATGGTCAGGTCAAAATGGGCTATTCAAAGGTTGACCTGAATAAGCAGTTGAATTATGCATTCAAACGTACTGTTGTGTTGTTTGTTATATTTATCCTGCTTGGCTTGGGAGCCTCGTTAATTTTATCCGCGCGATTAACGAAACCCCTCTCACTATTGAGTGCCGCAATGGAGACTGTGCCGGAAGGCAAGCTCACAGAGGTTCCTGTACACCATTCTTCAGATGAGATTGGAACATTAGCGAACTCATTTAACTATATGATAAAAGAGCTTCGGGAAAAGGAGTTTTTAGACCAGTTTGAACGGGATTTAGGGAAGGTATTCACCCTTGATACGATATGTATAACCTTGTTAGACCGGCTGAATCATCTGTATGGTATTGACCGCGGGGTGTTTTTCATAAAACAAGGTGCCCAAACATATAATGAGGTCTATCGAAGTAATCTTGAGATAGTTTTTCCGGCAACTATTCATACCGAACTTGAGGAATCTCTCCGCCAGTATTTAGCTCATGACGAGGTATTTTTCTCACGAGAACAATTATTAAGTATTACACAAAATAATCCGGCAGTGCAGGAAGGTGTTTCGCTTTTTAGACAGAATTCCATTCATTGGGTGATTTTTGTACGTCGGTCTGAAAGATCCGCCTCCGGTGGAAAAGATTCAACGTTTGGAGTTATTTATTTGGGTAGTGATGCTGTTCACGTTTCAACAGATAAAGAACAGAAGAAATCTATTATAAATCTCATCCATCACACCTTGTTCCCGTTTGAGTTGGCATTATTACATATAGATTTAACTGAACGGGAGCGGTTCAAAAAAGAGCTTGAAATTGCCTGGAATATTCAAGCACAGCTTTTGCCGCAAACGATGCCTTCAATCCCCGGGTATGATATTTTTGGACTCTGTGTTCCAGCACGGGAAATCGGGGGAGATTATTTTGATTATGTTCCGATTGATGCCCATCGTTTAGGGATTGTAATTGCCGATGTTGCAGGGAAAAGCACTTCTGCTGCATTTTATATGGCTGAAATTAAGGGAATGATTGTGTCGTTAGGTCCGTTATATGAATCTCCAAAGGAATTACTTAAAGTAATGAATATGCGGATGTTTCCGCATGTGGATCGGAGTATCTTTGCCTCGATGATATATGGTATTTTAAACATTGATACGAACGAGTTTGTTTTTGCACGGGCAGGGCATAATCCCCTGCTTATCAAACGGGCGTCATCTATGCTTATTGAAGAATATATTCCTGAAGGGCTTGGATTAGGATTAGATCGCGGAGAAAAGTTTAACAGCTTGATTACAGAACACCGTTTATCACTTCAGGCAGGTGATACAATTTTACTCTATACTGACGGGGTAATTGACTCTATGAATCGGAAAAATGAAGAGTTCAGCGAGGAACGGCTCAAATTTGTCTGGCTTAACTATGATAATCATTCCGCTTCAGAAACCTGCACGCATATCCTTCAGGAAATCCGCAAATTCTCCCAGGACTGTGAACAGTGGGACGACATCACGATGGTGATGATACGAAAAATGTAATCTCATTCACGTTTTTGCAGTAAATAAAAAATTCAAGGGGGTGTATATGAAACTATCGAAGGTAGTTATCATTTTATTATGTGCATTATGCACAGTAGTGCTGGTTCATTATCCAGCCGGTGCACAACAAATATCCCAGAAACCGCTTGAAAATGTCTTCACGCTCGAGCTCTCGTTCGGGGATAAGGACGTGCCAAGTGAGTATCTGCTTGCAAATCCACAACTGAGTGCCGCCGTCAATAATGCGGGAGATATTTATATCTTTGACGAGTACAAAGTAAAGGTTTTTGATAAGAACGGTAAACCGAAGGCGATTTTTGGCGGGAGAGGCGAGGGACCAGGAGAATTCATGAGTTTTATGGGATTAAGAATTTCACCAACAGGATTTTTAACGATAACTGAGCTTCAATCGTGTAGTATTTTTTCACCAGCAAATAAATTTATTGTTAAAAATCGGTATTCGTCGAGCGCTGTATTTAATACATTGAAAAACGAATACAAGTTTAGTTATAGACCAGTAGGATTAGGGTCTATAAGTGATATAGTCGCATTGAGCGATAAAGTGTTTATCATCGCAGGAAATAACGTTACATTAGATAATTATAATGAAGCAGGAGAGTACTATGATTATCTTTTTTATGCAGATAAAGATATTGTAACGGTTATAGCGAAGTACCGAAATGTGAACACTTTTATGTGGGAACAAGGCAGAATGGGAATAGGGCTTGTCGGTGGATTTTGCTTTGCTGTTCTTCCTGATTCAAGAATCCTCTATACCCATACCTGCCATGATGTAAAATATACAAGCAATACCGCTCAATTGACATTCCATATTATTTCACCTGAAAAAAATATGAAAAGTGAATTTGTCATTACTTATAAACCCGAAGCAATACCTGAATCAGTCATTGAATCGCAAACTCCCTCAAAAATAAGGGAAGAACAGAAAAAAATGTATAATGATATAGTAAATATGCTAAAACAGAAGAAATATCGCCCCCTGTTTTTAAATATGAAATCGGATAGTGTATTTCTATTCTTGAGATACCGTTCCTCTGATAACAAAATGAGTCTTATAAAAGTAATTGATGCTGAAACCGGGAAAGAAGTAAGCAATTTTATTCAACCTTCGGATTTTTATCTTGATACAATAAAAAACGGTTACGGCTACTTATCAACAACACCCAAAGATGGCTACCCCATCGTCGAGAAATACCGCATTGACCCGCGGGTTTATGGGAAATAAAATATAGAGAGGTTGCTATGAAAAAAATATTATCAGCAGTCCTTGAAGCCGGAATTTTGCTTGGTTGTTTGTCAATTCTTTTAGGACAGACTCCACAAAAACCGTTAGAAAATGTCTTCACACTCGAACTTTCCTTCGGGGATAAGGACGTGCCAAGTGAGTATCTGCTTGTCCAGCCGTCCAGAATAGTCGTCAATGAGGCGGGAGACATTTACGTTTTTGATGAGTACAAAATAAAGGTCTTTGATAAGAACGGCAAACCGAAGGCGATTTTTGGCGGAAGGGGTCAGGGACCGGGGGAATTTGAAGGGAGGGGTTTAAGGCTCTTTATTTCACCTGAAGGATGGTTAACTGTTTCAGAAAGAAATTCCTGGAGCGTTTTTTCTCCTGCCAATAAATTAATTAGTAAAAATGTTTTTTCTTCCAGTGTTATATTTAACACTTTAAAAAACGACTATAATATTAGTACAGGTGCAGGAGGAGCAGGGCAAGCTATATTCGTTTTGAATGATAAAGAACTCATTGTTAATGGGAATACTGCTTCAGAGGAATATTATAATGAAGCGGGAGAGTACTATGACTATCTTTTTTATGCTAATCTAAATAAAGTATCAATTATATCCCAGTATCGGAATACAGACACTTTTTTCTTCTCAACAGGTGGTGGCGGCGAAATAATTGCAGGATTAACACATGTCGGTAATTTTCGATTTGCTGTTCTTCCTGATTCAAGAATCCTCTATACCCATACCTGCCATGACGTAAAATATACAAGCAATACCGCTCAACTGACATTCCATATTATTTCACCTGCAAAAAATATGAAAAGTGAATTTTCTTTTACGTATAAACCCGAAGCCATACCTGATTCAGTCATTAAATCGTATGAGCCGTCTACTGTTGAGAAGAGAAATAATGAATCTGCAAAAAGAATGAACCAAACTCCCTCAAAAATGAGTGAAGAACAGAAAAAAATGTATAATGATATAGTAAATCTACTAAAACAGAAGAAATATCTCCCCCTGTTCACAGCTATGCAGTCAGATGGTGTCTATTTATTATTGAGATGCAGTTACTCTGATAAAAAAATGAGCCTTATAAGAGTGATTAATGCTGAAACAGGGAAAGAAGTAAGTAACTTTATTCAACCTTCGTATTTTTTTATTGGTACAATAAAAAACGGTTACGCCTACTTATCAACAACTCCCAGAGACGGCTACCCCATCGTACAGAAGTACCGCATTGACCCGCGGGTATATGGAAAGTGATGGGTTAGTAATATTTTGACAAAAAAGCAATAGTAATAATTGCGAAAAATGGGGAATAAATTCCTGAAAAATGGGTATAAATAAAATAAGATAAACTATTTAAAAGTATTTCTCCGTCCCAAGTTGTACTTGGGACGGAACTAATGTAAAAAGCTTTGCTTTGACAAGAAGTATTAGTAGGAACTGATTTTGTTAGTGTCAATGCACAGCTTTTATTGCTACTTGCGTCCCAAATTCAATTTGGGATGCGGGGAATCTATAGATGTTAATAGACTCGTCTGGATTCCCGCCTGCGCGGGAACGACAGGAAGGGAAAAATTGGGAGCAACAGAGAGTGAAAGTGGGTAAGATTGGGAATAATATCAAATTAATGTTGATATGTTACAAATATATTATATGGATAAGTGTCTTTTCAAAAAGAATATGGTGTAGTACTATTCTTGAGGATGCGTTATGAAAAAAGCAGTTGCTCTATTCGCCTGTCTGCTGGTCATTTCTTGCGGCGGGGATAAAAATAGCGGGATAAATGTCAAACCGCTTGAAAATGCCGTTACCCTTGAGCTTGCATTCGGAGATAAGGACGTGCCGGATGAGTTTCTTTTAGCGACACCCTCAAGAGCATTAGTCAATTACAACGGGGATATAATTGTCCCGGATGAATATAAACTAAAAATTTTTGATACAGACGGCAAATCGAAAAAAATTATTGGCAGAAGGGGGCAGGGACCCGGAGAATTCTCTCCTATTCCGATTCCTCATATTTCATTGATATCAGAAGATGGATACTTAACTATGATAGACCAAGTAGGCAGGAATCTCCAAATTTTTGGACCTCAATATGAATTCATTGAACAAAAAAATATTGTTAAGACAAAACTTTTCGAAAAGCTCAGAGCCGATTTTATGTGCGAGTCTCTAACCTATCCCATAATATACACCTACAATGATAAAACCGATATTTGGATTGGATATGGATCTTCTGAAATAGAGGATAAGCAGGAAATTTCTAAAAGAGTATTCTCCATCGTTAAAACTCGCGGTGACGAATGTTCTATTATTTACAAATCAGAAGAAGTTACATCTCCCGATAATATTACTGAATCTGAAGCGGGGATGTACCTTTATACAATGCTGACGGATTATCGAATTGCTTATTCTTATCCAAAGGAGCACAAATTATTTGAAAATGAAAAATGGTATTATCGAATCATTGTTCACAATTTCAAAACAGGTGAAACAAGCGAGATAAAACATCAGTATGTACCGTTAGCCATCCCCGATTCAGTCATAAATCCAAAAATTGACTATGAAAAAATGTATGAAGGATACCCCAGCGAATTAAAAAGTGAAATTATTTCGAATTATAAAAAGCTGAATGAATCGCGATCAAAGGCATTGGAAAAGTTAAAATATTATGCACCCGTACAAAGATTAGCATCGGATGGGGATTATATTTTTGCGTACACGTATCAGTACGATAAAGACAAAAAATATGTCACTGATGTTTTTAAATCTTCTGAAAATAAATATATTTGTTCGGTCTATCTTCCCTATATTTTTACTGACTTTAAAGACGGATATGCATATAGAATAAAATCAAGTGCGGATGAATACCCGCAGGTCGAGAAATACCACATTGACCCAAAGGTGTACGGGAAATAAATGGTAAAAAGAGACGTCCCGAGTGCTCAGGGCATTTCTTTATTTGGTTATTAAAAATGTCTTTAGTATTCTTATGAAAAATCGTAGGGGCAGACCTATGCGTCTGCCCAATTTATGTATGGTTTTAGGTGAACACGGGTATTTAGGGCGAACACATAGGTTCGCCCCTACTGGTTTATTTTATAGAATTTATTACTGTATAAATATCATAAAAAAAAATCTTACATAAATCACTTTTTAATGTTAAAATATAGTAACATACTCCACAAATGAAATTATAGGTTACTATGAAAAAGATATTACGACTCGTGCTTCTTATAGCGTTATGCTCTTGCGGGGGCAAAAAAGATAGTACGAACGTTGAAAAAATCCTCGAAAACGTCTGTACACTCGAACTGTCGTTCGGGGATAAAGATTTGCCGGATGAATTTCTTTTAGCCCAGCCGAGGCAGTTTAAAGTAAATGATGCAGGGGACGTCTACGTTTTTGATGAGTATAAAATAAAGGTTTTTGATAAAAATGGCAAACCGAAGGTGATTTTTGGCGGAAGGGGTCAGGGACCGGGAGAATTTGAAAGTATGGGTTCAAGGCTCTTTATTTCGCCTGAAGGATGGTTATCCGTTTTTGGTATGAGTTCTATGAGTTCATGGAGCGTTTTTTCTCCGTCAAATAAATTTATTAGTAAAAATGTCTTTTCCTCCAGTGTTGTATTTAACACTTTAAAAAGCGACTATAAAATTAGTATTAGTACAGGAGTAGCAGAGCAAAATATATATGTTTTAAATGATAAGGAATTCATTGTTAAGGGGACCACCGCCACGTATGATAATTTTAATGAAGCAGGTGAATATTATGATTATATCATCTATATCAATCGGGATAAAATCTCTGCTATAGCGAAGTATCGGAATGTTGATACCTTTATATACAAAATAGGAAGTGGATATTATGTATCCGGAACAGTATTGGGTAGTTTATCAATTGAAATACTTCCCGGTTCAAAGATTATTTATACTCACACATACCACGACGTAAAATACATTAATGACACTGCTTATCTGACATTCCATGTCTTTTCGCTTGCCGATAACATAAAAAAAGACTTTGTTTTTCCTTATAAACCTGTGGTAATTGCAGATTCAACACTTAAAAAATATGAGCCTTCATATCAGGAAAAAATGAGGAATGAACGTCCTCGAAAAAGTGAGATACCACAGTATGTAATTAATGATGCACAAAAGAAAATAGATGCCAAGGTATATGACTTCTTAAAACAAATGAAGTACCATAATTTATTTGCCTATATGCAGTCGGACGGAGTTTATCTCTTCTTGATGTTATCCGGTCCTTCAACAAAAACAATAAAAGTGATTAATTCCGAAACAGGGAAAGAAGTGAGTAATTTTATTTACCCGGAGTCTTTATATATGTATCAATATAAAAACGGTTATGGATACAAGCTATACACACCCAAAGACGGCTATCCCGTCGTCGAAAAGTACCGCATCAATCCTGCGGTTTATGGGAAGTAGTCGTCCCTGAAAAAATATTTTAACATATTGTTAATATTGTTTTTGCAATTTATATATAATGCGTAAATCACCATAAAATACATAATAATCCTTAAATCTTAGTGATATATGCAAGGTGCGACAAATGGGTCGCTCCAATGGAGTTGTCATTACATAAACGGTTTATTGCTGCAAGCGTGTTGATCCGATGGAGCATTTTTTTTTGTTAACAGTATAAATTCTGAAATACCTCGTGCTTCTTTATTCGTAATAAAAAACGACTTTTTCAGGGACAATTATTTATTCGTGATTCAAAAATCTTCAAAAATATTTGAAAAGCTCTTTGAAAATTCACTCTGACTTAGTATGTTAAAATGCAAAAGTGTATTTTTGATAATTTTGATTATTAGGTTAAGCTTTTGGTACTGATAGTCAAGCAAAAGTTAATTAAACGGTTAGAAAGCGTTATGAACGAACAGAATTCAAACCAATCGGCAAATTTTACGACATCACACCGTTATCTTCCTTTTCTGCTCGTGTTGTTTGTCGGCAGCGGCTGTGCCGCATTGATTTACGAAATAGTGTGGTTCCAGATGTTGGAACTTGTGATCGGTTCATCCGCAGTTTCACTGGGAGTGTTACTCGGGACATTTATGGGTGGGATGTGTCTGGGCAGTCTCGCACTTCCGCGCATCATTTCAGCGCGGCACCATCCGTTGCGCGTTTACGCCGCAATTGAGCTGGGAATAGGGACTATCGGTTTTATATTACTGTTTGCTATTCCATCTGTGGGTCATCTGTACTCGGAATATGTTGGGCGGGGTCTTCCGGGAATTTTACTGCGAGGGGCGGTCTGCGCAGTATTCTTGCTGCCACCAACTCTGCTTATGGGAGCTACACTTCCAGCAATTTCGCGGTGGATTGAAACGACTCCGCGGGGTGTGTCGTGGTTGGGCTTCTTTTACGGTGGAAACACTATGGGGGCAGTCTTCGGATGCCTGCTCTCCGGATTTTATCTGTTGAGAGTATATGATGTAGCAAGGACAACGTATTTTGCTGTAGCGATAAACCTGTTAGTAGCATTGATCGGTTTTGGCTTGTCGAAACTCTCACCGGGCGGCTCCCCGGCACATTATGAAAAAGTAAGTCCTGCGGTGCGGGCATCAGGTTCATGGCAAGTATATTTTGCAATAGCATTCTCAGGATTGTCTGCGCTTGGCGCTGAGGTGATATGGACCCGCTTATTGTCATTGATGATTGGCGCTACTGTTTATACATTTTCTATCATTTTAGCTGTTTTTCTTCTGGGGCTTGGATTTGGCAGTAGTGTCGGAGCGTATCTTGCGCGCAAGACCGAATATGTCAGGATAATGTTTGGTTTTTGCCAAATAATCTTAGCGGCGGCGATCGCGTGGTCTGCGTTTATGATTACCCGTTCCCTTCCATATTGGCCAATCAACCCCTATCTATCTACGAGTTCGTGGTTTGACTTCCAGCTTGATATTATGCGCTGTATATGGGCTATTTTTCCTGCGGCGTGCCTTTGGGGAGCGAGTTTTCCGCTGGCGCTGGCGTCGGCGGCGTCACGCGGTCAGGACCCGGGACGGCTCGTTGGTGGAATCTATTCAGCGAATACGGCTGGCGCGATTGTTGGCTCGATTGGGTTCAGCATGCTTCTTATCCCCTGGGTAGGTACACAACAAGCTCAACGAATACTTATCTGTCTATCTGCTGTAGCAGCACTTTTAATGATTGGACCGCTCGTTTGGCATGTTCTGTCAAGCGACTCGTTTGGAATTAAGTCGAAAAGGCTTCCGCTCCTGGCTGTCAGCGCCGCCTCGCCGGCAGTTTTGGTAGTATTTGCGGCGATGCTGGCATGGAGTGTACCGACGGTTCCTCCGGGATTGGTTGCCTATGGCCGTGAGCTGGTCATCCGGTCTTACGGTGCGAGCTACTTATATGTCGGCGAGGGTATGAATGCCTCTATCGCTGTTTCAGAGTTGAGCACTGGGGTCCGCAACTTTCATGTGAGCGGTAAGGTGGAAGCATCAAGCGAACCGCAGGATATGCGCTTGGAGCGGATGCTGGGACACATTTCTGCGCTATTTCATCACGATCCTCGATCAGTGCTGGTCGTGGGATTCGGGGCTGGAATTACCGCAGGTGTCTTTGTAACGTATCCTGAGATCGAGAAAATCGTAATCTGCGAGATCGAACCATTAATACCGAAAATGGCATCGCGGTTTTTTAGAAATGAGAACAACAATGTTCTGAACGATCCACGCGTCAAAGTAATTTACGATGATGCCCGGCATTATATTCTCACGACAAAAGAGAAATTTGATATTATTACATCCGACCCGATTCACCCGTGGGTCAAAGGTTCTGCCACACTCTATTCGAAAGAATACTTCGAGCTGGTGAAACAGCATTTGAATTCCGGAGGAGTAGTAACCCAGTGGGTGCCCCTGTATCAAAGCACTGAGAATGTCGTAAAGAGTGAGATAGCTACGTTCTTCGATGTGTTTCCAAATGGGACTGCCTGGAGCAACGACCAAAATGGAACTGGTTATGATATGGTTCTCGTAGGTCAGACTGCCCCAATGAAGCTCAACGTAGATGAACTTCAACAGCGACTGTTTAGTTCGGCTTATATTTATGTGGCAAAATCACTCAGTGATGTGGGATTTTTGTCATCAATTGACTTGCTTGCGACTTATGCCGGTCAGACATCCGATTTAAAGCCTTGGATGAAGGACGCTGAAATCAACAGGGATCGAAATCTGCGGCTACAGTATCTTGCAGGTATGGGACTGAATGTCTATATGGAAACTCAAATCCTCGGAGATATGTTGCACTACCGGAGGTTTCCCGAAGAACTGTTTATCGCCTCAGATAATCTCTTGCAAGCTCTTAAGGAGCGGATAAAGAATCCATAAATTCTACAGTTGCACGAAAAAGTCTGGAGGGTCATATAACTCTGAAATTGTGGTGATTTAAGCTAACAAGAAAACGTTCTTTGACGCCTGAAGAGTAAAAGGAGACAGGATTAACGCCCTTTTAGCCCCGAGTACTCGGGGTGCCAATTTAAAAAAGCTTATCAGAGTTTTCTTTTTGCCTTTTTTGTTTTTGCGCACTATTTTGGGGAAAACGTACTCTTATTGTCAAAGAACGGTAATAAATCACAGAGAGTTTTGTTATTCGCAAACAAAAAACCGACTTTTTCAGGGACGACTAAATAATTTTATTCTTAAGTAATAAAAACCAGAAGAAACATAGTGGCTATACATTGAAAAATCCTTCATATTCCCGCTTATGGCTTTATCTGCTTTTCTTCATCTTGATTTTAATATTATTCACTCTATCATTCAACATTTTATCTAACGTTTATAGGTCAATGGTACTTATTCCAGTCTCCTATGCAGGATATTTTATTCTGAAAATACTTGGAATTCCTATAACGTATAGTGGACCAAATGGAATTCTGGGCTATTGTGAATATCATTTATCAAATGCCGTTTTAGAGATTACCTTTGGGTGTACAGGTATATTTGCGTTGTTTATTCTATTGTCTGGAATTATTGCATATCCAGCTTCTTTAAAACTGAAAGGAGCAGGTTTTTTTATTGCAGTCGTTTTATTTTATATCTACAGTGTATTGAGGCTTATAATTATCAGTTTATTTGGATATATATATCCTGAATCGTTATCCTTTATTCATTCCTATCTTATGGAGGTTTGTAATATCGGATTTATATTATTTGTTTATATTATCTGGATAAGGTATGTGGAGAAAACTGGGGAAACCATATAAATTTATTGCGGCTTTTTTAGGTATTGCGGGATTATTACTTATCTTTTGGAAAATAATTGCTCTTCTTTACCTGCACTTATTAGTTGCAATTGCCAAGCCCATCTGGTCGGTCTTTAATTCCCCCGTTCAGTTAGAGATAAGGGATAATATTCTTCGTTTTATCTATTTACAAATCAGTCCGGAACCAATGAGCTTCAGTGTTAACAAATCGGATGAGATTTACTTAAATCTCATATTGGTAGTGTCGCTTTATTCAGCTCTCTGGATCATCGTGAAAAAGAAAATTCTTTATCCTTTTTTAGTTTCCCTGGGTATTTTATTTGTTGTTCATGAATTAATCTTATATTTATATTCATATACAGGTATCTGGGAATTTGCTGATTCACTTGATTATAACAGTCAAAAAGAATTATTAAATAACATCTTAAATCTTTTTCCAAAGGTGAAGGCAAACTTATTTAATCAGTTAATTTTCCACTGGAATGCCTGGGGGTGGGACGTTGTTCCGTTGATTTTATGGTTGGGTGGAGCTTACAAATTAATCCTTCCTGAAATTACAAAGAAAAAGAGATGACCTTAGTTTTTTCTCTGTGTTATCTTATATATTCCATAGAAAATACAGAGCATTAAAGTCAGAGTAAAATTTTCCCATGGTACCTGCCGCGGCGCTGGAGGAAGAGGAGGAGGCCCTTGAGCAAATAATTCTACGAAAAAAATATTAATAATTATCAAAATAATTATTCCAATAAAGAAATAGTATAAATAATTTAATTTCATCATAGCTTATTCCTTTAAATTCATTTCAAGATTAATAACTTCCTTATTTGATTAAAATTATTCACCGAGATTTCATAGAAGTAAATTCCACTTGGCACGCTGACTCCCTCATTGTTTTTTCCATCCCAGATTATTTTATAAACGCCCGGTTGTTGTGATGTTTTGACAAAACTTCTCACTTCCTGTCCCAAAGAATTATATATGCGCAATAATACTTCGCCTGACTCGAGCAGTCCGTATTCTATTGTCGTACTGGGATTAAAAGGATTGGGGTAATTTTGATTGAGATAATACATTGACGGTACATTAGTTTTTGACTGTTTTTCAAGAATTACTGAAAAACTATAAATATTAGTATTGGATTCTGATAATCTTTTAGAAAGACTGCTTGGATCCGGTTCAAATAATAATAAGCCTTCAGCAGATTTATTGAGAGAGGGCTGAATAAAGTATTTGTATTGTGATTGTTTTTTTAAGTCAATTTTTTCTCCGGTGCTGTGAACACGTAAAATAACATTCAAATCGTTGGGTAAATTTTCTGGCATCATCCATTTAAGCATTACAAAGTTATCACTGCTTTTTACTGCCACAGAAAAATCCCATTGTATATCGGATTCAATTTTTTGCCTTATATCTTGCGTAAAATTCCCTGCATTTTTATTCCATTCAGGATGTGGAAAATAAAGTGAAATAAATTCACTGTTTAAAGGCGTCAGCTCATATACATCCATTGCGTCATATTCAGTATTTGCTTTAGATGATACTCCGAAATAATTATGAATGTCTTTATTTTCTCCGCTTTCTGCGATGATTTGTATCCGCCAGTCAATATCAGATTGTTTTGTCTGCTGAACGGTGCTCTTATTTAATCCGGGATACCTCATTGACAATTGTGCACTATTAGACGTTGTGTGAACCCAGAAACCTTCATAAGGTGCAATATCTTTCGTCAAGCCTCCGTACGGATAATTGTCATAATAAGAGCCATTCCACCGATAATAGATATTATCTATTCCTGAATCGCGGGAGATATTATTATCCCAGTCAACAACCATTGAATATGGATTCCCTAACAAATGCCAGCCATTATTATTGGTATAAGAAAGCGTTTTGGAAAAATCTCCCGCAATTTCTAATCCTCTAATGCAAACAGAGCTTGTAGTAAAACCATACAGAATATAACCTTTCATATATTGAACACTTGAAGGCAGAATCCATTTACCCGTGGTTTCGTCGTATTCATAAATACTTGAATTGCCCTGTTCAAATATAAAAGGCGAGATATAACTCCTTAAAACGGATATCGGATCGTTCGGATATGCTATCTCCACCGGAAGACTTACCATATTCCAGCCTTTGCTGACGTTTGTTGAAAAAGAAGTATCCGACACTTCAATAACTCCATATATCGAAAAATCCTTAACCCTTGCAGTAACCGTATTCTCCGCAGTATTCAAATATTGTGAACTCATAACGCGTTTCCATACGTTTCTGTTTTTATCCCACTTATGGATACGCATAGTCTGTTTGTTCTTCCGTGCTTCAAAATCCTTGTATTCAAGAGTAATATAGACTGAATCTCGGAATGTGTATTCATCATATCCCTGTACCTTGAATTTTACTGCAGAAGGCGTTGCTAATAATCTATTGAGAGAGATGTCAGCAGTAGTAGGAGAGCAAATAATGATTGTCTCGTTGTTTTGAAGCGCATTGGGAGGTATGATTACTCTATGCTTCGTATATGCACCACTGGATTTAACTTGAACGATTCCTCCGCCGGCTCTGGATATTAATGCTGAATCCGCATCTATAGGGAAAACAGAACAATAGTTCACATCAACAAAGGTTATGGTGATTGTTTTCGAATCCGTTATTACACCGTCTGTAACAGAAAAGGTAATGAGATAAAAAGTACTGTCTCTCACGACAGGATCAAATTGAGAACTTAATACAAATTTCCCGGATAGTGAATCTAAAGACGCGGATATTATTGCGGGAAAAGCAGGATAAGACATAGAATATCTTAAAGAACCGGAACCGCTGTAGTTTGATGTAAGAGTAAATTCCAACATACAGCCTTCACAGACTCTTTTATTGCCGATTGAATTTAATAAGAGCGAAACAGTTGTTGTAAAATTTAAAACGCTTGACCAGTCGCTGGTTCCGGCTCCATTGGAGGCGCTGACCCTCCAGTAATATTTGGTTCCTGTAGATAATCCGATTATCTGTTTGCTTGTGTCACTCCCGACACCCTGATTATAAACGTAACTGCCAAAACTGCTTGAGAGGGAAACCTGCAGAGTATAAGACGCCGCTCTACTTGAGCTGTTCCAGACTACTGTTGGAGACGTTGATATGCCTGTAGCTCCGTTTGACGGTGATAATAATGCCGGAGTATCGGGTGCGGATAATGTTGTTGTAAAATTCCAAACGCTTGACCAGTCGCTGGTTCCGGCTTCATTGGATGCGTTGACCCTCCAG
>Ga0315291_10000773_pt1 | contig 42499 bp, 27 predicted proteins | sample YL17G12_20_MG_FD_203070 | JGI IMG/M metagenome (GOLD analysis project Ga0315291, IMG submission 203070) | Sediment microbial communities from Yellowstone Lake, YNP, Wyoming, USA - YL17G12_20 | ecosystem: Environmental > Aquatic > Freshwater > Lake > Sediment | place: USA: Wyoming | collected...
ACCGGCGATACGCTGGAGTTGGGGCGGTACGAGGTGGCGGTGGTGAAGCTGGAGTAGACTGAGGCGCGGCTTCGGTGCTGAAGCACCCGAAGCAACGGGAACACGGCCAACCACAGATGAACACGGATACGGCTAGCCGTGAAGGAAGTGGCAGGAGCAAGCTCCTGCCCAACAATGAGGAGCAAGGCATGGCGGGCGAGATCATCGAGGTTGACGTCGGGGCGGTGAAGTGCGCGGTTGAGCCGCGGGTCATCGGGATCAACATAGACTATCTGGTGGATCATGACGCAAACAGGCCGGCGGGCGCGCGGCCGCTGGTAGAGGCGCTGCGCGAGATGGGGGTAAAGTCGCTCCGGTTCCCGGGAGGGGACAAGTCCGACTGGCACCTGTGGTCGGTGCCGCCGTTCGACCGGCCCAGTCCGGCGATCGCCTGCGCCCCCCGAAAGGGCGTGGAAGAGCCGGAGGAGGGCAAGCCAAGTCCCCGGCGCATGAACTTCGATGAGTTCATGGAGATCTGCCGCGCGCTGGAGGCCGAGCCGACGCTGGTGGCCTGCCATGACGCGCTCTACGCCGCGGGGTGCACGGTCACGAAGGAGCGGCTGATCGAGACCGCGGCGGCCTGGGTGAAGTACGCGAACGTGACGAAGGGCTATGGGGTGAAGTACTGGGAGATCGGCAACGAGGGGTACATTGATCGCACGGTCAGCCCCCACGACTACGCGAGCAACTTCGTCGAGTTCGCGAAGGCAATGAAGGCGGTTGATCCGACGATCTGGGTGGGCGCGAACGGGCCGCCGCGGGCGGAGGGGAGCGGCCGGCACGAGGCGACGAAGGATACGCCGTGGTGGAAAGTTGTCTTCGAGGCCGCCGCAGACCACATTGACTTTGTGCCAGTGCACGTATATTCGTGCTGGGAGTGGAAGACCTATGACTTCTATCGCGACCACTCGCCCGGCTACCCGGAAGCGTACCGCGATGCGATCAGTCCGATCGAGGCGGCGCGGCTTTACGGCCCGGCGGGGCTCGCCGACCGGCTGAGGGTGACGGTGACTGAGACGAACGCCGCGGACTGGTCGGAGGGAGGGTGGCCGAGAGTCAATGACCTGGGGCACGGGCTGGTGGTGTTCGACATCTTCGGGACGCTGCTGGAGATCGGCCGGATCGAGAACGCTCAGCTCTGGAACACGCGCTGGGTGAGCCACCCAGCGGACACGCCGAGCCTCTGGGACGCGGTGGATGACATGAACCAGCTTCAGCCCACCGGCAAGGCGCTGGCAGTCTGGAGCCAGTTCCTGGGCGAGCAGATGGTGGCGGTCAGCGAGCCGAGAAGGATGCGCACGTTCGCCAGCTACTCGCCGAAACGCGAGAAGCTGAGCGTCTTCCTGGTCAACAAGGACTCGGCCTCGCGGAAGGCGGTCGTCGTCCTTCGGGACTACCGGGAGGCGCGGTCGGCGAAGAGGTGGCTTTGGTCCGGGCAGGGGCCTGATGATCGGCAGCCTAGCTGGGTCGGCCCCAAGCGAATGGCGGTGAGCGGCAACGAGATGAAGGTCGAGATGCCGCCGGACTCTCTTAGCGTGATCGAGCTTCGGAGGCCAGAAGGCCGGTGAGCCGGCCCTGCCGGATGAGTTCGGCGGAGGTGACGATGGAGCCGATCAGATTCGGGATCGTCGGTGCGGGGTGGCGATCGGAGTTCTATCTGCGAATCGCGAAGGCGATGCCGGAGCGCTTCGAGGTCACGGGGATGGTTGTGCGCAACGCGGAGAAGCGGCGGCGGTTCGAGCAGATATGGGGCGTGAAGACCTTCGAGACTCTCGAAGGGATGCTGGGGAAGACATCGCCGTCGTTCGTGGTGAGCTCGGTGAGCTGGGCGGCTAACCCGGGTTTCCTGAAGGAGCTGTCGGCGCGGGGGATGCCCGTACTGTCGGAGACACCGCCCGCGCCCGATCTGCCGGGGCTGATCGAGGTGAACAAGCTCACGGAGGGAGGCGCGCGCATTCAAGTGGCCGAGCAGTACCACCTTCAGCCGCATCACGCGGCGCTCTCGGCGATCATCGCGAAGGGGATGTTGGGCCGGCCCAGCGAGGTGCAGGTATCGGTCGGTCACGGATACCACGGGATCAGCCTCATCCGGAGGTTCCTTGGCGTCGGGTACGAGGCGCCCAAGATCACCGGCCTGCGGTTCGCCTCCCCCATCATCGTGGCGCCCGGCAAGGGCGGCCCCCAGGGGAAGGAAACCGTCAAGCAGTCGAGCCAGGAGTTCTACTTCATGGACTTCGGCGACAGACTCGGCCTGCTCGACTTCACCGACGACCAGTACTTCGGCTGGATCCGCAACACGCGGATGCTGATCCGAGGCGAGCGGGGCGAGATAGTGACCGATCGGATCTACCACCTGAAGGATCATCGGACGCCGATTGAGACATGTCTGGTGAGGCGGACGGCGGGAATCGGGAGCAACCTCGAGGGGAATCATCTTCAGGGGTATACAGCGGGCGATGACTGGGTGTACCAGAACCCGTGCGCGCCGGCGTCACTTGCGGATGACGAGATCGCGATCGCCACTTGTCTGATGAAGATGAACGGATACGTGCGGACGGGAAAGGACTTCTACTCGCTGGCGGAGGCGTCGCAGGACCACTACCTGTATCTGCTCGCTAAGGAGGCAGTGCGGGATGGGGGTCCCGTCCAGGCCGAGCGGCAGTCTTGGGCGAGATAGAGAGGTGAGGCAATGGTCTACTATGTGGATCCATTCAAGGGTGATGACAGCCGGGCGGGGACCAGCGCGGACCAGGCGTGGCGGACGTTGGGGCGGGTGAGCCGGGAGGTGTTCAAGGCGGGGGACCAGGTGCTACTCGTGCGCGGTGGGGTGTGGGCGGAGGGGGTGAAGCTGCGCGGGCGAGGGAAGCCGGAGAAGCCGATCGCCCTCGGGGCTTATGGGGAGGGGCCGCGGCCGCGGATAAGCGGAGGGGAGGCACACGCGATCACGGCCGAGGAGCCGATCTCGGCCTGGCGCGTCAGCGGTTTGGAGCTGACGAGCACGAATGACAAGAACCCGACGCACAAGATACAGGGAGGGACTTGCGGGGTGTTCTTCCACCAGGAGGAGCTTTGCGAAGGGCTGGTGGTTGAAGGCTGCGTCATCCACGACACGAGCGGCCCCGGCATTTACCTCAGCGCGACCGGGGAAGAGAAGGCTGTGTTCGCCAATGTCGTGATCGAGCACTGCGAGATCTTCAATGCGAGCTGCGGCATTCAGTTCGCGGCCCATCCGCTTCGCGGCACCGACTTCTTCCCCAGCTTCCGCATCGCCCACGTGGTGGCGCACGACATCGGCGGGGACGGCATCGTGCCGTTCAACGGGCGAGATGGAGTGGTCGAGTACTGCACCGCCTACCGCACCGGCCTGGGATGCGACCCGGCGGATCACAGCCCCGTCGCCATCTGGTATGCGGTGGCCAAGCGCTGCGCGATCCAGTTCTGTCACGCCTACGACAACCGAACCGGTGGCCGCGGCGCAGACGGGGGTGGGTTCGACTTGGACGGCGGGTGCGTGGACTGCGTGCTCCAGTACAACGACTCGCACGACAACGAGGGGGCGGGGTATCTCATCTGCTCGTGGGACCCGGTGCAGTATCCATGCACTGGATGCATCTGCCGGTACAACGTCTCGGTGAATGATGGACTGGCGAATGACTACGCCAGCATCCACTTCTGGCAGAACATGGACTGCCTGATCCACAACAACACGTGCATCACGCGCGGCGCGCTGGGGATGAAGTTCGCCACCAATGGCGGGGATGCGAAGGGCAACCTGATCGCGAACAACATCTTTGTGTGCGACACGCCGGAGGACGTGCCGATAGTTAGGTCGGAGTTCGACATCGGCGGGAACCGTTTCCGCAACAACTGCTACTACCACCTCAGAGGGGAGGCGCGGTTCGCGCTGAACGGAGATGATGTCCGCGGGCTGGCGGAGTTTGCGAAAGTGGTGAAGGGCGAGGGCGAGATCAACGCTGACCCACTGCTCGCGGATGCCGCGGCGGGCGACTACCATCTGCGGCCGGGGTCGCCGTGCCGGGGCGCGGGGATGCGCTTGCCAGGGATGGGTGGCAGAGACTACTATGGGGCGACGCTAGCGGAGGAGGGGCCGGTTGACATCGGCTGCGCGGCCGTCAGCCGGGAGCCGATGATGTCTACGTAGGCGAAGAGAGGATGAAACGATGAAGAGCCTGCCGAACGCGCCAGTCGTGAAGCTTGGCATCGTGGCCGTGAGCCGCGACTGCTTCCCGATCGAACTCTCGCGCAAGCGCAGCAGAGAACTCGTGAAGGCCTGCCGGGCCGCAGGGCTCAAGGTGTACCCGTGCCCGACCATCATCGAGAACGAGAACGACGCCATGCAGGCCGTGCTGCAATGCCGGGAGAACGGCGCCAATGCGGCCGTGGTCTACCTCGGCAACTTCGGCCCCGAGGGGCCGCTCTCCATCTTCGCGCAGCACTTTGGCGGGCCGATCATGCTCTGCGGCGCGGCCGAGGAGAGCAAGGATACGCTTGTTGGGGGACGCGGCGATGCCTTCTGCGGCATGCTGAGCGCCTCCTACAATTTAGACCTTCGCGACGTCCCCGTCTACATGCCGCAGATGCCGGTGGGCCTGCCAGGCGAGCTGGCCGAGAAGGCGGTGCACTTCGAGGCCGTGGCGCGGTGCGTGCTAGGAGTATGGGGCGTCAAGATCATCGCCTTCGGGCCGCGGCCGCAAGACTTCTTCGCCTGCAACGCGCCCATCAAGCCGCTCTACGAGCTCGGCGTCGAGGTGATGGAGAACAGCGAGCTCGACATGCTCATGCTCTACCAGGACGTCCTCGAGGACGACAAGGCCGTCGCGGCCACCGCGAGGGACATGGCGAAGGAGCTGGGCGGCGGCAACGCCTACCCGGACCTGCTGCGCAAGCTCGCCCGCTTCGAGGTCGCGCTGACGCGCTTCGCCGAGCAGAACATGGGCTCGAAGGAATACGTCATCTTCGCCAACAAGTGCTGGCCGGCGTTCGCGCGGGCCTTCGGCTTCGTGCCGTGCTATGTGAACTCCCGGCTTTCCACCCGCGGCATGCCGGTCGCGTGTGAGGTGGACCTCTACGGCGCGCTGAGCGAGTACCTCTGCCTGCTCGCCAGCAACAAGCCGGTCACTCTGCTCGACATCAATAACACCGTCCCGGCCGATCTCATCGGCAAGAAGGCCGATCTCAAGGGCGCGGCGCCCGAGGACCTGTTCATGGGCTTCCACTGCGGGAACAGCCCCAGCGTCTGCATGAAGGACTGCTCCATGAAGTTCCAGCTCATCATGAACCGGCTGATGGAGGACCCGAAGGCGGAGCCGGATATCACCCGCGGCACCCTCGAGGGCCAGCTCCGCCCCGGGCCGGCGACGTTCTTCCGACTGCAGAGCAGCGCCGACGGGTATCTGATGAGCTACATCGCGCCGGGCAACATCCTAGACATAGACCCGCACAGCTTCGGGGGGATCGGCGTCTTCGCCATTCCGAACTTCGCCCGCTTCTACCGACACGTGCTGCTCGGCCGGCACTTCCCGCACCACGGCGCGGTGGCCTTCGGCAATGTCGCCAAGGTGCTCTTCGACGCGGTGAAGCTGCTCGGCGTGGAAGACATCGGCGTTCCGCTGCCGAAGACCATGCTCTATCCGGGCGAGAACGCGTTCGAAGTGCTGTCGTAACATCTGGGCGAGGAGAGCAGTGCATGGCGAAGTACGCACTCGGGCTTGACTACGGGACGAACTCGGTTCGCACCCTGGTCGTGAATGTGGCGAACGGCCGGGAGGTCGGCACGGCGGTCTGGACGTACCAGCACGGAACCGAGGGTGTGATTCTCAGCAATGACCCGAACCTGGCGCGCCAGCATCCCGCGGATTACCTGAAGGGTTTCGAGATCACGGTCAAGGCGGCGCTGGCGCAGGCGAAGCGCGCGGTGAAGGGGTTCAAGGCGGCGGACGTGATCGGCATCGGGGTGGACACAACGGGAAGCACGCCGCTTCCGGTTGACGAGAAGGGGGAGCCGCTCGCGTTCAAGAAGCAGTTCGGGAAGGACCCGGCGGCGATGGCGTGGTTGTGGAAGGACCACACCGGGGTCGCCGAGGCGGAAGAGATCACCGCGCTCGCCGAGAAGATGCGGCCGCAGTATCTCGGCAAATGCGGTGGCACCTACTCCAGCGAGTGGTTTTTCAGCAAGATCCTGCACTGCCTGCGCACCAGCCCGAAGGTGTTCGACGCCGCCCAGACCTGGGTGGAGATCGCGGACTGGATTCCGGCGGCGCTGACTGGTACGGAGGACCCGCGCAAGCTTACGGTGGGAATCTGCGCGGCCGGCCACAAGGCGATGTACAACGACGCCTGGGGTGGGTACCCGGATGCGGAGTTCCTCTCCAAGCTGGACCCGAAACTCGGAAAGCTGCGGGCACGGCTGCGGCCGAAGGCCTACAACATCTCGAAGGCGGTGGGGGGCCTGACATCGGAATGGGCGAAGAGGACCGGCCTGCCGGCCGGCATTCCGGTGGCGGTGGGCGCGTTCGACGCGCACCTGGGCGCGGTGGGCGTGGGGATCGCGCCGGGGACGCTGGTGAAGATCATCGGCACCAGCACCTGTGACATGATGGTGTCGCCGCTGAAGTCGAAGCTGCCCGACATCCCCGGGCTGTGCGGTATCGTGCCGGAGAGCATCCTGCCCGGATACTACGGGCTGGAGGCCGGGCAGTCGGCGGTGGGCGATATCTTCAACTGGTTCGTGAACTACGTGCAGCCCGGCGGGCCGAAGGCGGGATCGCACGAGGCGTTGACCGCGGCGGCCGCGAAGCTCAAGCCGGGCGAGTCGGGCTTGCTGGCGCTCGATTGGAATAACGGCAACCGCACGATTCTGGTGGACCAGCGGCTGACCGGGCTGCTGCTCGGGCAGACGCTCTACACCAGGCCGGGAGAGATCTACCGGGCGCTGATCGAGGCGACGGCGTTCGGCGCGCTGGCGATCATGAGCCGGTTCGAGGAGTACGGCGTGAGGGTGCGGCAGGTCATCAACTGCGGCGGCATTGCAGAGAAGAACCCGCTGGTGATGCAGATCTACGCCGATGTCACGGGGCGGCCGATGAAGCTCTCGCGCTCGGCGCAGACGCCGGCGCTGGGGGCGGCGATGGCCGGCGCGGTGGTAGCGGGCAGGTATCCGGGTTTCGCCGCCGCCCAGAAGGCGATGAGCGGGCTGAAGGCAAAGGTCTACCATCCGAACAAGCAAGCGAACGCCGTGTACCGCGAGCTGTATGCCCTCTACAGGCAACTGCACGACGCGTTCGGGACGGAGCAGTGGGAGGGCAGGCTGTACAATGTGATGAAGGACCTGATTGCGATCAGGAATCGGGTGAGGAAGTAGGGAGCGGCCGAACGGCAGGAATCCACAGATGAACGCAGATGAACGCGGATTCGGCCGCCTTCGGCGGAACGGCAAATGGCAGGATAACGGGGCAGGAGGCAAGCTCCTGCCGAACAGGATATGCTCGAAGGGCTGAAGGAAGAGGTTTGTAAGGCGAATCTGCGGCTCGTTTCCGAGGGGCTGGTGATCCAGACCTGGGGGAACGTGAGCGGCATCGACCGCGAGCGCGGGCTGGTGGTCATCAAGCCGTCGGGCGTCGCCTATGATGGGATGCGCGCGGAGCAGATGGTGGTGGTTTCGCTGGAGACGGGCGAGACCGTCGAAGGCGGGCTGAAGCCCAGCTCTGATACGCCCACCCATCTCGCGCTCTACCGCGCGTTCCAGGGGATCGGTGGGGTCGTGCATACGCACAGCATCTTCGCCACCGCCTGGGCGCAGGCGGGGCGGGAGCTACCGGCGCTGGGGACGACTCACGCGGATTACTTCTACGGTGCGATACCGCTGACCCGGCAGTTGACGAAGGCAGAGATCGCACAGGACTACGAGGCGAACACCGGCAAGGTGATCGTCGAGCGGTTCGTCAGCCTCGATCCGGCGCAGATGCCCGCGGTGCTGGTGGTGAACCACGGGCCGTTCACCTGGGGGAAGTCGCCGGATGACGCGGTGTCGAACGCGGTCTACCTCGAGCACGTGGCCCGGATGGCGAGCGAGACGCTGCGCGTGAACCCGTCGGCGCCCGGCCTGCCGAAGGCGCTGCTGGACAAGCATTTCCTGAGGAAGCACGGGCCGGGGAAGTATTACGGGCAGGATTGACGGCCGGCGCCTACTTCCCTGTCTCGATGATCCACACCCCGCGGCCGGGCAGTTCGGCCGCGCCCGACATCTGCTTCCCGCTCAGCAGCTCCCGCCCGGCCACCGGCGTGAGGTCCACCGTCACCGGCTCCGCGTTGTGGTTGAGGAGGAAGGTGAGGATCGTATTGCCGTTCTTCCGCTGCGTGACTTCGACACCGTCCATCGGTGCCAGCACCGGCTCGATGCCGTGCTCTGCGCAGAGGTGAGCCATCAGCCCTTCCACGAACTTCGTCTCGGGGTCGGTGGCGATGTACCAGGCCGCACCCTTCCCGAAGCGATTGCGCGTGACCGCGGGACTGCCAGCGTAGAAGTCCTTGCCGAAGGTGGCGACGGCCTCGGCCCCCTCTGTGTGGATGAGCCCGTGCAGCAGGCCGCACTCATAGCTGCCCTCGAGGCCGCGGAGCGCGCTCGCCATCACGATCTCGTTCTTCAGCTCCGGGGGCACCGCGTCGAACTCCTCCGCCCAAATGCCGAGGACCTTGCGCAGCGGACCCGGATAGCCGCCGAGCACGGCGCGGTCGTTCTCATCCACCATGCCGCTGTAGACCGTGGTCACGAAGGTCCCGCCGGCCTGCACGAACTTCTCCACCTTCTCTGCGAAGCCCGGCTGGAGCAGGTAGACCAAGGGCGCGATGAACACCTTGTACCTGCTGAGGTCGAAGGCCGGGCTCACGAAGTCTACCGGGACGCCGGCCCGCCAGAGCGCGCCGTAGTATTTGTAGATCTGCGGCAGGTACTTCAGATCATCGCTCGGGCCGCTCGAATACTCGACCGCCCACCAGTTCTCCCAGTCGAACAGCATCGCGACCTCGGCCTCGATGCGGCCGTCGAGCACTGACTCGCCCAGGTCCTTCAGCTCCTTGCCCAGCTCGGCCGACTCGCGGAAGACGCGGGTGTTCTCATGGCCGGCGTGAGAGATGACGGCCCCGTGCCACTTCTCGCACGCGCCCCGCGACCGGCGGAGCTGGAAGTACATGATGGCGTCCGAGCCGTGGGCCATCGCCTGATAGCTCCACAGCCGTAGCACGCCCGGCCGCTTGAGGGAGTTGTAGGCCTGCCAGTTCTGCTGGCTCGGCGTCTGCTCCATCAGCATGAACGGCTGGCCTTCCTTCAGGCCGCGCATGAGGTCGTGTCGGAGCGCGATCTCCCACGGCTGGACCTGCATCGGCGGATAGCTGTCCCAGGAGATGACGTCGAGGTGCGGAGCCCAGGCAAAGTAGTCGAGCGGCTTGAAGTGCCCCATCAGGTTCGTGGTAACGGGTACCTTGGGGGTGATCTCCTTGAGCACATCGCGTTCGATCAGGTAGCATTCGAGGATGCTGTCGGACATGAAGCGCGAGTAGTCCAGCGAGATTCCCTGGAAGGCGGTGCGCGTTTGATCGTACGGCGACAGGTGCTCCGACAGCGAGTTGGGCGGGACGATCTCCTCCCACTCGCAGAAGGTGTGACCCCAGAAGCGCGTGCACCAGCGGTCGTTGAGCTCCTCCAGGTTCCCATACCGCTGCTGCAGCCACACGCGAAAGGCGGCCGCGCAATTGTCGCAGTAGCAGGCGCCGCCGAACTCGTTTGAGACGTGCCAGATGACGAGCGAGGGATGGTTCTTATAGCGAGTGGCCAGCGCCGCCGCCAGCTTCGGCGCGTAATGGCGATAGGTCGGGCTGTTGGGGCAGGAGTTATGGCGGGTGCCGTACTTGCGCTTGCGCCCCGCGAAGTCCACTCGCAGCACATCGGAATAGCGCCGCGCCATCCACGCCGGATGGGCCGCGGTGGAGGTGGCCAGGCAGGCGTAGACCCCATTCTTCACCAGCAGGTCGAGGATCTCGTCGAGCCACTCGAAGTCATAGTGAGTTTCATCGGGCTGGAGGTGGCCCCAGCTGAACACCGGTAGGGTCGCGATGTCGATGCTCGCCAGCTTGAAGAGCCGGACATCCTCGTCCCACACCTCCCGCGGCCACTGATCCGGATTGTAGTCGCCTCCGTAGAAGACCTTCGGCAGTCTCGGGCTGATCATCGTTCTCTCCTGCATTTGCATCGCATGACGGCGTGCAGTTCCTCGCAGGCCATTGCCGTTCCTACCGCCCCGCCGGAGCCGAGGAGATGAGCTGGGCAAGGCGAACGAGAGAGCGGACGCTGAGCGATCCCCGGAGCGAGGCGATGCGATGAGCTTGATGGGGGTGGACATCGGGTCGAGCCGGTGCAAGGCGGTGGTGTTCGATCACCGCGGGGCGGTGCTGGCCGAGGCGGTGGAGGAGTATCGGCCGCAGTTCCCCGGCCCGGCGATGGTGGAGATGGAGGCGGATGCGCTCTGCGCGTCGGTCTTCTCGGCGATGAGAGGTGCCGCGTCGCAGGCGGCGGAGCCGGTTCAAGCGGTGGGGCTGAGTTCGCACGGCGAGTCGTTTGTGGCGGTTGACGGTCACAACCGGCCGCTTGGTCCGGCGATCATGAATGCCGACAACCGGGCGACCGCGGAAGCCGCGTGGTGGGAGGCTACGCTGGGGCGGGAGCGGATCTTCCAGACCACCGGGCTGATCGTGCACCCGATGTACCCGATGGCGAAGCTGCGGTGGCTGCGCCTGCACCAGCCCGATGTTTTCGGCTCCGCCGCGCGCTTTCTTTGCATCAGCGATTACCTGCTCGCCAAACTCGGCCTGGAGCCGTGCATCGCGTACCCGCTGGCGTGCCGGATGATGGCCTTCGATGTGCGGGCGCTGCGCTGGTCGGGGGAGATGCTGGAGGCGGCGGAGGTGTCCGCGGAGCGTCTCGCAACACCGGTGCCCGCGGGAACGTCGGCGGGCGCGCTGGGGCGAACGGCGGCCGGCGAGATCGGGGTACCGACGGGGACGCCGATTGTGGTGGGCGGGCACGATCAGCCCTGCGGGGCGCTTGGCATGGGCGCGATCGCGCCCGGCATGGTGACTGATTCGCTGGGGACCTATGAGTGTCTGGTCGCGGTCGCGCGGGAGCCGAGCCTCGGGCCGGAGGCGATGGCCGGGAGCCTGAACTCCTATTGTCACGTGGTGGCGGGGCAGTACATAGCGATTGCGTACTTCCCGGCGGGCATCATGGTGAAGTGGTTCTGCGATACGTTCTGCGGCGACCAGCCAGCGGGGGAGGCGCGGAGCCTATACGATCTCCTCGAAGCGCAGGCGCCGGCTGGGCCGACGGGTCTGCTCATCACGCCTCATCTGATCGGGTCGGGCAATCCGCACTTCGATCCGCGGGCGAGCGGCGTGATCGTCGGCCTGCGGCAGACGACCACGCGGGAACAGATCTACAAGGGCATTCTCGAAGGAGTGAGCTGCGAGCTGGCGATCATCGCCGGTTTGCTGGCCGATGCTGTCGGGCAGTTCGACACCATCCGGTGCACAGGCGGAGGCGCGCGATCGCGGCTTGGCCTTGAGTTGCGCGCGACCATCACGGGGAGGCGGCTGCAGACGCTGGACACGGCCGAGTCGGTCTGCCTCGGCGCGGCGCTTCTGGCCGGGGTCGCGGCGGGCGTCTATCGCGACCTGGAGGAAGCCGTTGGCAGCGCAGTCAGGTTGCGCGAGACGATCGCGCCTGACGAGGAATCCGCAAGGTGTTACGAAGGCCAGGTGCGGCAGTACCGCGCGCTCTACTCCGCGCTGGCGCCTGTTCGTCAGATGCTGGGCACGTAGCGTCGAGAGGCAAGGAGCCGATGTCAGGGGAGAAGCTGGCCAGTCGCAGTATCGCCGAGATCATGCAGGTCGCGTGGCAGCGGCACGTTCTCATCCCGGCCTTCAACATCGCTTATCTGCCGATGGTGAGACCGGTCGCGGAAACGGTCAAGCGGCTGGACTCGTTCGCGCTGGTTGAAGTGGCGCGGCCGGATATCGAGCGATTCGACGCGCAGAGCTACGCGGCGGTACGGGACGAGTTCGAGCGATGGGCGGACCGGGGCCACTTGCGGCTGCACCAGGACCACGTGCCGGTGATAGACGAGGAGGGGCGGGCGGTTGACTGGCGTCCTTTGATCGAAGAGGCGGTCCGTCTCGGCTACGACTCGGTGATGATAGATGGGTCGCGGCTGCCACTGGGGGAGAACATAGGGGCGACGCGAGCGGTGGTGGAGATGGCTCATCCGAGCATCGCGGTAGAAGCGGAACTGGGGGCGGTGCTCGGGCACGAGCCGGGGCCGCTGCCAGCGTATGAGGAGCTGTACCGAACCGGACGCGGGTTCACCGATGTGGAGGAGGCCGAGCGGCTCGTGGGGGAGAGCGGGGCCGATTGGCTGTCGGTCGCCATCGGCAGTGTTCACGGCGCGATCAGCGGCGCGGCGAAGGACCAGGCGAAGGTTCAGGCGCGGCTGAACACGGAGCATCTTCGCACGATCTCGGAGCGGGTGATGATTCCGCTGGTTCTGCACGGCGGGACGGGCATCGAGCTATCGTGTGTGCTCGACGCGGTCCAGAACGGGATCACGAAGATCAACGTTGCGACCGCGCTGCGCCAGCCGTACGAGGCGTGTCTGCGCGAGGGACGGCCGCTGGCAGAAGCGCAGGAGGCGGTGGCGCGGGCGGTGGAGCAGCACGTTCGGGACTATCGCATCATCGGCAGCGCCGCTGCACTCGCGGCAGGCAGCTGATCGCCCCTCAGAACCGCGCCACGATAGTGACGGGCTGTGCCGGGGCCGGGAGTGTGATCCACTCGCCGTCTGCCCGGTAATCGGCGTGCACTGCGCCGTCCACTTCTACCGCCTGTATGGTCGCGCGGTCGGGATGGCGCAGCCGGAGGTGGATGCGGGCGGCGGGGTCGCGGCGAGGGGGGTCGAGGCGAACCGTGATGTGTCCGCTGGCCACGGCGGACTCGATCTCCATGCTCATCTGGCCGAAGTGCGTCATGGCGCGGCGAATTGCGATATGCCGGCCGTCGGTAAGCCAGTGACGAGGCAGCGCCTGGCCGAGGTGTAGCTCATCGCCGGCCTCGTGGACGAACATGAGTCGGAGCCAGTGAGTGGACTGGGCCTCGTCTGAGCTCTTGAAGTGGTCGCCCGCCCAATCCGCGAATGTCGGAAGTGGGTGTTCCGTGAGCATCCGTGTGTCAGCGCGGAATGCGACGGCGAAGGAGTTGAAGTAGGCGCGGAGGTAGTGCGCGACATCGTCGCGGAGCAAGTAGGCGATGGGGCCCCACAGCAGGTTCGGCTGCCGGGAGAAGCCGCCGCGGTCGAACCACCAGCGCTCTTCATCGTCGAGAACGTAGCCGTAGTCGTGTGAGAGATAGCGGTTGTCCTCGTAGTCCTTAAGGATCCATGCGGCCTCAGGGCTGTCGGGCGATATGAGGCCGGTGCAGATGAGGTGGATGGCGCCCTCGAGGGTCTCCCGTATCCAGCCGTAGTCGCGGCCGCGAAGGTACAGGCGTGACGGGAAGTGGGGCACGAAGGTCCCGTCTCGAAGACGTACAAGGGGTGAGCGCGCGCTCGCCTCTCGCCATGAGGCGAGGATGTCGTTCCGGTAGCCATCGGCCTCGCGTACAAGGCGCGCTGCGTCCGGGTGACCGATGTCGCTCAGCGCGGCGGCGGCCCAGTGGAGTCCCCACCAGTTGAAGGCATTGTTGGAAAGCCAGTGATACCAGTCTCCGACATCCTCGAGCCCGCCGACCGGCAGCATGCCCCACTCGAGGACCCGCGCGCCGTCCGGGCCCTCGACCTTGGTGGCCTGGCGCTCCCGAGATATCCAGTCGCAGCCAGCGACAAGGTGCGGTGCGGCGCGCCGCAGCCAGTCGGAGTCGCGGGTGTGGTAGTAGTGCTGTGCGAGGCACCACAGCACCCAGCCGTGATGCTGGACGTAGTACTGCCCGTGCTCGTAGCCGCCGGCGCCGTAGAACTGCCCTTCCTTGCTGGAGAAGTTGCCGCTCAACCCAAGCGTGCCCTGATAGTGGAGCAACGTCTCGAGGCAGCGCTCGGCGAGATCGGTGAAGCCCCGGCGGTCGAGGTCGGAGATGCACATGCACGACTCGTTGGCGTAGACCCCGTACTTGAGCGACCCCACTCTGGCCATGATGCGGTCGGAGCCGACCTCGTGGTCGTTGCTAATCAGCATATGGGTGAGGTGGGCGCGGTAGAAGTCGTTGAGGTCGAGGTCGGGTGTCTCGATCTCACAGCCCTGCCTCACGCGGTCCTGCCAAAAGCGGCGGACCTCAGCGTGCTCGGCGGCGAAGCTCTTCGCGCGCAGGCCGGCGACCTCGCCATCGTCGGGTGTAAGGAACGGCAGTTTGAGCACGAGGTCGCTTGACCTCCCCGGCGCAAGCGCAGTCTGGTAGATCAGCCCATCCCGAGTCGGCACCAGCGACCCATCAGCGAACTCCGCTATCATGCGCACCCAGCGCTCCCCTGATTCGGTGGGCGTGAGCACAAGGTCAGCGCCAACAGCCAGGGCCTCGACTTGCTCAGCGGTCGCGCCGCGCTGGTCGGCGATGGTTCGCACCGCGCGGATCGGCAGCTCGGCCGTGATCGGCTGTTCTCCGGTGTTCGTGAGGCTAAACCGGATGAAGGCTGCAAGGGCGGCATCGGCTTCAATCGGAGCGGCGGGCAGGGACGAGGAGACCGGTGAGGCGAAGGCGATCTGCTCGAGGCGTAACGTTCCCTTCATCCACGCGGTATGGACGATGGGGAGGTAGCCGTCCTCGATGGAGCGAGATACTCGCAACCAGCCCTCCAGGCCGAAGCGGAAGGAGGCGGTTCCCTCGCCCCTCAGGCGCGGCGTGTCTCGCGCCGGGACATGATCGAGGAAGTTGCGCGGGCAGTGGAGGTCGCCGTCGGGCTCGAGCCGGAACTTCTGGCGGGCACCCTCGCAGCCGAGCACGAAGTAGAACGGCCGGCGGGGCGGCATCGCCTCCATCGCGCGGGGATAGCTCTGCTCAGGGTGAGAGCGCACCCGCTCGTAGATCGTCTCGCCAGTGGGCGCGAACTGCGGGGGCGCTTCGCCGAGGGCTGGGGACCAGACCCGGATGCCAAGGTCGGGCGCGTGGATGACCTCTCCGCGCACCACCGGGACAACGAGGAACGAGAACGGTCGTCCGGGGCAGCGGACAGTCAGTATCGAGCGCTCCGGATCACCGGAGCCAGCATCAGGAACGTAGCGGACCTTGGCGCGGAGGCCGCATGGCTGGCCATCTGCAGTGACGGACCACTGCGCGGCCGATACCGGCGCCAGGTTCTCTGCCGAGAGCGGGGCGACGGAGAGGGGCTCGCAGTTGTAGCCCTCCAGCCTCCCCTGCCCCGCCGCTGCGGCGTCCCACCGGATGCAGACTTCGGCCTCGGCGGTTTTCGCGGGGACGAACACCTGCACCTGTTCGGGCTCGGGCGAACCCGGCGACAGTTCGATGCGGAGCTTCATCGTTCTACGGAAGCGGACGCTATAGTCACAGAGATCGGGGAACTCGCGTGCGGCCAGCGGCTGGAAGGTGAAGGCGAGCTGCCCCGGCGCAGCGCGCCCGTGCGCGTGGGCTGGCTGCCACTCGCCGTTGTGCCAATCGTCCTGTGGCTCCCAGCCAGGCCAGTCGCGGATCAGATGCATGGACTCGCGGCGCGTGTGAGGCCACAGGCGCCGCCAGTAGAGAACGCGAGCTTGACCGGGCGCGGGAGTCTGCGCCCCGGCCGGGAAGTGCAGCACGACCTTAGCCAGATCGCGCGCCTCCTCCCAGCGGAACTCTATGGCAGGCGGATCGGCGATCTGTGTGCGGTAGCCGAACGGCGCGATGTCAAGCACTGCATCCTCCTATCCGGCCGGCCCGTCATACCGAAACATGCGGTGGACGGTATCAAGCCAGAAGTCAACCGCGTCCGGCTCTGTGCCGTCGCAGATGGGGCTACCGGTGCCCATCACGAACGCGCCGTGTCTGCCGGCAGTATCGAAGTGGCGCTGCACCTCGGACTCGATGGCTTGCCTGTCCCCGCGCAGCAGCAGATAGGCGTCGAAGTTCCCGAACAGGCACTGGCGCGGGCCGACCGCCTCTCTCACGTCGCCGATCGGAATCTCGACTCCCTTGATGCGTTCCTCGACGCTGATCGCGTCCCAGCCCATGTCCTTCATCACAGGCAGGAAAGGCAGGACGTTACCCGTGTTGTAGAAGATCCCCCTGAGGCCGGCGCGATGAAGCTCATCCGAGACGCGCTCGTGGAGGGGCGCGATCCAGTTTCGGTAGGTGTCGGGGGAGATGATGTCGGCCGATGCCCAGGAATCACAGCTCATGCCCGCGTCAAAGCCATTGGCCGCGAGATGACGGCATGTGGCCGGCAGCCCGGTCATGAAGCGCTCGCTCATGTAGCAGAACGCGGCCGGGGCCTCGTGCAGCATCACCAGCGCGGTCTCGAACCCAAGTGCGAAGCAGACGGGGTGGAAGGGCGCGCCAACCTCGGCTGCCAGGAAGTGGTCGGGGAAGAGCGCGCGCAGTGCGGCCGGCGCTCGTTCAGCCGCGGCGTCAAGACCTTGCGCGGCTGGATCCAGTCCACGGCGGTCGAACCATGCATCCACCTCAGCGATTGTTCCGGGCGCTTCGGTCTCGATCACGCCCGGCATGATGACACGCTCGGGCGCAGGCTCACCATTCGCCCCGAGTTCGACCGGCCTGTGCCCGTCGAGCAGGTACTCCCAGCGTCGTCCAGTGGCAGGTTCACTGATGAAGACTCTTCCTCCGTCCTCTACCACCTGCTTGCCTTCGAGGAACCCGTCTCCCCATCCCAGGGGGATGACCCAATCGAAGTCATGTCGCCGCTGGATGCCGGCGCAGTAGTCGAGCGCGCTGAAAGCGCCGTGCTGAGCTTGCCAGATCGGGACGCCGAGGAGCTTCCACGTGTACTCACTGCCCCAGATGTATGGGGCCACGGGGACCCGGTCCGGCCGGCATCCCTCGAGGGCGACGATCATACGCTCGCGGGGAGTCATCGCTGCTGCTCGGTTCTCGGACCGCCACTCAGCAGCGGCCCTGGCGCTATCGCTGAGCCTCGGGTTCCATCGCGTCCACGACTGCCTGGATGAACTGGCGGTGGTAGGTATCGAAGTTCTTCCCGGCTCGGTCGCGGGTCATGACGATGATGAGCTCATTCACGGGATCAACGATGAGGTCGGCCGAGGAGGCAGCGCCGTGGCCGAAGGTGCTGCTGCTGAGGCCCGGGTAGTCCCAGTTCCACAGGCCGATGCCGCACTTCGAGCCATCGTCACGGCCGAGCACCTTGGTCAGCGGCTGCGGCAGCATCGCGGCGAAGGTCTCCTCACGGTAGAACCGCATGTCGCCGTAGGCGCCGCGGTTGAGCATGAGCTGGCCGATCTTCGCGATGTCGAGCGGCACACTCCTGGCATCGCCCATAGTGCCCACGACATCAGTGTTGTTGCAGCCCAAAGGCCCGAGCAGGTGGTTCTGGTAGCATACCGGTATCGCCTCGCCGGTGAACGCCTCGATGATCTTGCCGCCGACTGCCAGACCGACGCCGTTGTAGGCCTGCTTCGCGCCGACTGCGAGGTAGGGGTAGTAGTCAGACACCACCTCTTCCAGGTCGCTCATCTCGTCGCCCCAGTGGTCCATCAGGGGGAAGCCCGAGGTGTGGGTGTAGAGGTGACGGACGGTGAGCGGCCTCTCGACCTGGACGCCGCGCAGCGGCGGCAAGTAGGTACCCACGGTGGCGTCGAGGTCCACCAGCCCCTGGTCCACCAGCATCCACATCAGGTTCGATGACAGCGTCTTGGTGATTGACGCCATCCAGCTTTTCGTCTCGGTGGTCATGGGCTTGCCGTCGCGCGCGCCGTAGGCCTTGTGGAGCACGATGACGCCGTGACGTGCGACGAGCGCGGCGAAGGCCTCGTCGGAGTCAGCCGCCCATGCTTGCAGGACGCGGTCAATGCTCTGCGCCGCGTCGGGCTTCATGCCGGCCTCGGCAAGGGCGCCCTGGTGCAGGACCGTCGCGGGCGCGCCTTCGATGGGTCGAGGCGATATGAAGTGCGTTTCGCCGGCCGGCGGCAGCCCCCAGGACTTGCGCTTGAGGGCGAGCCACCATTGCCGATCCAGTGTGGCGGAGTCGGCGTACTTCGGGGCCTTGCTGCCGGTTGGCTTCATCTCGTGCCATCCGGCGAGCAGGACCGGAATCCCGCGCTCGCGTGAGAACATACCGCCGTAGAAGTTCCACTTGAACACGTCGGCGAGGTCGCTCATCTCGGCCTCGGCCACCGCGGGATCTATGCCGAACTCCTTGGGGAGCTTGAGGGTGAAATCGAACGGCGCGAACCACCAGTCGTATGACTGGGGCTGGCGGTAGAGGGTGCGATAGCGGCGGATCGTCTTGCCGCCGCGCTGTGGGTTCACCTCGACGATCGCGCCGTAGCGCCCGGGCGACTCGGCCTTGGTCACCACGTTGTAGTCCTTATCGTAGTAGGTGGTGGTGATGGTGTAGGGGCCGATCAGCAGCTCGGCGAGTTCCGGCCGCTCGAAGTCACACCGGGGGAACTCAGGGCCGCTGAATACGTAGGGCTCGAAGCGCAGGTTCGCTGCCTCGAGGCCTTGTGGGTAGAGGAGGTTGGTCGCGGTCGGCACGGCGACCCAGCCGACCATCCGGTCGCCGGCGCAGAGGTCGAGCCGGCCGTAGCCCGGTGGGGAGAGCCGCGCAGGGAGTGTCGCGCTGGCGCGCCCATCCGCCTCCACCTGACAGCTAGCGACGGCGATTGCGCCGTCGCGGAGGGTGATGGTCTCGCCGATCAGTTCGGGAACGGTCCGCATCCGGACGAGCACTCGAGCGAAGCCTTGAGGCTCGAAGGAGGTGGCATCGGCATTGATGGCCGGGCTAGACTCGCGGGACAGGCGAACGCGCAGCCTGGCCCAGGTGTCAAGGACGGGCGTCCATGCGAGCTTGGAGGTCTCTTTGCTGCGGTCGGCGTTGACGGCGTAGGTCTGGAACGATATTTCCGCGCCGGGCGCCGGGGCGAACCCGAGGGCGCTCCAGGGTACCAGCGCCTCGAGCTGGTATCCGCCTTCGACCGCCCGGGAGCCAGCTTCAACTGCCGCCGCGGCGGCAGTGTCCTGCGAGCGAAGCGGATTGCCGGGGAAGGCGGCGGGTCGGTCAAGCTTCGGGTTGATCCCTGGACTCACGAAGACCGTGAAGGCGGCGGTGGGGCGGTCGCCCGGGGCAGCCTCAATCTGCACGCTGTCGGCCTGGCCGGCCATCGTCTGCGCGGTCGGTTCGGCGATGTCGGCGTCGCGCACTTCATAGTGCAGCAGCAGGCCGCGGTCGTTCCAGCCGATCCGGTAGCGAGCATCGAAGCCGTCATCCGGTTCCGGCTTGCCTGAGACGGTCCGCAGGAGATTGACCTCGAAGGCGCGGCCGCCCCAGTCGTCCGCAGTGCCGTCAACGACTACATCGCCCACGAAGGGGATGTCCACAAGGTCTGCTGGGTTCTCGCCGGCCCAAGCGGTCGCAAGAACGACCGCAGCGCAAGCGAGCGCGAGCAACAGGGTACACAATCGGCGGGTCATGACTGTCTCCTTGCGAGAATGACATCAGCCTGCCGACCCGGAGTAAGGCAGTTGGGCCGGCAGCACCACTGACAACGGGGCAGGCGCTACCGCTTCCTGGTCTGCCGCATTTCCTCGACGGTGCGCGTGGGCACGCGGATGCCGTTGTAGTCCCTGGTGGGGAGGAGCTTGCCGGAGGCCAATCGCTTTTTGGCGCCGGCGATGGCCTGCTTGTACTGGGGCAGCCACTGCGCCTGGGCGACGAGCATCTCGTCCACCATCTGCCAGATCTCGGGCGGATTGCAGACCGCGCCCACCAGCGGATCCATCATCATCGCCTGGCGGAGCAGCATGTCATCCCCATGGACCGCCGCCTCCACTGAGAGGCGCTGGACGGTGACGCTCGCGTTGCAGACCGCGGCGCAGCCAAGCGGCAGGTCGCCAACCCGGGGGATATTGACACCGTTGTAGTCCACGTAGCCAGGCACTTCGACGACGCAGTCGGCGGGCAGGTTCGTGATGGTGCCGTTGTTCACGACGTTGAAGTGACCGCGGTAGAGCCGGCCGGTTTCCAGCCCCTCCATGATGTAGGAGCCGTGCTCGTTGCCGCGGTCCTCGGGGCGGAATGCGTACGGCGGCGCCTGGAGCCAGTGCGGGAAATCGGTCTCGAACCAGTTCCGCCCCTCCTGGCAGACGCGAAGATAGCCGCCGGTCTCTCCGCCGGCCCAGTGGCTGAGGTCAATCCAGTTGGGCAGATCGTCGAGGCGCTTGCGGTACCAGGGCAGATACTCGCTGAGGTGCCCGTTCGACTCGGTGCTGAAGTAGCCGAACCGCCGGAGCATGTCAATGCGGACCTTCTCGCTCGCCGGGTACCGGGGATGGTTCTCGAAGGCGGCGAGCAGCTTGCCCGTCATGTCCTGGCCTTTGTGCTTGATGCTGATGTACCAGGTCTGGTGGTTGATGCCGGCGCAGATGATCTCCACCTCGCTCTGATGCAGGCCGAGCGCCTCGGCGATCATGTGGTGGCCGTGCTGGACGCCGTGGCAGAGGCCGATCGTGTCCACGCCGCCATAGTGATTGGCGGCCCAGGTGTTCATGGCATTGGGGTTGGCGTAGTTGAAGAACCGGCAGCCGGAAGCGGCCACCTCCCGTACGTCTTTGCAGAAGTCGAGGATGACCGGTATGTTGCGCTGCCCGTACATGATCCCGCCCGCGCAGAGTGTATCGGCGACGCACTGATCCACGCCGTACTTCAGCGGGATGTCAATATCCGTCTGGAAGCCCTCCATGCCTCCGACGCGGACGACCGAGAAGACGTACTTGGCGCCCTTGATCGCATCGCGGCGGTTCGTGGTAGCGGTGATCTTGGCCGGCAGCCCGGCCGCGTCAATGTCGCGTTTGCAGAGCTGGTAGACCATATCGAGGTTGCGCTCGTTGATGTCGGTGAAGGCGAACTCGATGTCTGTGAACTCCGGGACGCAGAGGATGTCGCGGACGATGCCGCGGGTGAACCCGATGCTGCCGGCTCCGATGATGCAGACCTTCATCCCTATACTCTCCTTCGCTCACGTGCCCGAAAGCACGTCCCTGTCATCAGACGGCTTGGCGAACAGGCGACTGACAGGCTTTCTGGGCCGAGCGAGGCGGTTCCTGTTGGCAACGAGGAGAGAGGGGGCTGAGGGAGAAGAGATAGGGCTGAAGGATGGGGAGGAGATGCCACCGTGAAAAAACAGGTGAGTCCGCTGTTCGCCATCATCGTGATCGTAGTGGTAGTGGCACTGGGAGGGCTCTACTTCCTGGTGCGCTTCCGGTCGGCTGAGGAGAGGTTCGCGGCGGAGTCGAGGGCCCTCCAAGGACAGGCCGACGCGGCGAGAAGGGCAGGGCGAGGGATGATGGGGGGCAACCGGCCGGGCAGGGGCATGCGCCGAGGCGGGTCGCGCGTCGCTCCCGGCGGCGGTGTCCCCGGCGGGATGCGGCAGCCAAGCCGGGAGGGCGGGACCGTAAGCCCGGAGCGTCGGGGACGATAAGGCGGGTCGCGAACTCCATACCGCGACTGGCAGGTGTGCCGCGGCTATCCCGAACCGTGTCGGGGCCGGAAGACTAGTGCTGTTGGTCCATCGTTGCGACCATGGGCCAACAGCAATAGCAGGTGGAGAGCGCTGTGAGCAGGTTGTCGAATCCAGCCCGTCTGGTCGAATCCAGACTCCGCCAGCTTGCCCGGGCCCGGCGCGAAGCTGACTACTCCTGGGTCGGCCCTGCGCCTCTTCCCGGCGGAGCGATGGCGCCACCAGCGGAAGCGCTCCACTGGGACCTTCAGAGCGAAGGGCAGGAGTTCGCGTTCGTGGTTCGGGGCGCAGCCCTGGTGATCACGCCCGTCTGCCGATTCGAGATTACCCCCGGCCGGTTGCTGCTGATGGGCCGCAATGTCGAGCATTATGAAGCGCCGGTCTCGCCGGGCAAGCCTTACCAGGCCTGCTGGTGCACTATCTCGGGCAGTCATGCGCGGGTTGATAATACTGCCTACGCTCCCGGGCAAGGTTGGCGCAAAGGCCCCGGCATCGCTCTGGTGGGGCGCACCGATGTGGAGAACATCGCGATCGCGATCGCCTCAGAGATCGCAAGCCGTGACATAGGATGGGTCCACTCGGTGAAGGGGTTGCTGGACTATCTGAGCTTCATCCTCATCAGGCGGCTGCGCCGGGGCAATGTGCTGCGACTGCCAACCAGTGAGTCGCCGACGATCTCCGCGGACCCGCGGGCGTGGCGCGCTATCCGGAAGGCTGTGCGAGTGTGCGAGGCCAACTTCCACCGCCCGGTGGGATTGGCTGAGGTCTCTGCCGCCGTCGGCTACAGCCCCAGCCATCTGAGCCGTCTTATCTCCTCTCATCTCGGTCACCCGTTCCAGGACCACATCAGAACACTTCGGGTCAACGCGGCGAAACAACTGCTCGAGTCATCGGAGATGGCCGTTGGTGAGATCGCCCGATCGCTTGGTTACGCCGATGTGTCGTACTTCAGCCACGCCTTCAGCCGTGCGACGGGCATGTCGCCGCGAAGCTACCGGAAGAGCCGTCCGGCCGGGTAGCTTCGACCCGCGTAGCATGAAAAGACAACTTTGCCTCACGTCCTGGCATGGACTTCACGGAGTCGGGCTGGTAGGCTGTTATGGGTCAGTGGGTGCTGTTTCAACCAGCACCATGCCAAAAGAGGTGATGGCGAAAGCCGGTGCCGGGGGGAGCGCGCTGTTGCTAACATCTCATCGGGCGTCCAGCTAGATCGTTAGAGGAGGTAAGGTGAGGGAGATGAGGCGATCCAAGGGCTTCACGCTGATCGAGCTGTTGGTGGTTATCGCGATTATCGGAATCCTGGCAGCGATGGTGTTTCCGGTTTTCGCGCGGGCACGGGAGTCGGCCCGCAAGGCCGTCTGCCTGTCCAATGTCAAGAATATCGCGCTGGCGATACAGATGTACCTGGCCGACAACAACGACACCCTACCGCCGTATGAAACCAGGCAGGATGTCCTGGACTACTTCGATTCTATGCCGGGCGGCGGCCAGACCAGTTGGGATGACCTATCGCTGGTGGACGGCCACTGCGTGAACGGCCGCAAGCAGAACAACCCCTATCTCCGCTGGCCGGTCATCCTGGATGAGTACACGAAGAACCGCGATGTCTGGCGCTGCCCGAGCGCGAAGGTGGAGACGGGCGCGGGCTATATCGTGCCGGTTTCCGACTACCTCGGCTTCTGGAAGGCCAACGAGGGCACCTGGGGTAAGGACCAGTCGGACGCAGAGATGTGCGCCTACGCCTGGCCCGCCGGATGGGGAGGCGAGATCACCGACTCCCTTCGGCAGAACCGCATCGCCGAAGGCACTGTCAAGGCCTTCACACAGAGCATAGCCACAAACTCCAACGAGGCGAGCACCAAGCTGGTCTCTATTGAGCATCCCACCAGCTATCCCATCTGCGCCGACGGCGGCGTCAAGGGTGACGCGATGTCTGTCGAGCTCGTCGGCTGGCCGGAGATCTGTGCACTTGGCTGCGCTAATCCGACCTGCTATGACGAGGGAATCTCCTGGGTGGACTGGGAGCTGATAGCCTCTGGCACCTGCGATTGGGCCGCCGACTGCTACCAGCAGTACGCCCCCGTTGACGGGAGCTTCCTAACGAGCGTGGAGCTGCGCAAGCCCTATACCCGGCACTTGGGAGGCGTCAACATCGGCTACCTCGATGGGCATGCGGCATGGACCAACTCCGAGGCCCTGCTCACCAGGGTCAAGGATGGGGACGTCGACGGGCTCTGGAACTGGGGTCCTGCCTCTATCTGCGGAGCGCAGGAGCTCTACCCCGGGATCATCATGCTCTTCTGAGAGCAGCGTGGCAGGAACTGACCAAAGCGGAGCGCCCGCTACGGCGGGCGCTCCGCCTCTTTGCGTCGGGTCGGCTGCCTGTGCTGGCAGGTCGCTCTGATCGCGGCCGGGACCCGGCAAGTCGGAGAGGAACCCATCGCCGACCGAGTCTTTCAGGCGGGAGGGTCTGATCGTTGATGATGCGAGCCCCGAACAGAACGCGTTCGAATCCCACCTCGTCTACGTCTCCGGCCATTCCTACTCCCCCTCATTCCCGGCTCCGAAGACGTGCCGAATCAGGAGTTCTATGAGTGGTTTGAGGAGAGGGTGAAGGAGTGTCCGGTCTGATGCTTGACACGAACGGGTGTTTGCAGTATGCTGTCTCATCGGCATGGGACTAGCCGAGTGCCAGGGGGAAGTGTGCGTGGACGAACTGGAACTCGCTGTTGACGAGATTGGGCCTTGGACGGAGATCAAGCTGGACATCGTTCGCGAGTATGCCGCAGCGTACTCACGCATTCTTGCCGCACAGCGCCCTGAGTTCCACCACCTTTACGTCGACGCGTTCGCGGGCCTTGGAGTGCACCTCTCGAGGCAAAGTGGCGACTTCGTCTTAGGATCCCCGTTGAACGCGCTGCTAGTGAAGCCGCCGTTCGAGGAGTACCACTTCATTGACCTTGATTCGGCGCGGGTCTCCCAGCTTCGCGAGCTTGTTGCGGAGCGCAGTAACTGCTATCCGCACTACGGCGACTGCAACAAGGTGCTCCTAGAGGAGATTCTGCCTCTCTGCGAGTGGGGTGACCGTCGTCGAGCGCTGTGGCTGCTCGACCCCTACAGCTACAACTACCACTGGGCGGTAGTGGAGGCGGCCGGCCGCAAGCGGTCTGTAGAGGTGTTCTTCAACTTCCCGATCATGGCCATCAACAGGACAGTGGGTCAGCGGGACCGGAGCAGAGTCTCCAACGAGTCCCGGTCACGAATGACAGCGTTCTGGGGAGACGATTCCTGGACGGAGGTCGTGCATTCAGCCACTGGCAGTCTCTTCGAGGAGTACAAGCAGAAGGCCAGCGGGAGCAGCATCGTAGACGCTTACCGAGTTCGCCTGCGGACTGTGGCGGGGTTTGGCCACGTCTCTGAGGCACTTCCAATGAGGAACACGAAGGGCGGTGTCGTATACTACCTGTTGTTCGCCTCGCAGAAGCCCGTGGCCGCGAAGATCGTCCGGGACATCTTCGCGAAGTACAAGCGCTGAAGCTCGCGCAGGTGATCGGAAGCATACCATGGCAGTCGGATCGCCAATTGAGTGGACCGAATCGACCTGGAACCCGGTGACGGGCTGCTCGAAGATCAGCCTGGGATGCCGGCACTGCTATGCCGAGCGCATGGCCGGGCGGCTCCACGCGATGGGGAACCCGCGGTACCGCAACGGGTTCCACGTGACACTGCATCATGACCAGGTTGAGCTGCCTCTTCGGTGGACCAAGCCGCAGATGATCTTTGTGAACTCGATGAGCGATCTGTTCCACCGCGATGTTCCCGCGGATTTCATTGCCCAAGTCTTCGATGTGATGGCGCGGGCGTCACATCATACGTTCCAGGTGCTAACCAAGCGGGCGAAGCGGCTGGCTGCACTTGCTTCGAGCCTTCCGTGGCCGGAGAACGTCTGGCTCGGCGTGTCGGTGGAGACGGCGGAGTACCTGTGGCGGATTGACTGCCTGCGCGAGGTCCCGGTGGCGGTGCGCTTCCTCTCTCTCGAACCACTGCTTGGACCAATCCGGGAGCTGCGCTTAGAAGGCATCAACTGGGTGATCGTGGGCGGCGAATCAGGCCCTGGCGCCCGGCCGATGCGCGTCGAGTGGGCGCAGTCTGTCCGCGATCAGTGTCTCGCGGCGGGAGTTCCGTTCTTCTTCAAGCAGTGGGGCGGCGTGCAACGCACGAAGGCCGGCCGGCGGCTGGACGGGCGGACGTGGGATCAGTATCCGAAGGTCGCCACACTGTAAGGGCCGTCACTCGATCTGAACGTACCCATCGCCCTCGCCCAACCACTCCCTCACAATCCGCAGCACTTCCTGCGCGGTCAGTTCCTTGCCCCGAAGGCGTTCCTCCAACTCGCGCAGGTTTCTGCGCTGGGCCTTTGGCTGGCCGAGCTGCTGGCGAAGCCAGGCGATCACGTCATCGGTGAGCAGCGGAAGCATGCCTTCAGGCGGAGTGGTTTCGTAGCATTCCAGGAGCTTGGCGACGAAGACTCTGACCCCTCCATCTGCGAGCGAGGCCATCCGCCGGTGCAGCAGTTCGGCATATGATGAAAGCTCGGCCAGTTGCTCCTTGAGGAGCCCGGCGGCGCGCTGTTCCAGCTCGCCGGCGTCCGGCAGGTCGAGGTCTTGCTTGAAGGCGATCTCGCAGATGGCACAGGTGGTGCGTCCCTCAGGCAGAGGATCGCCCGCCAGGCATCGCTTGGCCAGCGCGCCGCCGATCGCGGCATCGATGCTCGCGGCGGCATCTGCTCGCAGACCAGCCTGGCCGAGCCGGCGAACTACTTCGACCAGTGGCGATCTCCGCGACTGCGACAGGGCCTCGAACCGAGCCGCGCCATGGACGCGGGCGTGCCAGGCCAGGTAATGCCGGCGATAGCTCTCCAGCCACCGCTGCGCCGAGTCCCTGATGTCATCGGTCGCGCGCACGACGCGCTCCGGCCGGCCGAGGTCGGCCAGCACTGCGCGCTGCTGCCGTTCGAGCAGGCCGTCCTGCGATGTGAGTTGCACGCCCGCGATGAGATTGCGCAGGCCGGCGATCGGCACCAGTTCGCGATCGAGGAATCGTTGGCACAATCGCCAGTAGGCAACCAGTTCGCACGTCTGCGCGATTACGCCGGGCAATCGGTCGGACGCTGCCGCCAGCCTGGTGAGGCCTTCGCGGGAAGCGAGCGATGCGTCAACCGCCCGCGCCAATGCCTGGGCCCGCGCAAGCGCCTCCCGCGCCCAGGCCCAGTCCTCGACGGGATGGCCGAGCTCGACCGCGGCGCGGCCGATGGCTTCGGCGTTCTGTTGCGAGCACTGAGCCAACGTGTTCGCCCACGCGATGAAGAAGAACCATGCCTCCTCTTGCGCGGGCAGGCTCCAGTGGTCCGGAGTCCGACCTGATGCGGCCAGCCACGCCGCCCTGATCTCCTCGGCGATCTTGCCTGTCAGCGGCGCGCCGCGCATCAGATACGGCAAGCTGTCACCCAGCGGCGCGGCGATCTGATCGAGCCGCACCGGCTGCAGGAACGCGTCCAACCCCACCAGATGGCCGGTCCGCAGCAAGGCCGCGAGCAACAGCTCGCCCTGCTCGCGCGTGAGGCCCCAATCGCCTTTGGCGAGCCGGCCCATAAGCTCGGTAACCGCGATCGTCTGATCGGGCGTGATCTCGCTGGTAGTGCGCTCCGGCGTGTCGGCGAGGGCGGCCTGCACGAGGTCTGCGTTCTGCATCGCCAGCCGCGCTCGACGACCGTCCATTTCCAGCAGACCGAGTGGCGCGGCGAACGCGGTGAGATGTGCCTCGAGCGTTGACGCAGGCGGCAGCGATACTTCGGCCGGCCGGATGAACTGGTCAATGATCTGGTTGGTGTGCAGCCGCCCCGTCAGCGGTTGGAGCGGGGCCACTGCGGCGAACCGCGGAAAGAGCTGTGCGAACGGGCCGGCGAACATCTCGGTAAGCGTCGCCTCCCACTGGCCGAAAAGCGCCCAGAGACGCTGCCGATCAATGAGTTCGCGGCCATCAGCGCCGATCACGCGGCCCTCATAGTAGGCGCGCTGGAGCATCTGCCTGATCTCGGCTTCCGAGGCGGCCCATCTCTGACGCACCTGCTGTCGGGCCTCGTCTCCAGCTCGGCGGAAGAGCGTCCTGTCTGCTACCAGCATGCTGAGAGCGGCATGCTCGATAAGGTGTTCACGCGCGGCCTCGCTGAGGGCCGCGGGGATCCAGGCCGCAACTGCGGGGGTGAAACGACTCTGCACCTGCTCGCTCGCGCCCCGCCAGGCGCCTTCCTGTTCGACCGGGTCACTCAGAGGCGAGGCCAGGAACAGACAGCCGTCTTCTCGCGAGAGCGCAGATGCCAGGGCGGCCGCCTGGTTGGCCAGCTCGGACGCGTCTAGCTCGCGCAGGCCAGCGCAGGTGGCGTGCACCAGCCGCCGCGTGTTGAGCCACCTGATGCCAAGGCTCGCGGGCTCCGCAAGCGCGGCGATGGGGAAGGACGGCTCTCGGCACGTCGCCAGCGCCGCGCGGAGCACGCGCGAATCGCTGGGCGCGAGCTCCGCGGTGAGCTCGCCGAGGCGCTGCCGGATCCGCTCCGCCGCGCTGGACGACACATCAACGAAGTACTCGTCTCCATCCTCTCTTCTGACGCGTTCGACATAGCCGCTGCGTAGATAGAGGGCCTGAAGCAGCGACCGCAGCTTCGCCGGGTCCTGCCAGAGAGACGAGTCCTCGCTGCCCACCAGGCTCGCGCGTACCATCTGATCGGTCCAGCGCAGCTCGCCAGCGCCCAGCAGGCAGAGCGTCTTCATCACCGCCGCAAGGTCTGCCTCCCCTCCCCGCGCGATGCGCGTCGCGTTCGCCATCACCGCCTCGTAGGCGTCGAGGTGCTTGCGCCCTGCGACGCTCATGGTCAGCTCGTCGCGGAAGATGTCGAAGACCACGTCCGGGGTGATAAGGCGATTGGCGGGAAGGCCAAGCCATTCCCGCTCTCGCGCTGCCTGCTGAAAGAGCTTCGCGACACTGCGAGTGCGAGACAGACACGTCTCGGCCGCGCGCCGCAGCGCCTTCAGGCAGAGAGGATTCAGAGGATACGACGCGGGTAGCTCCGCAGGCGCGATCAACTCCTCGCCAGCGCGGTCGGCATACTGCGCGCAGAGCTGCGCCATCGCGGCGGCGAACGCATTGGCATCACTGCGCGGCGCGACCTTGTGTTGCACGACCCACTCGATGCTCGACAGATCGAGGGTGAAGCCCACGCGGAAGCGGTCCCGCAACTGGCGCAGCGTTCGCCGGTCAATGTCGCCGACCTCCTCGAAGCCGCGCTGGGTGGCGCAGATCAACCAGCAGCGCGCGGTGGCGGTCCGCTGGGCCAGCCATTGCAGGAAGGAGGCGTCCGCATTCAGGCCGCTCCTGTCCTTGCCCGCCAGGAACAGGCCGAGCTCGTCGAGGATGACGACCACTCCATCGAGTCCGGCCACCTCCAGCGCGCGCTGGAGCTCGGCCCAAGCCTCAGCTCGCGAGCGACGCCAGTCGAGCGGGAACTGCGAGGCCTCCATGAACTCGAGCGCGACGGATGCGGCGCGGTCCGGGGCCTGTTCTCGAAGCTGCCGCCAGGAGACGCCGGCCGCGTCGTCCAGTTGCGGTCCCACCTGCGGCACTACGTAGCGCTCGACGAGATCGAGGAGGTGGGACTCCTCGGTCAGCGCGACCCGCGCGCCGTGCCGACTCGCAAGCTCGTGTTCTATTCTCGAGAGGACAATGTGCTCCAGCGGGTGGGTGCGCACCGGATACTCGTCCAGAGCGATCGCCGCCACCAGGCGCGGTCGGAAGCGGTTGGTGAGTTCCGCGTACTGCGGATGCGTTACGACGAAGGCTGGCCACGCCGCCGAAGGGTGGCCGCAGAGAAGCGCAGCGACTGCGAGCAGATGGGACTTGCCGGTTCCGTAGACGCCCTGCAAGTGGAACGCGTCGCCGAGCGGCTCCCGCCTTGCCAGTCCCGAGATGATCACATCGAAGGCGGCGCGGGTATTGGGATCATCGAGGCAGTAGTGGCTGAGCAGGTCGGCGAGGTCGTCGCTCGCCTCGCGCCCGGCCGACAGCTCACCCCGGACGCGCTCCAGATCGGTGAGCGAGACAACCGGCGGCGCAGACAAGACTGAGATGAGATCGCCGACAGTGACGACGCTCGGTTCATACTGCACGTCGTGTTCCCCTCGGTTACAGGTGTGTGGGAGACAGCTCGCTGCTGGTTTCCTCGCAGAGCAAGGTAGCTCCTGCCCGGACGATCACTCCCGCGGCGCGTCGTCGCCCGCTTCGACTCGCCGCTTGAACGCCCGCGCGAGCCGCAACGTGATCGGCCCGGCCTTGCCATCGCCCACCGGCTTGCCGTCCAGCCTGATGATCGGGCAGACCTCGGGGGTGGTGCTGGCGAGGAAGATCTCGTCGGCCTTGCGGAACTGCTCGATGGGGCAGTGCTCCTCGATTAGCGGCAGGCCCTCGTCCTGACAGATCTCGATCACGATCCCCCGGCTGATGCTCGGCAGTACCTCCGGCCCCAGCGGCGTCGTACACACCGCGCCTGCGCGCACCCAGAATACGCTTGTTGAGGAGCCTTCAGTCACATAGCCATCCGGGTGCACCAGGATCGCTTCGTAGGCGCCCGCCTCGTGCGCCTTGGTCTTGGCTAGGATGTTGGGAAGCAGGTTCGTTGACTTGATATCACAGCGCCGCCAGCGCAGGTCGGGCGCGGTGATCGCGGTCATGCCGTTCGGGTCAACGCTCCCCACCGCCTCGGTGATGTCGCGCACCGTGATCAGCACGGTGGGCGTCATGCCGGCTGAGTAGTGGTGCGACCGAGGCGCGACCCCGCGCGTGATCTGAAGGTAGATAAGGGCATCGGGCAGCCCGCTCGCCGCGTAGGTCTCCTCGATCGCCCGGCCGATCGCCTCGACGTCCACCTGCCCCATGTCAACCTCGGCCAGGCTCCGGGTGAGCCGGTCCATATGGCGCTCGAAGCACCAAAGGCGCCCGCGGTAGCTCCTCACGACTTCGTAGATCGCATCCCCAAACAGGAAACCGCGGTCATCAACAGGGATGACCGCCTCCGAGGGCGAGACGAGCCGCCCGTTCAGGTAGATGACCTCTGGCATGGCGGTTCCCTTGAGTTACGGACAGGCGCGAGGAGTTCCTGCAAGCCTCTGGACGGCGTTCTCGTAGATTCCTACGGGCCTGGCGTAGGTCGCGAGTAGACCCTTGACGACACTCTTGTAGGAGTGTATAATCCCCCTCGCACTCCTATAAGAGTGTCAAAGTGCGGACTGCCGCAGATCCGCTGGGAGGCGCAGGTGCGCGAGGTCATCGTGGGAGAGGCAACAGCGGGAGAGAGGCGTGGGCCGGACTGGATCGCCTATCTGCCCGCCCTCACTGGGCTTGGCATGTTCGCCGCAGCGGTCGCCCTTGTCTTCTTCGCGCACCAGCACGCCGAACCCATCTGGAAAATGCTGGCGCTTGCGGTCATGGCTTTCGCCTGCGAGTTTGTGGACTCGTCGCTCGGTATGGGATACGGCACGACACTGACACCGATCCTGCTGCTCGTCGGATACGAGCTCAAGATCATCGTCCCGGTCGTCCTGCTGTCGGAGTTCCTCACCGGTCTCACCGCCGGTGGGTTCCACCATGCGCTGGGAAACGCCGACTTCCGGCTGAAGTCGCGGGACTCGAGGATCGTCGCCGTCCTCGCCATTTCCGGCATTCTGGGCGCGCTCGTCGCGGTCGAGTTCCTCACCGGTGTGCCCAAGTCGGTGGCGAAGCTCTACTTCGCCATCATGATCACGGCGATGGGCGTGATCATCCTCCTCCGCCGCAAAGGGAGCTACCGGTTCTCATGGGCTAAGTTGGTCGGGCTGGGACTCGTCAGCTCCTTCAACAAGGGCATGAGCGGCGGCGGCTACGGGCCGCTGGTTGTTGGGGGCCAGGTGCTGTCGGGCTGTGAGACGAAGAGCGCCGTCGGGTGCACGTCGCTGGCGGAGAGCTTCGTCTGCCTGGTCGCACTCATCGGATTCGCGCTGAAGGGCTTCTACCCGCTGCCGGTCCTTGCCGTTCCCATCGTCGTCGGGGCGATGCTCTCGGCCCCGTGCGCGGCGGCGATGACCAGATTCCTCGACGCGCGACTCGACCTAAGGCGAGTGGTCGGGGCCGTGGTTCTGCTGCTTGGCATTCTCTGCTTCCTCAAGGTGCCAGGGTAGGGGCCGAAGGATCGAGTCAGACGTCGGTTAGTGCGGCGAGGTTCGCGGGGGTGTTGATGTTGGCGAACGGGTGGGGGTCGGGGAACCACGGCAACTCCGCGGCGAGCTCACGCGAGAGAGCAACTGCGTGCGAAGCGTCACGCAGAGCGGCTGCATCACATCGTTGGCTGTTGCGGTGCTCGGCCTGCGAATGCTTCTACTAGCGCGGTGCGTCACCCGGGTCGGCCTCTATCACGCCGACGGAGACGGACCAAAGACCAATGCCTATCCGGGCGGGGAAGTCAGTTCGCCTGGGGGAGTGGCGGCTCCCGCCCCTCCTTCTCCGCCCGCCCCTGGCTTCGCGCAAACCTCGGTCCCACAGACGTGCGCGAGGAAATACGCCCCGCCCACGAAGATCGCCCCGCCCACGATGTTGCCAAGCGTGACCGTGATCAGGTTGTTCGTCCACATCGCCCCCCAGTTCAGTCCTGCCAGCTCCGCCGGTGTCAGCCCCGAGGCCACCCGGGCCGCCGCGAAGTTCTTGGCGAAGATCCCCGCCGGGATGAAGTACATGTTCGCCACCGAGTGCTCGAAGCCGGAGGCGACGAATGCCATGATCGGGAAGAAGATGCCGAGGATCTTCCCGGCGATGTCCCGGGCGGTCATCGCCATCATCACCGCCAGGCAGACGAGCCAGTTGCACCCGACGGCGCGGAAGAAGAACGCGTAGTTGTGGTTCAGCCACTCAATCGGCGCGCCCGCGGTCTTCGCCGCCGCAATCTTGATCGCGGTGCCCCCGACCGGACCAGCCAGCAGGCCCGAGCTTTGCGCAACGAAGAACGCGAGCATGATCGAGCCGATCAGGTTGCCAGCGTACACTACCACCCAGTTCCGCAGCAGCCCGCCCATGCCGATCCGCCCCGAGCACAGCGCGACGCTCATCAGGTTGTTGCCTGTGAACAGCTCGGCCCCAAGGATCACGACCAGCATCAGGCCGACCGTGAATGCGGTGCCGACCAGCAGCTGCTTCACCCCGAGGGTCGAGTACTCGCCGGTCGCAGCCGTTGTCGCAAGGTGCGCGCCAAATCCGATGTAGACCCCGGCTAGGATACCGAGGATGAGCATCCTCGGCAACGGAAGCTTCGCCTTCGTCTCGCCAACGTCCACAAAGGCCTTCGAGGTCTCGACTGGAGATAGGAACCCGCTTGCCGCCACTCTCGCTCTCCTCCTTTGGTCGCGTCCGACCCGACACAAACGAGCGCTTGGTCTATCTACATCCGACCCGCGAGCGCTCGTTCGGCACAGACCTGGCAGAAGTTCATCGCGGCGCGGCCTTCTCCTGCCAAGCGGAGTCTGGCGAAGCGGGCCCGCCTCTGCCTCTCGCATCGCTGTTGTACTGCGAGACAGGAGATGCTGTATAATCCCGGCAGCGTGAACTCAGCATGTGAGCGAGTCGCGGCTCTCGTCAGACAGTTCCTCGCCAACCCCCGGCGCGCCTATCCGGCTGCGCTCCTGGTCTTCACCCTCGTCATCTGGTTTCCGACGCTCTTCACCGGCCTCGACCTGGCCAACCCCGATGACTTCTACCACACGACCCAGGCGGCGCTACACCATACGCCCCGCGACATCCTCGGCTGGTCCACCCGCGGCTACTGGGCCTATACCCATTTCGAGTACCGCCCGCTGACACGGGTCTCGCTGCTCGCCAACTACCTCGTCTTCGGGCCGCGGCCGTGGGGCTTTCACCTGGTCAACGTCCTGCTGCACTTCGGCTGCGCGCTCCTCCTCGCCGCGGCCTTGACAAGGGCCGGTGCGCCTCTCTGGGGAAGCCGGCTCTCGGGGGTGGTTGCGGCCGTCTTCCCTCCAGGCCAGATGGCGGTATCATGGATCAATGGCCGGCAGGACCTGCTCTGCGGGTTCTTCCTGCTGGCCGCGCTGTGCCTGTGGCTCGACTGGCTGGCGGGCAGGTCGGGGGCACGCTTGCTCGGCGCGGCAGCGTGCTCCTTGCTTTCCGCTCTCGCCAAAGAACCGGGCGCGGTCGCACCGGCGGTGTTCCTGGCCACCGCGTTCATCCTCCCCTCCCGCAGGGCCACTCTCCCGCGCCTCGGCGCGGTTGCCTTGGTGGCGTTGGTGCTCGCGCCGTATGTCGTGCTCCGCCTACGGGCGTGGCCGATGGGCGACTACGCCGCGCAAAACGCGCTGCAACTCCGGCCCCTCAGCGTCAGCATCACCTGGCTTCTCAGCGATGTGCTTGTCCCGCGGCCATACGAACTCGCGACCACGTGGCGCCAGCAAGGACTGCTCGTCTTCTTCTCGCCCCGCTTCCCAAGGCTGCTCATCGAGCAGATCGCCTTCTGGGCCGCCCTCGCCATCCTCATCAAGCGCCAGCCGCGCCTACTCGCCCTCGGCGTTGCCTGGAAGGTGCTGCTCTTCCTGCCCGTCCACAATCTCTACTGGAATCCGGCCTTCACCCATTACCGCTACCTGCCGCACCTTGGGACGGCGGCGCTGGTGGGGGTGGCGTCGTGGGAGCTGGCCGGCTGGGCGGCCGCGCGCATGCACCGGTGGGGCCGGCCGGCGGTCAGATGGTCACTGATCGCGCTGGGTCTGGCGCTGCTGCTTCGCTTCTATACTGGGCAGCTCGATTTCCGCTGGCCGGCGTGGTCGCTCATCGTGCAGGGCGGCCCCAAGCCACCCGCCTCCTTCGGTCGCAGCCTAACCGGACCGGGGAAGCCGCAGTTCGACGAGGCAGCTATCTATCCGGCGGGGGAGAGGGGGTCGGAGCGCTAGGCAGCGGAGCCGCTCCGAGCGCGTGCAAGGTGCCGCGGGACGTTGACGTGCTGACTGACTTCGTTGTACGGTGATGCGGGGAGCGGACATGGACTACTTCGAAACGATACTCAGCGTCTCTCTCGAGGACATCGAGCTCGAGCTGCGTGGGCTGTTGCCCGTTCCCTGGGCCGATTTCTGGCTGAACCCGCGCCGCCTCCGTGGCAGCGACTTCCTGATGAGGTGGTCCCAGGGCGTCTGGAGCGAGGAACGCCTCATCCAAGCCGTCGCGGATACGGGAAGGTACTTTGCTCTCGCCTATGGACCAAGCGGCACTGCCCCAGACGACGACGTCAGAGAGTTCGAGCTGTACTTCGAACGTCTCGAACGCGCGGGCCTCGGCCGTCTCAAACGCCCGGATCTCCTCATCTTCCCGCACTCGGCGAGGCCGGAAGTGGAGGAACTGGTTCATGGACTGGGCGGAATCCAGGAGCTTCCGTTCACCCCAGAAGACCGTCCCGAAATGGCGAAGCTTGTCGGAAGAGCCACTATCGCCGTGGAGTGTGAGAACAGCTTGTGGATTGCGAAACAGATGCCAGACTATGGTGCCGCGCTTACACCTCAAAGGCGACTCGGCGGCGAGCTCGGGCTGAAGAAGGGCGCTGTGCTGCCGACAGTCATTCTGAAAGACGAGGATCGTGCCGTATTGGGAGCATGGCAGCAAGAACGAGGCCTGAACATCCACATCTGGCATGTGTTCTATGACTTGGCCTTCGGTCTCTCCCTTGATAGGGCTGAAGAACTCGTACGAGAAGGCAAGATCGAACCGACTGTGCAGGTGTTCCAAGCGCCGGGCGGAGCCACAACCCGAAAGACCATCTACAAGTTCTACCATCTGTACGCATACCCACTCGGTGAAACAGAGGGTGAGGTGAAGCTCGTGGCAGACCGGGTCGTGGACAAGAACGGTCACATATTGCCCTATGTGCGATTTGAGGGCGGTCGGCTCAATCTGACAGCGGAAGCACTGAAAGTACTTGATGAGGTGGCCGCACAGAGGGAATGATCTCTTGTGCAGTTGCCCATGCGGATAGGTGGAGGTCAACCCGCCAGCTTGTTGGCTGACGTAGTAGTAGGCTGGGCGTTACCCAGTAGGACGACCGAGGCACATAATGCGTGTGACCCAACATAAGATTCCAGCGGGCGGCCCCGCGAGGGAAGCTCTGCGGAAGAAGGGCCAGTTCTGGACACCAGGCTGGGTTGCAGAGGCAATGGCTGGATATGTGCTCTCTGCTGGAAGCAATCACCTATTTGATCCTGCCGTCGGCGAGGGAGCCTTCTTTCGGGCTGCGAAGTCAATCGCGGCCGAGAGGGAACGAGAGGTCCTGCTTCTCGGCACGGAGATAGACCCAGGTGTCTTGCGGCGGGCCTGCGGGGATGGTCTCACTAAGCACGACCTGTCGCGTGTCGAGCTTAGAGACTTCGTTCTCTCACCCCCCGACGGCCCCTATCGAGCCATCGTCGCCAACCCACCCTACATTCGTCACCACCGACTCCCCCGGGATGTGAAGGAATCGGTCAGGAGCCTAGGGGCTGCGCTCCTCGGCTCACCTCTGGATGGGCGGGCCGGGTTGCACGTCTACTTCCTGCTTCGTGCATTGCAGCTGCTGGCAGACGCAGGCCGGCTGGCATTCATCATGCCGGCGGACACGTGCGAGGGCGTCTTCGCTCATAGCTTGTGGCGCTGGATCGCCAGAAACTACAGGCTGGACGCCGTCATCACCTTCGAGCCTGAGGCCTCGCCGTTTCCGGGGGTGGACACTAACCCGCTCATCTTCTGCATCCGGAAGGCATCCCCCGAGGAGAGCTTCCTGTGGGCACGCGTGAGTCAGGGGAACACGAGTGAGTTGAAGGCTTGGGCGCTGTCGGGGTTTGCCCGGGAGACAGGGGCGGCAATCACGGTCCACGAGCGCAGTCTGTCCGAGGCCCTAGCGACGGGTCTGTCGCGTCCCCCCGCGGGGCGCAGGTCCGCTGCCACACTGGGGGATTACGCTCAGGTGTTGCGCGGTATCGCTACGGGTGCCAACGACTTCTTCTTCCTGACGCGGAATCGTGCGGCCTCGCTGCAAGTCCCAGACGAGTTCCTGGTTCCTGCTGTTGGTAGGACCCGTGACGTTCGAGGCGATGAGATCACTGAGCAGACACTGCAGATGCTTGATGCCGCCGGAAGGCCCACTCTCCTGCTGTCGCTCGATGGTAGGCCGGTAGACTCATTCCCTCCTTCGGTCCGGGAGTACCTCAAACACGGAGAGGAAATCGGGCTTCCGGAGAAAGCAGTGCTTGGGCAGCGGCGTCCTTGGTACAGGATGGAGACGCGCCGTGTGCCGTCGTTCCTCTTCGCCTACCTAGGCCGTCGTAACGCGCGATTCATACGGAACACCGCAGGAGTAAGGCCGCTCACCAGCTTCCTCTGTGTATACCCACAGAGCCGCAATCCGCAGTTCCTGGACAGACTATGGGAGGTCGTCTGCCATCCTGAGACTGTGGCGAATCTCCGGTTGGTCGGGAAGTCCTACGGCTCGGGGGCGATCAAGGTCGAACCCCGCGCGCTGGAACGGCTGCCTCTTCCGGAAGTCATTCTGCGCGAGGTCGGCTTGCGGTCCGCGAGGCTGCTAGAGGGCCAGACCCAGAGTGAAGGCTCCTGACACGTGACAGCGCCATTCGGCGCGCTACCCAGCTATCTCCCGATGAAACGGGCACTCGGTCCCGATGCACTCGTGGTTCAGCGCCATCTGACCGCAAGTCGGCGGGGCCTCGCAGTTCAGAGCGTGCGGCAGGTAGCGGGCCGACAGCTCGCACCCTAGCTTGAGCGCGAGCAGGCTCTCCCGCCGGCAACAGCGCGGGCTGCCAAACTTTCCCATCTCCGCCAGGAGGTGGCTCACGACCGTTTGCACAACCCCGCGCGGGCCGTGTGACAGCGGCGTCGCGCGCAGGATGGTCGCGTAGGCGATGCCGATGCCGAGCGCGGCCGCGCACCCGCCCCAGTATGCGCACGTGCCCCCTGGCAGCGCCGCGCCGCGGTCTATCGCCGCTTCGACGCGCGGTTGCGGCGGCTCGCCGAAGCGGTTGCGGTAGGCCGCCAGGAACGCTGCGGGAACGAGCGCGTGGTGCTCCGGTCCGTGCAAGGGGAAGAGGTGCGATCGCCGCATCTCCGAGAAGATGAACACCGGATCAACTGCGGTGGTGCTGCGACAGAAGTCCTTGATGAAGCTGAGATGGTCGCCTGCGTGACAGGCGTCGCAGACGAAGTGTCCCTCCTCGCAGTGGGCGTTCGCTCGGCGCGCCTGCCCGCAGTAGTGGCAGTTGAGCTCGGCCTCGCGATCGAGGTAGATCAGCGGTGCGCCGCAGACCATGCAGTCCTGCGCGTGCCGCGGCGGGCTTGGCGAGGCCACCACTTCAAGTGCGCCATCTCGCGGCGGCGCGATGAGGCCGGCGGCGACTCCCGCAGCCGGCCTGTAGGCCCGCACGGTCAGCGTGTCGAAGGCGATCTCATCCACCGTGCGCCACTCGTTCTTGCTCAACACCTCGATTCCGACGAAGCCCAGCTTCCGCAGGGCACTTATCAGCTTCTGCTCGGTCATCGCGCCCGCGATGCACTCACCCTTCAGCCGCGGGTTGAACCGGATCTCCGGGGGCAGCGGCTGGCGGCTCACGATGTCGCTCACCACCACGCGGCCGCCGGGCTTGAGCACCCGCCTGATTTCGGCGAATACTCTGAGCTTCTCCGGCGACAAGTTGATGACGCAGTTCGAGATCACCGCATCAACCGAGCCGGACGCCAGCGGCAGCGCCTCCAGCAGGGCGCGGGCGAACGACACGTTGCGATAGCCCAGGCGCTGCGCCACTGTCCTGCTCGCGTGGGAAGCGCATCGCAGCATGTCCGGCGTCATGTCCACGCCGATCACGCGCCCCGCGCGGCCCACCAGCCGGGAGGCGATGAATGCTTCCATCCCCGCGCCCGACCCCAGGTCCAGCACCGTCTCGCCTTCCGCCGGGGCGGCGGCGAGAACCGGACTGCCGCAACCATAAGACCGCGCGATCACGTCATCCGGAATGTGCGCGAGGAGGCGCTGATCAATGCTGATCGGCTGGCAGATCTCGGTCTTCGGCTCGCGCGCTGCTTCGGCGTAGTAGGCGCGAATCTGTGCCCGCGACTTGGCTATCACGTCTTGGATAAGCACGCAGTTCGAGTGGATGAAATCCACCTTGTGCTCGCCGCCGTTCCGGACACCGGACTCGATCGGACAGCCGTACCCGTCATCGCCCATGAGTTGGTAGACCACCAATCCGGCTTGCCCATCGCCGATCAGCCTCCGCCGTTCAGCAACCGTCTCGTCTATGACCAGGCGCGCCAACTCGGTGTGCAGCGGCAGATACGGATCCGGCGCCCGCTCGCCGCCACCGTTCTGGGCGAAGAATGCCTGCTCGGGATCGCCGCCTCCGTGCAGGAACAGCCACGGGTCTCCATTCGCGCTCTCGAGCACGCTCCTCGATCGCCACCGCGCAAGGTGCTCGGACTCCAGCCAGATGCGGCGCAGCGGCGAATCAAGCACTGACCCGGCCGCCTCTGACGCGATGCCGACAAGACAGGCCGAGGGGAAGACGCGGCCGTCTCGGTAGAGCGCCAGGCTATCCCAGCAGGCATTGGTGAGATCGTACTTGATGCCCGGGTCGCCGTTCACGGTCCGGCGGACATTCTCGAAGTTATCCACCGCCACCGCGAGCTCGCGGCTCCTCGCCCGTAAGTCTCTCACCGCCGCAACTAGCGTGCGCAGGGACGCCCGCGGCAGCCGGCCGCCGCGCTCTCGCACGTGCTGCCACATCAGGTGCATGTGGCCGACGCCGAGGCCGCGCGCAAGCTCGGCGATGGCCGGAAGATCGCGCACGTTCTCGCGTAACGCCACAGTCGCTATCGTCACGTGCAGGCCGGCAGCGCGCGCCGCCCGGATCCCGCGCACCGCCCGGTCGAAGCTCCCCTTCGTGCGGAGCGCGTCATTGCGTTCGGAGCAGGATCCGTCCAAGCTAACCTGGAGGAACAAGCGCCCGGCTGGCAGCTCGGCCAGATTCCCCGCGAGTTCCGCGTCGAGCAGCGTCCCATTCGTCAGCACCACAGCGGTCGCGCCATGCTCGACCGTGATGATCCGCAGCAGGTCCATGATATCCGGCCGAACCAAGGGCTCGCCGCCGGTCAGGTAGAAGGTGTCCGCGCCCAGGTCGCGCGCCTGGCGAATGATGCTGGAGACCGCCTCCGTATCCAGCCCCCGCTCGCCCGCCGGCCCGGATGACACCAGACAATGCCGGCAGGCGAGGTTGCAGCGGTCTGTGAGGTGCAGCCACACCTCGCGCAATCGGTCAGGCCTGAGGTAGTGGGCGCGTCCCTTGTAGGGAATGCTCGGCGGCGGGGCGGCAAGATCGCCCGCCTCACCGGCGAAAGCTCCCACCAGCTCGAGCGCGCGCCGCAGACCCACCGCGGCGCGCTTGGCAAAGCGATAGCTCACCTCATCGCGCGCCAGCCCCGCGCGCAACTGCCGCAGCACCCACGCCCCATCCTCATCCGTCGCCGCCCAGTTCGGCGCCAGCGGATCGAGCACCAGCACGTAGCCCGGCCGCCTCTCAACATGAAGCCGCTCGCCTATCGGCATACCGACTCCTCGATCTCGCTACTTTGCCCACGCCCGTGCGAATCCTGTTGCGGACGTGTGAAGCACGGACACGTTTGCGCCCACGCTTTCCAGCCCACAGCCTTGACAGCGAATCATCCGCTCCTACAATAGGCGCGCCAAAGGAGGCCATTCATCCGCCGCCCCGATCCCATCAGCCTGGTCCCGCTCGATGACAGGCCGTGCAACCGTCAGTTTCCCGAGCAACTGGCAAGCATGGTGCGGCAGAAGCTCTTCATGCCGCCGCGGGAACTGCTAGGCCGGTTCACCCAGCCGGGCGACTGCGGTGCGATCGCCGACTGGGTGCAGGCCATTCCGAGCGAGCGGCTCGGCGTCTCGCTTGACATGCTCTGCTATGGCGGGCTGGTTGCGTCGCGAGCACCCAGCGCGGAGCTGACCACAGCCCTGGCGAGGCTCAATGCTCTGCGGGAGCTGCGGCAGCGGCGCCCCAACGCGATCGTGTTCGCCTTCAGCACGATCATGCGACTCGGGGAAACCGTTGCTCGCACGGCCGACCTCGGAGAGCATGCGCTGCTGCGCGCCTACTCGCAACTGCTGGACCGGGTCGAGCGCCTCGGCGAGACAGAGGCGCGGGGCGAACTGGAGAAGACGCAGCGAGAGCTTGACCCGGAGCGCCTTGCCCAGTACATGGCGGTTCGCCGGCGGAACCACGCAGTCAACCGGGCGGCGGTGGAACTCATCGCCGAGGGGGTGCTCGACCACCTCATCCTCGCCCAGGAAGACGCGGCTCCGGTGGGCATCCACCTCCCCGAGCAACTCGCGCTGTCCACGCTGATCGAGGAACACCGCGTCGGCGACCGAGTCGCCATCACTTGTGGCGCGGATGAGATGACGATGCTGCTGCTCGCTCGGCACGTTACCGCCGAAACCGGCCTGACCCCAGGGATAGCGGTGGACCTGGCAGCCGAAGGCGGGGGCGATGTGGTCCCAGCCTTCGAGAGCCAGCCCCTGCGGGACACCATTCTTGAGCATATCCATCTTTCGGGCGCGCGCCCCGCGACGCCGGCCGATGGTGATGCCATCCTCTTCATCCATACGCCGATCGGCGCTCAGCCCGACATAGCCGAAGCTCCCCCACCGGGTCAGTCGCCGACGCTGGCCCTGCAAGCGGAGACTGTGGTGGAGAGGGTCGAGGCCGCCTCATCGGCCGGGCGGCTTGTTGGGCTGGCCGATGTAGCCTACTGCAACGGCTCGGACCCCGAGCTGATCGGCGCGCTGGAGAGGCGCCATGCGCTCGATCGCATGAGTGCGTTCGCCGGGTGGAACACTGCCGCCAATACGCTCGGAACCGTCATCAGCCAGCTCTGCGTTATTGCGGCGGCGCCCAGAGGCCGGGTGGATCAGGCGGCGGTTCGGCGGTTCCTCGCCAGCCGTCTCTTGGATGATCACGGTTATCAGTCGGTTGCTCGACGCGAGGCGATTCAGCACGCGACGGCGATTGGCGCCGACCCGTTCTGCCTCGGTGAGAGCAGCGCGGAGCTTGAGGCCTTCGTCAACAGGCAGTTAGAGCCACTTGCCCATCGTTATCTCTCTTCGCTGATCCCCGACGGGACGGCCGACGCGGGATCGTTGCGCTTCTCGCTTCCGTGGGGACGGCTGTTCGAGGTCGAGATCGGCTTGGGCTCGACGGAGATCGCCGACGGGCCGAAGAACTTGCAGTAGACCCGCGCCAGATCCTGGTCCAGGTCTATCTTCTTGAGCAGCACCGGGTGCGGGCTGCGCGCCCGGTGCCTCCTGCGAAAGCGCCCCCGCTCATCGTGCTGTGTTACCGCAACCCGGTAGCACGTACTGGCGAGCGCTCGGTACTGGCTTACCAGCAGGGCGATAATGCCTTCCAGTAGTGGTCCGCCGACTTCGGGCTCACTCCTCATGCTCTCCTCCAGAGGGGTTACTGTGGGCGCGCAGGGCGCCGTTCTTCCGGCGAAGATGGGTTCTCGATCGCAGCACCCCGTCGCG
>Ga0315291_10000774_pt1 | contig 42491 bp, 34 predicted proteins | sample YL17G12_20_MG_FD_203070 | JGI IMG/M metagenome (GOLD analysis project Ga0315291, IMG submission 203070) | Sediment microbial communities from Yellowstone Lake, YNP, Wyoming, USA - YL17G12_20 | ecosystem: Environmental > Aquatic > Freshwater > Lake > Sediment | place: USA: Wyoming | collected...
TCACTATGGTCCAAATCGGTCAGTTGAAACCTCTCGTCCTCCGACAGTACAGAGGCCAAGCACTCCCGAAACAAGCGGTTCCTATGCAGAATGGCCAGGTGAACGGCTCGCGTCATGAAGACCCCGCGACAAGGCAAAGGGCGATCAGAGTTGAACGCGGACTTAAGAGCGAGGAGAAAGATTCATAATATAACGAATCTGGCAGATCTGTCAAGGATTCCGGTGAGCAGACATTTTGCGAATTTTACACAAGCTATACACAACATGGAGGGGGCCGTGGGGCCCTGAGGATCCAGACTCGCGTCCCGCGGCTGTTCGGCCTTGGGCCCATTACCCCGAGTTTGGCAGTCGTGACGCGAAAGGGAACAAAAAACCCTGGGGAAGGGCTGTAGACCGGGGGACGCATCGGCCGCACCTATTACTCGACCCGTGCCCGTTGCGCCATAGCAGGCAATTCGGCCGGGGATTCGCCACGCAGTCTGCCCGGCTACTCCCCACGCTCGGCACCAACCGGGCCGCGCGACGCCACAGCGAGAATCACGTCCACGGGCAGTCCGACGACCAGCTCGTTGGACCCCTCCAATTGAATCCATACCTCGCGGGTCTTCACGTCCAGCCACTCGCCGGGCTCGTCGCGCAACAGTTCCTTACGGCTCATCCGCGGACTCAACCGGATTACCCGGCCTTTGAGCAGCTCACCCGGCAGTCCGTCGGCAACGATCGTGGCCGTCATGCCGACCATTACCCGGGGGGCATCTTGTTCTTCCACGTACGCCCTCACGTAGAGCTTGCTCGTATCGGCCATCGCCACCGAGGCCTCCACTGCGTTCGGACCGGTCAACTCCCCCGCCTCCACGCCCACGCGGAGGACCTGGCCGTCCCGAGGCGCCCGCAGGTTCGTCCACTCCAGGTCCACGTTGGCCAACTCAAGCTGGGCCTTGGCGGCGTCGATCCGGGCCTTGTCCATCTCGACCTCGTCAGGGCGGGCGGGCGCCTCGAGCAGTTCCAGCCGTGCCTTGGCCGCAGCTACTTCGGCCCTCAGCGACGTCACCAGCGTCCGCTTGTCATCCGCCTCCTGCTGGGAGACGGCCCTGGCCTGGTGCAGGTCGTCGATCCGCTCCCAGGACAATTCCGCGCGCTCCAGTTCCGCCAGTTTTGCCTGGTGCAGCGCGGCCGCCTCCGCCCGCTGCTGGGACCGCGCCCCGTGGACTAATCGCGCCATTTGGGCCTCGACCAGTGCCAACTCTGCCCTCGCCAGCGTCACTTGATGGCGGTATTGCGCATCATCAAGTCGCAGCAGCACGTCCCCCTGGCGGACCCGCTGCCCCTCTTCCACCCGAACCTCAACAATCCTCCCCGCTACGTGGGGTCGTAACTCGATCTCCGGCGTGGTTCCTTCGATGCGGCCGGGGGCAAAGATCCTCGCCGGCTCCGGCCGCGTAGCCGGACGATGCACCGGCCCGCGCGATTGCGCGTCGATCAACAGCCCCAGGAACACCACGAGGCTGACCCCCGCGGGAAGCCAGAGGAATCGCATCTTCAGTCTCCTCTCGTACCAACTCCAGCCAGCAAGTCAGGTCAATAATAGGTCACGCGGGATTCTGGAAGGCCGCCCCCTCGTTCCCCGCCGAGCCCGGAAGCGCCGGCGGGCATCCGGAGGCTACCCCGCCGTAAACCTCATCAGGCCCCTACCGCAAGGTGGTCGCCCCGTTCCAGCCCGAATAATCGTTACAGACAGAATATCCGCTACAGACCGAACGCCGGGCAACGAATGCGTGCTCATTGGAGAAGCCTCGGATGAAATAGTCGCAACGGTTGTGCCGATGCTTACGGGTGAAGCACTTAATCGTGATCTAACGTCTGATCACACCTTGCCGGCAGCAAAGGCTATCACTACGTGTGACTACGCGAATCATGAGCTGTAACTCCCGCAGTGCCACGTGCATATTATCGGTTCTCGCGCTGGTCGCGCTGTTCCCGAGTGCCGGTTGCCGCATGGTAGGGCATGCTCCCTCTCCTGAATCGGCGCCTCCTCCCGTGCCGGTTTACGAGGGCATGCCCCGCGAACTGTCGAAGGTCGTCCTGCCGACGTACACCATCGAGCCGCCCGACATCCTCATGATCGACGCCGTCCACGTGGTGCCGCGGCCTCCCTATCACCTGAGAACCCTCGACGTGCTCGGTATCCGCGTCCCCGGCGCCCTCTCCGACGCGCCCATCGACGGGGGCTACCCGATCGGGCTGGGCGGCATGGTGAACCTGGGAGTACCCTACGGATCGGTCAGAGTCGCCGGCTTAACTGTGGAACAGGCCGAGCAAGCCGTCGAGACACACCTCCGCAGCTACTTGAAGGAGCCCGGCGTTTCGGCGTCTTTGCTGGACATCGCCACCAAGCAGCAGATCGCGGGTGAGCACCTGGTCGGTCCCGACGGAACCGTGACCCTGGGCAGCTACGGCAGTGTACCCGTGGTGGGACTTACCATCGCCCAGGCCAAGCAGGTGATCGAAGACTACTTGTCACGCTTCTTGGAAGACCCGGAAGTCTCCGTCGACGTGTTTGCCTACAACAGCAAGGTCTACTACGTGGTTACCCAAGGGGCCGGCCTGGGGGATGGCCTCTATCGTTTCCCGATCACCGGCAACGAGACCGTGTTGGACGCCGTCTCGCAGATCAACGGCTTGGAGCAAGTGTCTTCCAAGCGGATTTGGATCGCTCGGCCCACGCGCGAGCCGGGAACGATGCAAGTGCTGCCGATCAGTTGGGAGGCCATCACCGCCCAGGCATCCACCGGCACCAACTACCAGATCCTTCCCGGTGATCGTATTTTCATCGCGGAAGACAAGCTCATCGCGCTGGACACGAACCTCGCCAAACTCACCGCCCCGCTGGAACGGATCATGGGCTTCACGCTGCTGGGAACTGGGACGGCCACGAGATTGTCGGGACCGGTGCTGCGCGGCGGCGGAAACAGACAAGCGAATTTCTAGCAGCTTAGGCTAACGAGTAGTCACACAAATGGTTCATAGCGCGAGAGCCAAGACCTGGTCAGCCATCGGGCTCACGCTGGCGTTGCTCGTCTGCACCTCCGGCGGCTGCGTGATAGGACCCTGCTCAGGGCTTCCCGACTGCGGAGCGTGCTGCCTGTTCCCGTTCCACGGTTGTGCCCACCGACAGCCTGCGGTATCCGTCGTGGACCCCGTATGCTATGGCTATCAAGCGACCTGCTGGTGTCCGTGGCCTGACCAGTGTGGCGGCTGTCCGACGGATCCTCTGCGGCCGCTGGCGGCGCCGACCAGCACCAGCGGCGAAAACGAAGCCGGTGCGATCGACGGTCCCCACTCCGCCGCCCCAGTGAAACCTCCCAGCCCCGGCGGGAAGACCGTCGACCTGGAGCTGCTGCCGTTGCCGGACTCAGGGGCCGTCAACGAGCCGGCGCCACCGCCTGAAGCGGAGGGTGAAAAGCCGGCGAAAAAGCAAGGTGAAGAGCCGGCGAAAAAGCAAGGTGAAACGCCGGCGGAAAAGGGAGCCCCGGCGCAGCCGCCGATTCAAGACGGGGCGACCACCAAGGCGGGCCAACCCGCGCTGCGGTTCGTGTCGTATTTCCGGGCCATAGTCGTCACGCCCAACAAACCCACAGCGACCCCGAACAGACTCTGGGAGCGGACCGCCCGGCCCGACCAGTTGCGCACGCCCGGCCGAAACCTTGATGTGGCCCCGGCAGCCCCTCAAGCCGACCAGTCGTCGTCGCGCGATGAGCAAGAGGACCAGTCAATCCTCGAGGCGCTCAGGACGTCCTTTTCGCCTCCGGCTCGGCGTCATCCGCCGGCGGAAGGCCCGTCAGCCCCGCCGGCAAACTGAGTCAACGTCGGCAGGCTCACCCGCCCTTCGACGTCGTCGCCCCGGCCGGCAAACCGATCGACCTGGTCTTCTGCAGGGCTGCCGTCCGCGGCCATGGCCTCTTCCCGCTGCCACTTCTGCCAGCGACGCCGATACTGGTGCGTCCAGGCCGACCCGGCCCAACTCAAACCGATGAGAAACCACACAATGAACGAGGCCGGCTCCGGTGCCATCTCTACGTCGTGCGAGAACGGCGCGAACTTGGCCTGTACTTTGTTCCCGGCCTGGATGTTATCGTACAAGTCGAAATGCAGAATCACTCCCGATGCAGCGGCGCCGTCTACCGCAACGGTAACGTCGTACGCGTTAATCTGCCCCTGATTGTCAAACAACTCCTGGATGTCGGTGATGTCAAACGGCGGGGGTCCGGAAAAACCTTGCGGCTGGATGAAATCCGCAATCGTTGAGTTCGTCTCGCTGAAATTGCCAAGGAGGAACTCCTGCCAACTCACGCCCAGGCCGAAGGCCCCATGATTGGGCAGATCGCTCCCGTCACTAAGCTTCGGAAGGATCGTGCCATCGCGCTGCTCTTGCAGCCGCTGCGGGCCCTGGATTCCAAGAATGCTGGGATCGAGGTCCGGCACCGTTGGATCCACAAACCTGTCAAAGTAGCCATCGCCGCCGATCTGGGTTGGGTCCAGGCTGATTGTGATCTGCCCGAACAGTGCGGCGTCGTAGGCAACTGACAGCCTTACGCCACTAATCGAGCCCTTGCCCCTCGGGCGGAGGACGTTCCCGATGGCCCACAGCCGGAACGGCTCCCCACTCGATGGGGCATAGGCCACCCACGATTCCGACAACGGATCATAGTACGCACCTTCGACGTACAGTTGAAGGATCGGCACGGCGTGGGCAGTACCCTGCCCGACTATGACCAACCCCACCAGTGTTGCGGCAGCAATTAGCTTGTTCATATTGGCCTCGTTTGCCCGCGTCCCGGGGCGTACACTCACCCATTGAGGCACCGCCCCCATCTCCTTCTGTTATATTCCGCCGCTGACCCACCGAACCTGACAGAAGCGACAGCGGATTTCCGGAATTTTCGCTACTGGCGGCGCCCGGTAGGCCCCCAGCGGTTACCGAGATACGCCATTAAGCGGATTCAGATCCCCCTGTGGGCTGCACCAAGCCCAAGGCCGCCTGGAAATCGGCCCGGACATCTTTCTTGCTAACGGGGCTCGCATTAAACCGCCGAACTCCAGAATAGGGCACGGGACCTCTTGCGCCGGGGGTGCGCCTGTCTGACGCGCAAGGCTATGCAGGAGCCAGCCCGGCGTTGACGGCGGGCCCCCTCTGCGTCGGGGGCGGTGCATGGCCTGTCGCACCCGGCCTTCCGGCCGTCGTGCGCCATGGGAGTATGCCTTTGATGCACTACCATGCAAGGGTCGGTTGGCCGATGGCCAATCCCCGGAGTATCGGGCTGGGAATCCTCCTCCTTGTTTTAGGGGGGACGGCCCAGATCGTGCAGTCAGACCCCCCGGTCCGGGATCCCCCTTCGCTTGCAGGCCCAGAGGCACCTCCCGAGGCTCCCCCTGACGTCGCGGCGGCCGAGGAGACGCTCGATCAGGCCTGGACCGTCGCCCTGGCCGTCGACCAACGATTGGAGGCCAGGCGTTGGGAAGTCTCGTCGGCCGGGGAACTCCTCCAATCGGCCCGGGCGCAGCGCTGGCCGACCGTGGCCCTGGAGGGTTCCTACGTGGTCCGCAGCGACGAGCCGGCGTTTCGGCTCGGCTTTCCCGGTGTGCCGCTTCCCACCAACGTCTTTCCCTATGCCCAGAACGAGAATTTCGCCTTTCGCACCAAGATTGACCTTCCCCTTTATACCAGCGGCCGCATCGCCTACGGCATCGCCGCCGCCGAAGACGACGTCAGCTCCACCGAGCTGGAAGTCAAGGGTTCGACGAACGATCTGAAGTTGCGCGTGGCCGAGGAGTACGTCGACGTGCTGCGCGCCCAGCGCGACCTCGAGGTCGCCGAGAGCAACGTGCGGAGTCTGGAATCGCACGCCCGCGACGCGGAGCTGCTCTTCCAGCACGAGCAGGTCCCCCGCAACGACCTGCTCGCCGCACAAGTGGCACTCTCCAACGCCCGTCAGCGTGCCATCCAGGCGGCCAACCGGCTGGACGTCAGTCGGGCGGCGTACAACCGCCACCTCGGCCGGCCGCTGACCTCTCCCGTGCGGATCGCCGAGCTGCCGCGGGAAACCGTGGAGGGAGACGTGGAAGGCCTGACTGCTCGCGCACTCGGTCAGCGTCCGGAGATCGCGCGTCTGGTGGTGCAGGTCCGCGCGTTGCAGAATCAGGCCGTCAGCCTGCGGGCCAGAGACCGCCCGCAGTTCGGCCTGTGGGGCCAATACGCCTTTGAGGAAAACCGCTTCGCCACCCCTCAGGGGATCGCCTCGGTCGGCGCGGGCGTGACCTACGACGTCTTCGACGGCGGCAGGAACCGCCACCAGGCCGCCGCACTGTCGCAGCGGGCAGAGGCCCTGCTGCGGCTGCGGGCCGACCTGGAGTCGATGATCGCGCTGGAAGTGCGCCGCGCATGGCTCGACATCCAGGAAACCCGCCGCCGGCTCGACGTCACCTCAGAAGCTATCCGGCGAGCCGAAGAGAACCTCCGCGTGGCAAGACAACGTTACCTGGCCGGAATGGGCATCAGCACCGAAGTCCTGGATGCGGAGGCGCTGCGGACCCAAACGCGCCAAAACCGCGACAACGCCGCCTACGACGCCGTCCTGGCGGTGCTGCGGCTGCGTCACGCCCTGGGCGAGCTCGCGCCGTGACCGGACGTTCCTGGAAAAAGGGTCTTCCGGTTCTGCGGCACGTAGCGCCTGCGGCACGCGGCATCCCCAAAGGTCGGTGTGATCGGGCGCAATAATCGTTGCAGGCGGACCCGTTCCCCTGGGTCTCCTTCCCTTCCCGGGGAAAAATGGGAACTCTTTCTCAAGAAAGCGATTTGACATGCCGGGCACACAACCTACCCTTCACTAGATCGTCAGAGGATTGCCCTCGCAAATCGCCCGCACGTCCATAGCACCTGTCAGCCGAGACCGAGACAGGAGGAAAAAGGGGACAGGTCCAATTTGTGCGAAGCACCCTTCGGGCCGTTCCGGCAAATTGGACCTGTCCCCTTTTTCCCCGACACTGAGACAGGTGCAGCGTCGGGTGCTAGTCAAATCTCCGTTCGGAGTGCAAGAGTCCAGGCAGGTCCGTGCGTCCGCGTCTTTGGCCCGGCGGTTCCTCCTTCGATATCCAGAACCTCCGGCGTTTGACTGTTTAGAGTCCGGCCTGCCGGGAACTGCGGTGCGCCAGCCGCTTTTTGCGGGGCGTCCACCGCCGGACGACGTGATGTGCGCAATAGATTCTGCAGCTCAGGATTGACAACTCAGTGCACGCGCCATGCTGACCGCCCAGCAGGAAATCGACCAGCTCCAGCCCACCACGGCAGACGTCACCTACCAGATCGCTGCCACGCGAGAGGAGCGTGCAGCGGCGTTTCGGCTGGTATACAAATCGTACTTGCGGGCCGGCCTGGGTGAGCCCAACCCGTACGAAATGCGGGTCACGCCGTATCACCTGCTCCCGAGCACCGGGGTCTTCGTCGCGCTGCTGCGGCGGGAAGCCATCTTCACCGTGAGCCTGGTTGTCGACGGCCGGTTGGGGCTGCCCATGGAATCTGTCTACCGCAGACTCGTTGCGGCGCGGCGCGAGCGGGGCCTGCTGGTCGGCGAAGTCTCCTGTTTGGCCGACCGCCGCAGCCAGTTCAGGCGGTTCTTCCCCGTCTTCCTAGGACTCAGCCGTCTGATGGTCCAATACGCCCGGCGACAGGGTCTCGACGAACTGCTGGTAGCGGTCCATCCGAAGCACGCCAGGTTCTATCAGCGCTTCATGAGCTTCGAGATGATCGGAGAAGAAACCGCCTATCCGGCCGTCCGCAATCATCCGGCGGTCGCCCTCTCCCTCGACTTTGCCCGGATCGACCGGGAACGTCCCGAAAACTACCACACCTTCTTCGGCGAGCCGCTTCCGGACGAGGAGCTTCAGCCTCGGCCGATCACCAAGGCCCAGTGCGAGTACTTCCGCCGCATGGTCGATCCCGGCCTCGGTTTCGCCCCGCTGAAAGCGGCGGGCTGTTTTCCGCAGATCGGCAACGCGGAAGCCGCAACCGGCGTAGCGTGACAGCCCCCAGGCAATTCCTCTCCCGGCGTGAACGCGCACGCCGGCCCCGCATCGCCGTGGCGCAGGTTGCGGAGCACGCCGACCGGATGCGGCCGCTTGCCCCTCCTTCCCCACCTTCCTGCGGGCTATAATTGCTAAAACCAGCCCTTGTGCCCCAAGTTGCGCCGATTCGCTCAACCTCGCCCCTTGGAGCCCGAGAGGTGCCTGAGTCCCTGAACATGCCTCCCCGTCCCTCGCAGCCTGCCGATACCGGCGTGCGGATGGGTCAGAATGCCGCCGCTCCTGCCGGGAAGCCGGGCGTCAGCTCGCAGCGGGTCCGCGAGCTTCCCCCGCCGCCCAGGCTCGTCGACCAACCGCGGTGGCTGCGGATCCAAACTGATGCCCAGGCTGCCGGACCGCACCGCTGGTGGTCGCGCGTGGGGCGCCGGCAGTCGTCCAGTTGTGCGGTCAGCTTCGTGTTTCATTTCGCGTTGCTGATGATCCTGGGCCTGCTGATGCAGGCTGCGCTGCCCGAGTCGGACGCCCCCAGGCTGATCGCCTATACCGACCTCCCCACGCGGCTGGACTCGGCCGCGGGAGAAGATCGCGCGGATGCCGTCCTCCTCAGCCCGGATCACACTGGCGTTGAGGCGCCGGCCCTCGACTCGCGTTACGAAGTGCCCAAGCTGGCCGATCTGGGCCGCCCTCCAACCGACCCCACCAACTCGACCCACCCGCTGCCGACGGCCTTCGGCGTGCAGCCGCTCCAGCCGACCGACTGGCTGGCCCGCAGCGATGCCCCCGTCGCCGGGGCGCTCCAAGGACGCGGACGCGAGGGCAGGTCGCTGCTGCTGAACCGAGAGGGTGGAACTCCAGAGAGCGAACGGGCCGTCGAGTGGGGACTCCGCTGGCTGATGGCGCATCAGCGCGACGACGGCAGTTGGGACTTCGACCACAACAAGAGTGCCTGCCGCGGCCAATGCCGCAACCCGGGCACGGAAGCCAGCACCACCGCCGCCACGGCCATCGCCTTGTTGCCCTTCCTGGGCGCCGGCTACACCCACGTCGAGGGCGAGTACCAGGAGGTCGTCAAGCGGGGTTTGTATCACCTGGTCAGGCGGGCGCTGCTGACGCCCCACGGCACCGACCTACAAGAGGGAACCATGTACGCCCAAGGCCTCTCCGCCATCGCCCTGTGCGAGGCCTACGGGATGACGCAAGACCCCGCGCTGAAGGATCTCGCCCAGGGCGCCCTGCGGTTCATCGTCTACGCCCAGGACCCCAAGGGCGGCGGCTGGCGCTACACACCCGGCCAGCCCGGCGATACCACGGTCACCGGCTGGCAGTTGATGGCGCTGAAGAGCGGGCAGATGGCCCGGTTGGAAGTCCCCGCACCGACGCTATACCTTGCTGAGCGGTTCCTCAGCAGCGTGCAGAGCGAAGACGGGGCCCGCTACGGCTACATGACGCCCCAGCCGCGCGACACGACCACGGCCATCGGCCTGCTCTGCCGTATGTACACCGGCTGGCGACGCAATCATCCGGGACTACAAAAGGGCGTGGCCTATCTCTGCCAGTGGGGAACCTCGGAAGACAACCTGTACTATAACTACTACGCCACCCAGGTCCTGCACCATTGGGGAGGAACCGACTGGGAGAAGTGGAACCGCAAGATGCGCGACTACTTGATCGCCACCCAGGCCACCAACAGTCACGAAGCGGGCAGTTGGTACTTCAGCGGCGGCCAAGGGCAAGTGGGCGGCCGCCTCTATAACACCGCCATGGCCGTGATGACCCTCGAGGTCTACTACCGCTACATGCCGCTGTATCGAGAAGACGCCGTGGCAGGCAAGTTCTAGATAGAGTTGCACGATTCCGGGAGCGACTCGTTTAGCCGCCGCGGCTACGCGGTGGCAATCTCCGGCGTGGCCGCCGGGAAAAAACGCTGCGGATTTCCCGGAATCACGCAAGCGATGCCCCTTGCCGCGACCACCGGTCGCGGCTTTATGAAGCCGACATCACAACCAGGCGCGTTCACCACCGATCCGTGGGTGGCGGCTCGTTCTCGGCCCCTTCTTCGGGCGGACGGCTCTCGTCGGGCTCGACCTCGGGCACGTCCTCGTCGACCACGGGGGCGCCGGCCTCGTCAGTCTTCAGCGGCGGCAGCCCGTAACTCGGCTCGCTGGCGTCTTCGTCGAGAAAAACCTCGTCCATCTCCGTGGCGTCCACGTCACGGCGGAGCAGGAAGTAGATGGCGGTCGAGGCGGTCCAGAAATAGCCGTAGATGAAGCCTACGGCCAGCAGCTTCACACAGCCCACCCAGCAGACCTCGATGATCTGGCCGGCCCCTCCCAGTTCGCCCTTATGGATCAGTCGGATCAGTTCGACGTTGTCCACCCCAGCTCCCCAGCCGGCCGCCGAATAGCTCGCCCAGATCACACCGGCAGCGAAATTGGACACCAACAGCCAACCCAGTGCACCCACCACCGCGGCCACGAAGGCGTAGAACAGGTAGTGCAGCGGCCGTCCGAAGACGTAGGCGTAGCAGCGGCTCAACGCGTCGAAGCTATCGGTCCCTTCGGCACTGATGGTGGCCCACATCAGGGGCCAGCCGAAGATCAGCCCCAAGGCCAGCATCGCCATCAGCAGGCCGGCCAAGAGCACCAGCGGCCAGACCAGCGCCGCCAGCCATACTCCCACGTACTGCTCTCTGAGCAGGAATCCCGCGAGCACGACGGGCAGCCCGACCAACAACACGCCCATCAGCGGCAGCAGCGGAGCGGCGAAGTAAGACAACCACTTGGAGCCGGCGTGACGCAACGCCGCACCCCACCCGACCCGCTCCTCACAGGCCAACTGAACCGCCGCGATCCGCGTGATCGCGCCGCCGAAAAACGCCCAAACTGCCACGGCCCACAGGCCACACAACAACAGGCAGGCCAGCTTCCGCAGCGTGACGCTGCCGCGGCCAACCTCCCACAGCGGCTGGCTGAGCTGAACCCATGTCCCAGAATATGGATCGGGCGCCTGCCAGGCGGTCGGAGCGAGCGGGCCGGCCTCCAGCCCCTTGCCCAGGTTCCGCAGAGTCGGCCTGTCCGGCACCGCCTCGTCGATTGCCACCCAGGGGCAGCCCTTGCCCGGTCCCATCCATGCGGGCATCTCTAACTCGGCGTCTTCCAGGAACACCCAACCCAGCACAGCCCAACCGGAAAGGGTCAGGAAGATACCCACCGCCGCCAGCACCAGCACCCGCAGCCCAATCGCCAGCCGAAAGGTCCGAAAGATGGCCAGCCACGGGCAGATTTCCGACCAGGCCACCCGACGCAGCGTGTCGCGATCATTGTCCGACATAGCGGCAGTCCCCCTAGATCGTGCCCCGGAATCCCTAGTTTTCGTTCCCGATATTATACGCCCTTGGGCGGTTGACGCAAGCGCAACCCACCGGCTTACAGTCCGGCACCAAGGACCCTCCCGCGACTGCCACGGAGCGAGACCTACTGCCCAGTGCTCGTGTCCTCCGCCTCCTCTTCCGGCTCGCGGACCACGCCGTAAGTCTCGTCGAGCCAGCGCTTCAGGTCGATCAAGCGGCAACGGTCGCTGCAAAAGGGCATCGCCGGGCTTTGCTCGGACTCGAACGTCCTCTCGCAGATCAGGCAGCGAAGCGGTGGCATGAAACGTGGGCGGAAGGATGCTCACAAAAAAACCAGACATGCCGTTTAGCGGCCGACGGCACGTCGGCCGGGAGAAACGCCCCCGTCGCCGTACCGGCGACGGCTAAACGATGTGACAGCCGTTTTCTGAGGGTCAATCGCTCTCCGTCGCGGAGCTCGTCTGCTTCTTCTTGCCCGCAGCCTGCTCCTTTCCTTTCCCGCTGCCGCTCCCGTCGCTGCCGGCCGTCGTCTCTGCCGCGGCCGCCTTCCTGTAGGACTCGCTCCGATAGTCGGTCTGGTGGAACCCCGAACCCTTAAACACGATCGCGGCGCCCGGACCGATCAAGCGCCGGAGCCTCCAGCGGCCGCACTCCGGGCACTTCCGCTTGGGCGCCGCGGTAATGGGCTGAAACAGCTCAAACCGGTGTTGGCAGCCGTCGCACACGTAGTCGTAGGTTGGCATGGCTAAGACTCCTTCTTCTCCTCTTCGTTGCGTCTCTCCCCCGATTTGTTCTCGCCGGAGACGATCACCTGGCTGGGTCGCACGACCCGGTCGTGCAGTTGGTAACCCGCCTGAGTCACCAGCAGCACCGTCCCGACCGGGTGCTCATCCGAAGATTGCTGCAAGATGGCCTGGTGCAGGTGGGGATCGAACGGCTCGTTGAGCGCCTGGATGCGGACGCAGTAATGTCGCTGGAGCACCTCCTCAAACTGCCGGGCCACCAGCTTGACGCCTTCCAGCAGGCCGCCCACGTCGTGCTGCTTCTCGGCCGCCTCGATCGCCCGATCCAGGTTGTCCAGCACGGGTACCAGGTCGCGCATCAACGGGAGATTGGCGTAGCGGCGCTCTTCCTGCAATTCCCGTGCAGCCCGCTTGCGGTAGTTCTCCAGCTCCGCCTGCATCCGCAACGCGCGGACCTTCGCCTCCTGCAGCTCGGCGCGGAGCGATTCCAGCGGGCTGACCTCCTCCTGCCCCTTTTCCGCCGCGGCGGCGAGCTGCCCAGCCGCCTGATCGGCCGCCGGCTCCCCGAGTGTCGCTGCCGCGCCCGGCGCCTCGGGTGCCTGCGGCATTTTCCCTTCAGACGCCGGCTGCTGAGGCGTTGCGCCCCTGGTGGTCGGCTGGGCGGCTTCCGCAGGGTTCGCCCGATCGGTCTGGCTCGGCTTGTTCTTCCGCACGCTTCATCCTCCGTTGGCCCCGGCCGGTCAACCGGAATGGAAGTATTCCTTTAGTCTCTCGAAAAAGCTCTTTCGCGCAGGGGTCACGTCGCGCTCCTCCAACACCGCCAATCTCCGCAGCATCTCCTCGTGCTCGGCGGAGAGCCTCTTCGGCACCTCGACGTGGACCTGGACCAGCAGGTCGCCCCGGGAGTGGTATCTTGGGTCGGGCATACCGCGGCCGGCGAGCCTGAAGACTTCCCCCGTCTGTGTGCCCGCAGGGATCCCCATCTCGGTCCGCCCGTCGAGTGTGGGAACCTCGAGGGTTGCCCCCAGTGCCGCCTGGCAGTAGCTGATCGGGACCTGGCAAACCAAGTCTCTACCATGTCGCTGGAACAGCGGGTGCGGCCTCACGCGGATGACGCAATAGCAGTCTCCCGGCGGGCCGCCGCCGGCGCTCGGTTCGCCTTCCCCGGAGAGCCGCAACTGGGTCTGATCGTCCACCCCGGCCGGGACGTCGACCTTCCGGGTGACGCGCTGCCGCACCAGTCCCGTGCCGTGGCAGGACGCGCACGGCTTACGGATCACTGCCCCGCTGCCGTGGCAGGAGGGGCAAGGTGTGGTCATCGAAAAGAAACCGGTCGACTGGCGGACACGCCCGTGTCCGCCGCAGTAGGCACAGGTTTCGGGCTTGGTGCCCGGCTTGGCGCCCGATCCGCCGCAGGTCTCGCAGCGTTGGTGACGTACGAACGTGACGCTCTTGGACGTGCCGTGCGCAGCCTCCAACAGGCCGAGGGTGATCTCGCAGCGGATATCGGCGCCGCGGCGGACGCGCCGCCCTCGGCCGGGACCGCCGAAGAGGTCCCCAAACCCGAAGAGGTCCCCAAAGGCCTCGAAGATGTCGGAGACGTCGTGGAAATGCGGGGCGCCCCCCCCCGGACCCTCCAACCCGGCGTGCCCGAACCGATCGTACCGCGCCCGCTTCTCCCGGTTGCTGAGCACCTCGAAGGCCTCGGCCGCCTCCTTGAACCTGGTCACGGCGTCTTGGTCGCCGGGGTTGCGGTCGGGGTGGTACTTCAGGGCCAGCTTGCGGTAGGCCTCAGAGATCCGGGCTTCCGGGGCCGAACGGTCGACCCCGAGGACCTCGTAGTAGTCGCGCTTGTCAGCCATCGTCGCCATGGCCGGATGGAGGGATGGACGTGCGGATGAACTATTCTACCCTACGGTCGCCCCGCTGGTGATCCGTGTGTGCCAAGTTTTCCTGGCGGACGCGTGGGTGGCTGGCGGTCAGCCGCAGGCTGCCCCCAGCAGGCTTACCTGGGGGCTCGCTCCGCTCGACCCCAGCCACCCCAAGCACCAAGTTGCCAGGAAAACTTGTCACACACGGTGATCCCAATTGTCCCCGGCACGTCGGCCGGCAAAAAAGGGCCACCCCGTGGGAGGTGGCCCTGTGATCCTCGACTCGGATGGGCTGGCCGTGCCAGGCGCGGAGGTCTCCGACCGATCTTTAGCGGACACTTCCCTCGGTGTGCCGCCTCTTCTTGTCGTCTTTGTCCAGGTCGGTCACCAGCGTCTCGGTCGTGAGCATCAAGCCGGCAATGCTGGCGGCGTTCTCCAGGGCCGTGCGGACCACCTTCAAGGGATCAATGATCCCCGCCTTGTACATGTCCACGTATTGGCCGGTGTTGGCGTTGTAGCCGGTGTTGGTGGGCTTCTGGCTGACCTCGTCGGCGACCACGGAGCCGTCCACCCCGCAATTGTCGGCGATTTGCCGGATGGGTGTCACCAACGCGTGCTTCACCACGTCCACCCCGATCTTCTCGTCGCCCCGGGCGCCGGCGCGGACCTTCTCCACCGCCTCCAGGCACCGCAACAAGGCCACGCCGCCGCCCGGCAGAATGCCTTCCTCGGCGGCCGCCCGCGTGGCGTGCAGGGCGTCCTCCACGCGGCCCTTCTTCTGCTTCATCTCGGCCTCGGTGCTGGCGCCCACCGAGATCACCGCCACCCCGCCGCTGAGCTTGGCCAACCGCTCCTGGTACTTCTCCCGGTCGTAGTCGCTGTCGGTCTCCTCGATCTGCCGGCGGAGCTGATCGACGCGGTTCTTGATCTCCGCCGCCTTGCCGGCGCCTTCCACGATCGTAGTCGTGTCCTTGTCCACGGTGATCTTCTTAGCACGGCCCAGGTGCTCCAGCGTGAGGTTCTCCAGCTTCAGGCCCAGGTCCTCGCTGATCATCGTGCCGCCGGTCAGGATGGCGATGTCGCCCAGCATCGCCTTGCGGCGATCGCCGAAGCCGGGCGCTTTCACCGCCGCGACGTTCAACACCCCGCGGAGCTTGTTGACCACCAGCGTGGTCAGCGCCTCGCCCTCGATGTCCTCGGCGATGATCAACAACGGCTTGCCCGTGCTGCTGATCTTCTCCAGGATCGGAATCAGGTCCCGCAAGTTGCTGATCTTCTTCTCGTGAATTAAGATGTAGGCGCCCTCCAGAATGCAGTCCATCTCCGGCACGCGGTTGATGAAGTAAGGCGAGAGGTACCCCTTGTCGAACTGCATCCCCTCGACCACCTCGTAGGTCGTTTCGGCCGTCTTACCCTCCTCGACCGTGATCACCCCGTCGTTACCGACGCTCTCCATGGCGTCGGCCAGCAGGTTGCCGATCACCGGGTCGTTGTTGGCGCTGATCGCGCCGACGTGGCCGATTTCCTCCTTGCTGGTCACCTTCTTGGCCATGGAATAAAGCTGGTCCACCGCCGCGTTGACGGCCTTCTCGATCCCCCGGCGAAGGGCCGCCGGATTGCTGCCAGCCGTCACGTTCCGCAGCCCTTCGCGGAAGATGGCCCGCGCCAGCACCGTGGCCGTGGTCGTGCCGTCGCCCGCCACGTCCGAGGTCTTCGAGGCCACCTCGTTCACGAGCTTGGCGCCCATGTTCTCGAAGCGGTCTTCCAGCTCGATCTCCTTGCTGACCGTCACGCCGTCCTTGGTGACCGTCGGGCCGCCGAACGACTTGTCGAGAATCACGTTCCGTCCGGTAGGCCCCATGGTCACCGCAACCACGTCGGCCAGTTTCTCCACGCCCTGCAACATGCGGCGACGGGCATGATCTTCAAACATCAGTTGTTTCGCCACGATGGTGGTTCCTTACTCTGACGGTTGTTGCGCGATGACGTGCTCCTTCGCCCCGCGGCGCGACTGTGCGGGAGTCGCCGCCGCCGGACCGCGCGGGTTACTTGATCACCTTGGCCAGAATGTCGGTCTCCCGGAGAATCTTCACCTCCCGCCCGTCGACTTCGACGTCCGAACCGGCGTACTTGCCGTAGATCACCTCGTCGCCGACGGCCACCGACAGCTCGCCCCGCTGGCCGCTGTCGAGCAACTTCCCGGGACCAACGGCCAACACGGTGCCGCGTTGCGGCTTCTCCTTGGCAGTATCGGGCAACACGATCCCACCGGCGGTCACCTCCTCCGCCTCCACTGGTTCCACCACAACCCGGTCGTCCAAAGGCCTCAGGTTGATCTTCTTCATGATCTTGTTCCCTCTACACTTGGTTTTCGAGTCAGTCCTGCCCGTCACAACGCCGTTTAGCGGGGATTATTCATCGGACCGTGGTCGAGTCGGCTATCGGGTGCCACGGCTGTATCAGCCGTGCTCCAGACTCCCACATTTGCCCATGGTCACACGGCCGACACGGCCGTGGCACCCGCATGAATAATCCGGATTTAGCGGGCTTACCTCGCCCGCCGTTTGGCTCCACCCAAAAGCCCCATAAAGTAATTGCCCTTTTCCAGGCTCTGCCGCAACCGGCCAGGCCCAGCCCGGCATAGAAGACATCGGCTAGTAATCACCCATGCCGCCCATACCTCCCATTCCACCCATGCCCTCCATGCCTCCCCGGCCTGGTCCCGGCCTCTCCTCCTCCTCCTTGGGAACGTCGGTCACCAGGCAGGAGGTGGTCAATAGGACACCGGCCACACTGGCCGCGTTTTGCAGGGCAATCCGCACGACCTTGGCAGGGTCGATGATTCCCGCCTCGACCAGGTCGCAGTAGATGTTCCTCTCGGCGTCGTAGCCCTCGCTCCGGCCCTTCATCCGCCGCACGCGGTTGACCACCACGGCGCCGTCCTGCCCGGAGTTCTCGGCGATCGCCCGCAGCGGTGCGTCCAGCACGCTCTGCACGATCTTTGCTCCCAGGGCCTCGTCGCCGGAAAGCTCCAGCTTGTCGATGGCCTTGACGCTCCGCAACAGCGCCACTCCGCCGCCGGGCACAACTCCTTCTTCCAGCGCCGCCTGGGTCGCCGCCCGGGCGTCCTCCAATAGGACCTTTCGCTCCTTCATTTCGGTCTCGGTAGCCGCCCCGCAGTTGATCTGAGCCACGCCGCCGGCCAGCTTGGCCAGCCGCTCCTGGAGTTTCTCGCGGTCGTAGTCGCTGTCGGTCACTTCGATCTCCCGCCGGATCTGTTCGGCCCGGCCCTCGATGGCGGCTTTCTCGCCGCCGCCGCCGATGATCGTCGTATTGTCGGCGTCCACAATCACTTTCTTGGCGGTCCCCAAGTCGGACATCTTGATGCCGTCGAGCTTGATTCCCAAGTCCTTGAAGATGGGCTGGGCGCCGGTCAACGTGGCGATGTCGCCGAGCATGGCCCTACGACGGTCGCCGTAGCCCGGCGCCTTCACGGCACAGGCGCTGAGAATCCCCCGCAGCTTGTTGACCACCAAGGTGGCCAGTGCCTCTCCCTCAACGTCCTCGGCGATCACCAGCAACGGCTTGCCGGCCTTGCTGATCGCCTCCAGCAGCGGCACCAGATCCTTCGCGCTGGAGATCTTCTCCTCGTGGACCAGGATGCGGCACTTCTCCAGCTCGACCTTCTGAGTCTCTTGGTTGGTGACGAAATGGGGCGAAAGGAACCCGCGGTCAAACTGCATCCCCTCGACGACCTCGACCGTCGTTTCGGCCTGGCGACCTTCCTCCACGGTGATCACGCCGTTCTTGCCCACCTTGACGAACGCATCGGCCAGTACCTGGCCAATCGACGGATCGTTGTTCCCGGCGATCGTGGCGATCTGGGCGATTTCCTTCTTGTTATTCTCATCCACGGAGGTCGCCATCTTCTTGACGGCCTCGACGACTACGTCGGTTGCCTTATGGATGCCCCGGCAGAGTGACATCGGGTCGGCTCCGCCGGCCACCATCCGCAGCCCCTCCTTGAAGATCGCCTCGGCCAACACGGTGGCGGTGGTCGTCCCATCTCCGGCCGCCTCATTGGTCTTCGACGCCGCCTGCTTGACCAACTGCGCGCCCAGGTTCTCGTAAGGGTCTTCCAGGTCGATGTCCTCGGCCACGGCCACACCGTCCTTGGTCACCTTCGGGGCACCCCAGCCTTTGTCCAGAACGGCATTGCGGCCGCGGGGCCCCAGGGTGCTGGTCACAGCGCGGGCCAATTTGCTGACGCCGGCAGCCAGGGGCTGCCGAGCCTCGTCTTCAAAGACCATCTGCTTTGCCACAGCGGATTCCTCCTGTTGCTGGCTTTAGATGCGGTTTCGCCCGGCGGCGGCTCCGCAGAGCCATCCCTCGGGCGGCATTTCTCCTGATTCAGCCTACAAAACAGCCCGACACGGCGACCACATTTGGCAGGCGGCGACAATCGTCTCCCCGAGGGTTGCAAGCGCCATGCCAATGTCCGGCACATACTCCATAACGGATTTGCAGAGAATAACTTACGTTGATCGCATCATGCCTGTACCCAGGGCAGCGGAGACAGGTGCTCATGGCCGTATGCCATTTTGGCAGCCCACTCCGATGTAAGCCAAGACCCGAGAGACACGGGCGGCAAGCCGCCCCGCTAAACTCGTTAAGTCAAGTGTATCGGAGCTCTACGGCGTGAACTCCGCGTCTTCGCTGAGCCCCTCGGCGAACCGGGCCAACAGCTCGGCCGCTCGGTCCAGGTCCTCCAGCGAGATCATCTCTACCGGGCTGTGCATGTACCGGTTGGGAATGCTGATCAGCCCGGCCGCCACACCCGATCGGCTGATCTGGATCGGGTTGGCGTCGGTGGGCGAGGCCCGCCCCGCGGCACCCAGTTGGTAGGGTATCTCATGCTGCTGGGCCGTGCGGATGAGCAGTTGGACGACCTTGGGGTTCATGTTCGGACCGCGATAGATCACCGGTCCCTTGCCCAGCTTAACGTCGCCCTCCTCCTTCTTCTCGACTGTCGGACAGTCGGTAGCATGGGTCACGTCCACGGCCACGCCCACGTGGGGCTCGATGCCGAAGGAACTCGTCTTGGCACCCCGCAGTCCGACCTCTTCCTGGACGGTCGAGACGGCATACAGCGCGCAGTGGAGTTTCGCCCTCTCCGCCCGGCGGAGCGCCTCGATCACCACCCACATGCCCGACTTGTCGTCCATCGCCGGCGAGGCCGCCCGGTCGTTCCGCATCTGGTGGAAACCAAGCTCGACGGTCACGGCATCGCCCACGCGGACCACCTTCTGGGCTTCTTCCTTATTGGCCGCCCCGATGTCGAGCCAGAGGTCCTTCATCTTGGGGACTTGCTTGCGTTCCTCTTCCGTCAGCAGGTGGATTGGCTTCTTGCCGATCACGCCGAAAACGCCGCCGGCGTCGGTCCAGACGGTCATCCGCTGGCCGATCAACACCTGGGGATCCCAGCCTCCGATCGGCTGGATGTAAAGAAACCCCTCGTCGTCGATGTGCTGCACGATCAACCCGATCTGGTCACAGTGCCCCGCCAGCATCAGCCGCAACGGCGCCCCCGCGTTCTTCACCGCAATCACGTTGCCGTGGACGTCGGTCTTTACCTCGTCGGCAGAGTCGGCCACGTAATCGCGGACGACCTGCTGCAGGGCAGTCTCGTAGCCGGAAGGGCTGGGTGTCTCCAGCACCCTCTTGAAGAATTCCAGTGCAGTCGATTCCACCGATCGTTCCTCTCTCTACTGGTAAGGATCCGTGCGGAAATAGGTTGTGCAAATCACCGAGCTGTAGGAGGCGACTCCAGTCGCCGACGAAGGCCGTAATCCGCGGGGAATCGGCGTCTGGAGACGCCTCCTACATCACCGCAAGTGGCCGAGTTGTCTCGGAGCAATGCTACGGGCGGCCGGCGTGCCAGCGACCGTCAGGAACGGGGCACCCCCAACGCCTTCCCAGTATGACCGCCCGGACGATTCCCGCAAGCCCCCGACCGCCCGGCTGCGACGCCTTGACGCCCGGCAGCGAGCTATCCTACGATAGACCGTTAACGAATCCCATCTACAGGAAGGCCGCTCCGCCGATGAACACTGCCAAGGTCGCCATCGTGGGCTTCGGGACTGTCGGGACGGGGGTGGCCCGGCTGTTGTTGGAACACGGCCAACGGATCGCCCGGCACGCCGGCAAGCGGCTCCAGTTGGCCCAGGTCGTCGATACGGACCTGGTCCGGCCGCGCGACTTCACCCTGCCCGAGGGATTGCTGACCGACGACCTCTCGAAAGTGCTCAACGACCCCCAGATCACGGCGGTGGTCCACGTGGTCGGCGGCCTGGAGCCCGCCCGGACCATCATGCTCAGACTGTTGGAAAGCGGCAAGAACGTGATCACCGCCAACAAGGCACTGCTGGCCGAGCACGGTCCGGAGTTGTTCGATCGGGCCCGCCAACTCGGACGCTCCATCGCCTTCGAGGCCTCGGTGGCCGGCGGGATTCCCATCATCGCCGCCATCAGCGAGTGTCTCACGGCCAACCAGATCCAGTCGATCCACGCCATCCTCAACGGCACCAGCAACTTCATCCTCACCGAGATGGAGGAGAAAGGATCCGACTACGAGGCCACCGTCGCCGAGGCGCAACGGCTGGGCTATGCCGAGGCCGACCCCACCATGGACGTCGACGGCAGCGACGCCGCCCAAAAACTGGCCATCCTCGCCCATCTGGCCTTCGGCGCGCGGGTCAACTGGCGGGAGATCCCGCGGACCGGAATCGATACCGTCGAGGTGGCCGACATGCGTTACGCCGGCGAGCTGGGCTACAGCGTCAAGTTGCTGGCGGTCGCCAACCTGGGGACCGAAGGACTGGAGCTGCACGTCTCTCCCACGCTCGTCCGCCACGGTACCCCGCTGGCCGAGGTCCGCGGTCCGTACAACGCCATCCGCGTGGTGGGCGACGCCGTGGGTCGCGTCTTCTTCCACGGCCTGGGAGCCGGCCGCATGCCCACCGCCTCGGCCGTCGTGGCCGACCTGATCAGCACGGTCGTGGGCCGCATGGCCATCACCTTCCGCACCCTCGAACTCTGGTCGCACGATCGCCTCTGGGCGGTCGCCGTCCGTGATCCGGCGGAGGTGCCGGGCCGCTTCTATCTCCGCTTGAACGTCGATGATTGCCCCGGCGTGATGGCCGAGATCACCGGGATCCTCGGCCGGCAGAAGATCTCCATCGCCTCGGTGATCCAGCACGAAACCGAAGAGGAGGCCGGCGGCGTCGTCCCCCTGGTCATCATGACCCACTCCGCCGCCGAGGGCGCCGTGAGCCAGGCCCTCAAGGCAATCGAACAGCTCTCCTGTGTCCACCCGGGCAGCATCCGGATGAGGGTGCGGGAGTGAAGGAATGCTGAATTCTGAATTCTGAATGCTGAATCAGAAAACCAGCCGCTTGCGGCTTGGCGCTGCGTGCCCAACCCCTGGCCCTAGGCAGAAGTGGCGACTGAAGTCGCCACCCCTCGTCCCCGGCCCCTGACCCCTGGCCCCTGCGATGAAATACGCCCTGATCATTCCCGACGGCGCGGCCGACGAGCCCCAGGAGTCGCTCGGCGGCAAGACGCCGCTGGAGGCGGCCCATACACCCGCCATGGGCGCGGTGGCCGCTGCCGGGGTGATCGGCCGCTCGAGCAACGTTCCGGAGGCCTTGGAGGCGGGCTCGGACGTGGCCATGCTCAGCCTGCTCGGCTACGACCCCTTGAAGCACTTCACGGGCCGGGCCCCCCTGGAGGCAGCCGCCCAGGGGATCGAACTCGGGCCGCAGGACTGGGCCATCCGCTGCAACCTGGTCACCATCGAAGACCCGGTCATGCGCGACTTCACGGCCGGCCACATCTCCTCCCAGGAGGCCGCCGATCTGTTAAAAACCGCCCAGCAGAAGCTCGGCGGTAACCACCTACAGTTCTACCCGGGCGTCAGCTACCGGAACCTGCTGGTCTTCCGCGGTGCCGGCGGCCCGGCGCCGTTCTCGTTCGACACCCGTACCACTCCCCCTCACGACCTGACCGACAAGCCGGTGACGGACGGCTATCCCCGCGGCCCGGGCAGCGACGTTTTACGCCAACTGATGAGCGAGAGCGTCGCCTGTTTCGCCGAGCACCCGGTCAACCTCGCCCGCCGGCGCCAGGGCAAGCTGCCTGCCACCCACATCTGGCTGTGGGGCCTGGGACGCAGGCCGCAGTTGCAGCCGTTTGCCGAGCTGCACGGCAAGCAGGGGGCCATGATCACGGCCGTGGACCTGCTCCGCGGCCTAGCCAAGCTGATCGGCTGGCAGCGGATCGAGGTGCCCGGCGCCACCGCGTACATCGACACTGACTACGCCGCCAAGGGCCGCTACGCCGTCGAGGCGCTCCGGCAGTTCGACCTGGTCTGCGTCCATGTCGAGGCCACCGACGAGGCCTCGCACCAGGGCGACGCGGCGGGGAAGGTGGCGGCGCTCGAACAGATCGACCGGCACATTGTCCGGCCGGTCCACGAGGCCTTGAAGTCGCAGGGCGACTATCGTATCCTGGTCTCGCCCGATCACCCCACGCCGCTGCGGACCAAGACCCACAGCCACGGGTTCGTCCCCTGGGCGATGGCCGGCGCCGGTGTCCAGCCCGACGCCGCAACCACCTACGACGACCCCACGGCGGAACGATCGGAGCTGGTCTTCCAGGAAGGCTGGAAGCTGATGGCGTACTTCCTGAAATAACGAATGACGAAGGACAAAGGACCAAACAGTGGCACCGGCGTCCCGCCGGTGATGACCTTCGGGCGACTCGCCACCAAAGACAGCCAGAATCATGCAAGACAGGACGCAGGCCAAGCAGGAAGACAAAGCGATGGGCGCTGCCCACGTCCCCCGCGCGAGGATTCATGCTAGTGGCACCGGCGTCTCACCGGTGAAAGGTGTGAGTTCCTTCACGGCAACGCGCCGCAATCTTCCCCATTGGGAAGATCCAGGGAGCGTTTACTTCGTGACGTGGAGCACGGCCGGGAAAACACGTCTTGTTCCCGAAGAGCGCACCCTCACATTGGCAGCGATACGTTATTGGGATAGCGTCCGCTGGACAGTCTATTGCGCGGTTATCATGCCGGACCACGTGCATGTGCTAGTGCAACCGCTAAGGGTTCCCGGAAAACAGCCGCCGGAATGGTATGCACTCGGCTCGATCATCCACAGCGTGAAGAGCTACAGCGCACACCAGATCAATCGACTCCGCCGACAATCGGGTGCCGTCTGGCAAGATGAACGGGAAGACCGGATAATGAGGAGCGAAAAGGAGTTCCGGGAGAAGTGGCAATACGTTCGGGATAATCCCGTCAAGGAGAACCTCACCGTGACTGCTGAAGAGTATCCTTGGTTCTATCAGCAGGGCGACGTTCAACCAGGCAAGGATAGTACCGTGCCGGCATGACCACCGGCGGGACGCCGGTGCCACTGGTCAATACACTGGTCAATGGCCTCTTAGCCCCTCCTACTACCATGCCCATCATCGTGCAGAAATTCGGCGGCACCAGCGTAGCCGATAGCCAGAAGATCCTGGCGGCCGCGCGGAAGGCCATCCGCGCGCAAATGGAAGGAAACCAGGTCGTGATGGTGGTTAGTGCCATGGGCAAGAACACCGACCTGCTGATCGACCTGGCCCGAGAGATCACCGACGAGCCGCCCGCCCGGGAGATGGACATGCTCCTCTCGACCGGCGAGCAGGTCAGCGTGGCCTTGATGGCCATGGCCATCCACTCGCTGGGGCACGAGGCCATCAGTCTGACCGGTGCCCAGATCGGCATCGTCACCGACAGCACGCACACCAAGGCCCGCATCCGCTCGATCTCGACCGAGCGGATCCGGCAGGCGTTGGACGAGGGAAAGATCGTGATCGCGGCCGGGTTTCAAGGGATCGACGAGGCGTTCAACATCACCACCCTGGGCCGCGGCGGCAGCGACACCACGGCGGTGGCCCTGGCGGCGGTGCTCAAGGCCGAGAGCTGCGAAATCTACACCGACGTGGACGGGGTCTACACCACCGACCCCCGCATCGTGCCCGAGGCCCGCTGCACCCGGCGGATCGCCTACGACGAAATGCTGGAGTTGGCCAGCGCCGGGGCGGGAGTGATGCACAACCGCTCGATCGAGTTCGCCAAGAAGTTCTCCGTACCCGTCCGCGTCCGCAGCAGCTTCAGCGACGCCCCGGGCACGATCATCACCCGTGAACCGGAGGCCCTCGGCGTGCCGGTCTGCGGAGCGGCCATGGTCAAGAACGAAGCCCGCATCACCGTGCTGGGAGTCCCCGACCGGCCGGGGGCCGCCCTGGCCATCTCCTCGAAGATGGGGGCCCAGAACATCGCCACGGACATGATCGTCCAGAACGTCGGCGCGCGGGGCCATGCCGACATCTCCTTCACCGTCTTCCGCGACGACCTGCCCGCCGCGCTGAAGGCCGTGGAACAGGCGGCCGCCGAGTTGGAAGCCGAAGGGTACAGCCACGACGACCAGGTCGCCAAGATTTCGGTCGTGGGCTTGGGCATGGCCACACAGACCGGGGTGGCCGAACGGATGTTCCGCGCCCTGGCCGAAAAAGGCATCAACATCCTGATGATCACCACCAGCGAGATCAAAATCTCCGTGGTGGTGGAACGCCGCTTCGCCCAGGAGGCCTTGCGGACCGTGCACGAGGCCTTCCAACTCGACCAGGAGCCCACGGAGGTGCACTCGGAGGGTGACGGAGCCGCGCCAAGGTCCTCGGCCGAAAACACCGCGCAGCTCGCCAGCCGGATCGAACGCATGGAAGGTTTGATCATCGAGGACATCACCCTGGACGATTCGCAGGCCCGCGTGACCACCGTCGATCTGCCCGACATGCCCGGATTGGCGGCGCAGGTGCTGGCCGAGATCGCCGAGGCCGGAATCGTGGTCGACATGATCGTGCAGAGCATCGGCCGGGAAGGTCACGCCAACCTCTCCTTCACGGTGGCCCAGAAGGATCTTCCCGAGGCGATCCGGGTCACGACCGAGCTGGCAGAGGCCCTAAACTGTCCGCCGCCGACCAGTTGCCCCAAAGTCGCCAAGCTGTCGGTCTTCGGCATCGGTGTCCGCAGTCACACTGACGTGGCCGACCGGATGTTTCGCTCGTTGGCCGCGGCCGGCATCAACGTCGACATCATCAGCACCAGCGAGGTCCGCATCAACGTGGTCATCGACGGCCAACAGGGCCAGCGAGGCCTGGAAGCACTCAAGCGAGAGTTCGCCGACGTGATGGTCTGAGGGAAGGGCGAAGAAGGGGGAAGGCGGACGGGGGAAGGGGGAAGGGGGAAGCAGGCATCTTCGCCTGAGGAGCCCGTGGGATGAAGCATCGGGAACTGCGCGATCGGACAAAGAGCTTTGCCCTCCGCATTATCAAGGTGTATTGCAGCCTTCCCAAATCCACTGAAGCGCAAGTCCTAGGCAAACAGGCCCTTCGCTCCGGAACGAGTGTGGCCGCGAATTACCGAGAGGCATCCCGGGCTCGATCGGACTCCGAACTTGTCGCCAAGCTGGGCATCGTCGAACAAGAGCTTGACGAAACCCTCCTCTGGTTGGAACTGCTCGTGGAATCGGGAATCGTGCCGGAGGGCAAGATGTCGAACCTCCGCCAGGAGGCCGACGAACTGCTGCGAATGATCGTCGCTGGGATCAAGACCGCAAAGAACAGACTTTGACTTCGCCGGTACGTCCCGCCTGCGACTGTCTCTTGGGTCCAACAGCCCCTTCCCCCGTCCGCCTTCCCCCGTCCCCCTTCCCCTCATTCTCCCAACACGTCGTTCAGCACGTCCTCGTTCACGAAGATCGGCAATGCCGGATTGCAGGTCACCGCCACCGCGATGGCGTCGGAGGGCCGGGCGTCGATCTCGATCAATTCCCCCTCCTGACGGACACGCAACCTCGCAAAATAGGTGTGCTCTTTCAGTTCGCTGATCACCACGTCCTGGAGCTGCCCCCCCAAATGCTCGACCACGTTGACGATCAGGTCATGGGTCAGCGGCCGGGGCGACGGATAGCCCTTCACGCGGCGGTCGATGCTCGTGGCCTCGAAGATCCCGATCAGGATGGGAAAGGTCCGCTCGCCGTCGATCTCCTTCAGGTAGATCACCTGCTGGTCGTTGATCTCGCTGATAATGATCCGCGACAATTCCATGGGGACTGGCATGGCCGCATCCTCGCACAAGACAACTCGAATAGGAGCCCCAGACAAGCGGCTCCTGAAAACGCCATTATAAACCCCAACCGTCAGATGGGGCTAGTGGGTGGGGGAAATCGGAGCCGGTTGCGTTGTGCGGAAGTTGTTCGCAGGTGGCAGCTTGTGGCGGAGCGGGAAAGACGCTTGCCCGCAGTCGGGTTTGTTTTTCTCGCAGATTGGGGGAAAGCGCATCGGCCCGGCCGATTTTTCGACCAGATTCCCCTCGGAGCGGGGATTGGTTGCGGTGTGAAATGGGGCCTCCCTGCCGCAGACCACCCACGGAGGACTCCACCCCATGCGGATCGCCGTCACCAAACCGCTGTTCCCCTGGGACTGCCTGGAAGACAGCCACGACGTGCATCGGGCGTTGCAGCAGGCCCGAATCAAGCCGCTGATCGAGAACCGCGCGCTGTGGAATGTGGAAAGAGGAGCAAGAGCGGATGCTGCCCGGCCACGACGGCCGCTCGAACATCGTCTCCGACCCGGCTTGCAGTCTGCGCCCATCCACCGCCAACCGGCCTTGCTGCCCCAAAACCGCCCCCCATCCCCCTCCGCCCGCCGCCGCTCCGCTCGTTTTCCCGTCCGCCGCCGCTCCCCCCGGGGTTGAACGCGTTCCCCTTCGCTGCACAACGCAACCGGCTCAAAGCCGGCCGTGGCCCGGTCGCGTCGGGGTCACGTCCGGCGGGCCTTTTCGCCCTTGGCTCCAGGGGCCGGTTCCACTACAATCGGCCCACTTTCAACGGATACCCCGCCATCCAGTGGGAGGCACGACGCATGGCTGGTCCCGCGCTATGGGCACTGCTGTTGGCCGTGCAAGCCACCCCGCTTGCGCCCCAGAAACCACAGCAGGTGCCTGATCCGGCGGCCTGCTGCGCTGCGATGGCCTCGCCACCCATGCAGAGCGACGCCGAGCTTGCCGACGTGTGGTTCGTCGATCCACAGACGGGTTGGGCCGTGGGTGATCGCGGCACGATCTGGCATACCGGCGACGGTGGCGGGCACTGGCAGTTGCAGCACTCCGGGGTGGCCTGCCGGCTGGACTCGGTGTGCTTCATCGATCGGCAGACCGGTTGGGCCGCCGGCGGTTTCTCTTATCCCTACACCCATACCAGCACCGGCGTGATCCTGGCCACCGGCGACGGCGGGCGAACCTGGCACCGCGATCCCCAGTGCGTCCTCCCAGCGCTGAAACAACTCCGCTTCTTCGACCGCAAGTACGGTTGGGCGGTCGGCTGCCGGTCGGCCATGTTCCCCTCGGGCGGGTTTGTGACCGAAGACGGCGGGCGGAGTTGGCGGCAGCTTGCCGGTGGCGAAACCTCCTCCTGGATGGCCGCCGATCTGCTCGACCCAAACACGGGCGCCCTGGCAGGGCGTCAGGGGTCCGTGGCCATGGTCCGGCGCGGCGGGATCCAACCGGCAAGAGTCGCCAATTTCGGCCTCCGGAACCTCCGCAGACTGAAACTCGTTGCCCCGGTCCACGGCTGGCTGATCGGCGACGGGGGGCTGGTGATGATGACCGCCGACCTGGGGGCAAGCTGGCAGACCCCACCCGGCCGGCTGCCCCAGGAAATGGGAGACCAGTTCGACTTTGCGGCCCTGGCGGTCCGCGGGCCGAAATGCTGGATTGCCGGATCGCCCGGCACCCGTGTCTTTCACTCCCCCGACGCCGGCCGAACCTGGGCCAGTTTCCCCACCGCAGGGCGAGTGCCCATCCACGGGCTGTACTTCGCCGACGACGAGCACGGCTGGGCGGTCGGGGCGCTGGGGACGATCCTGGCCACCAGCGACGGTGGGCGAACCTGGCAGCGTCAGCGGGCCGGCGGGACCCGGGCGGCCTTGCTCGGGCTGCTGGGGGGCGGCCAGGACCTGCCGCTGGAGCTGTTCGCGCTGCTTTGCGGCAACGAAGGATACCTAGGCGTCGTGGAGTTGCTCACTCGCCGGGACGTCGAGGGGCAGCCGCGCGACGAAGTCCACCTGGCCGATCGAGCGCACGAGGCCCTGGTGGCCGCGGGCGCCAGCGGCGCAGGCGCCGCCTGGCGGTTCCCGGTGCGGCAGGCCGGCCTCCAGCTCCATGCGGAGCAGATCATCGCCGGCTGGGATCGGGCCAACGATGCCCGGGGACTGGCCGAGTTGGAGGCCCACGTGGTCCGGCAGATCCGCCTCTGGCGTCCTGAGGTGATCGTGACCCACGACGCCAGCGGGGTACCCGCTTGCGGGTCGGGCAATGATCCGCTGGGGCACCTGATCAACCAGGTGGTGCTCTCCGCGGTGGAGAAGGCGGGCGATCCGACCTGCTTCGCCCCGCAGATTACCCACGCCGGCCTGGAGCCGTGGAAGGTCAAGAAAGTCTACGCCTGGTTGCCGCCGCCGTCGCGGGGTTCGACTGAACTGGTGACAGACCAGTTGGCCGACCGGCTGGGCTGCCCGCTGGCCGACGTGACGGCCGTGCCGCGCGGCCTGTTGGAGGACTGCTTCCGCGCCGCACCGAAAACGCTCGGTTTTCGCTTGCTGCTGTGCAACCTGCCGCAGGACCAGGGCCGCCGCGATTTCTTCAGCGGCATCGTGCTCTACCCCGGCGGGGAGGCGCGGCGGGAGCTGATCGAGCCGGCGCCGGGCAGCCTCGATCTACTGCGGCGGATGGCCCAGCGGCGCCGTAACATGCAGGCCATCCTCGATCAGTCGGACCAGCGCCCGCAAGGCGGCGCCGAACTCCTGGCGGAAACGGGCGAGCTGACCCGGGAATTGGAGCCCAACAGCGCGGGCCAGGTGCTCTATCACCTGGCCCAGCAATACTATCGCAGCGGCCGCTGGCCGATGGCGGCCGAGACCTTCGAGCTGCTCTGTGACCGCTATCCGGACCATCCGCTGGTCCGGCCGGCACTGCTGTGGCTGGTGCAATACTACGCCAGCGGCGAGGCGGCCTGGCGGCAGCAGGGCGGACAGCGCTACGTCGTCCGCCAAGCCTCGGCCCTCTCGATCGACCCCGCCCAACCGGAGGGCCGTTCCGGCGGAGGGGCAGAGCCGGGGCGCCCGATCGGGCACCAGGCCTCGGCCCTCTCGATCGACCTGGCCCAGCAGGAGGACCGCCCAGGGCGGGCGGCGGAGTTGGGTCGCCAGATCGAGCGGAGCCGGCCGGAGTTGTTCGCCCAGCCGGCGTTGCAGTTTCCCTTGGCGGTGGCCCATCGCAACCAGGGTTTCCCCGTCCAGGCCCAGCGCTACTACTTGGCCCGCGCCCGCGGCCCGGAGCGCGACTCGTGGTGGGCCTGTGCCCAAGGCGAGGAGTGGCTTTCCGACCCCAAGGGGCCGGCGCCGAAGCCGGTGCTGCGGTGTGCGCGGGCGGTGACGAAGCCGCGCTTGAACGGGCGGTTGGACGATGCCGTTTGGCAGCAGGCCAGGCCGGCCGAGCTGCACAGTGCCCAGCACGAGGACGCCCGCTGGCCCGGCGCCGTGATGCTGGCCTACGACGAGGAGTTTCTCTACCTGGCGATCTCCTGCCGGCAGGCGCCCGGCGCCAAGTACCCGGCCACTGAAGGCCCCCGGCCGCGGGACCCGGACCTGACGGCGCAGGACCGGGTGGACCTGTTTCTGGACTTGGATCGCGATTTCGCCACGTACTATCGGCTGACGATCGACCAGCGGGGTTGGCCCGCCGAGGACTGCTGGGGCGACAGTTCCTGGAACCCCACCTGGTTCGTCGCCGCCCAGACGGCCGAAGGCACCTGGACCGCGGAGGCGGCCATTCCCCTGGATCAGCTCACGGGTCGCTATCCCGCCTCGCGGGACGTCTGGGCGTTGGGCGTCCAGCGGACCGTGCCCGGGGTGGGCTTCCAATCCTGGACCACCCCGGCTGCCACCACGGTGGTGCCGGAGGGGTTTGGGTATCTGATCTTCGACTGACGGCGTTTTCCACGGTCTACGGCGCCGGTGATCCCCAGTTTCGCAGAGGTGACTTTGCTTGGGGAGAATAGCCGGGCTGCAACGCGGCCCGGCGGGCTGCTGTTCGGCGACGTTTTCCCGGGCCGCGTTGCGACCCGGCTACTCTCCGCCGAGGTGTGTCGTGTTCGCCACAGTGCCGTGGGCTTGGTGCCACCTCGACGTCAGGCAACGGTATCACTGGCTGACTTGAAACGCCGGAGGCGGCGGTATGCCGTCGCCAGGCCGACGAGCACCCCGGTCGGCAGCCACACCCAGAGCAACTCGGCTCGCAAAGCCCGGCTGTGTCGTGGGTCCGGCAACTCAAAGGACAGGTCCGAGACGGGGATCAACCCCCAATTCCCGTGACGTACCTCCAGCGGCCAGAAGAAGGGGATTCCCATGCTGCCCCTGGTCAGCGCGTCGAGTAACGCGTGGGAAGCAATGGCGGCGAAGAACAGTCCGGCGAGCGACCACCAACGCGTGCGAAAGTACCGGCACGTTGCGCCGGCCGCCAGCACGCTCAGCAACAGGGCGAATACGAGTGAATGCGTGATGCCGCGATGGCCGAGCGGGGCGCCGTAGGCAGCAGTGGAAAAGACATCGAAGTCCGGCACGATCGGCAGGAGTGCCGTCAGACACCAGTACGCCCACGGCATGGGCCGGACCGCGTACAATCGCCCCAGTCCCAGCCCCACAAACGCGTGTGTATAGATCGTCGCCATCCCGTGCTCGCCGGCCTCCGCTCGATTCGCCTGCTATCAGGTGCTTTTGGGAGCGAACGGCTGTTCTGCCGCAGAGCGTGTCGGCAGGAATGGGAATGCTCGGCAAAGCACCGTCTCTTGGCGGGAACGGCCGCCCGCACCAGCCAGCGTAGCCCGCCCCAGGATACCAGTCAACCCGATGCCGCAGTGGTTTGTTGCTCGTTGCCGCCTCCGCGGAAAACGCGAACCGAGAGACTCGACTGCCGGATGCCCCAGCCGCTTGACAGGAGGCGTTCTGCGGTGCGAAGATTTAGGGTTTACGGCTCTGTTCGTCGTGGGCGAATCGAGCCACCTCGTCGGATTTCGTCCGTACGGTCCGTATTGAGATCGAGCAGTGCAATGACCAAGCATGACGTGAACCGGTATCTGGTGGCGGGAATGGCCTTCCTGCTGGCGACCTGTCTGGGGTGCGGGAGCAAGCGGTACGAGGATCAGTTGCAGGAGACCGTCAAGCGGCTCCGCCAGGAGTCGGGCTTTGGCGGGATGCGGCCGGCCGTGCAACTGTCGGGCACGCCGGTGATGGTGCAATTGCCCCGCTTCCTCCCGGAATCGCCTTTGCCCGAGGACAGCGATCCCCGCCGGCTCAAAGCGCCGTCGGTCGAAATACCCGACCTGAAGTCCACCTACGAAGGGTTCGTCCCCGACAGCGCCGAGGGCAAGCAGCACTACTACTGCTATCTGGCGGCGACCAAGAAGGACCCCCAGCGGCAACTGCAACAGCAGGCTAGCGTGTTCCCCGAAGTGGGCCTGGAATGGAAGTCAGTGGAGTGTGAGCGGCCCGGCGGCGGGACCGAGCAATGGAAGCAACTCCAGGGCTCCGGCCTACAGCAGGAGTTTTACTACCTCGACAAGGAAGGACAGGCGACCTACAGGAAGATGCCTGCCGAGATCCGGTTTTACGTCCGCCGGGTGGGGGACTTTTTTGTGGTCATCGGCTGGCGCCTGCCCGCCGCCATCGGGCAGAACATCGGGTTGGAAAAGGATCTAGGGCTAGACCAGTGGGCAAAGAGAGTGGCGGGCGGCGTGACGCTGAAAGAGTAGGCCGCGCGGCGTGTGTATTCATCACGCTCCGCGTGATGCGGCGCCGCAGCGGCAGAAACCGCCGCCTTTGGGCCCATCACGCGGAGCGTGATGAGTACCCTCCGGAAATCGTTCGTTCGTTGGTCTTACGGGCGGCGGAGGTGGCCCACGCTCGACTGAAAGTACTTCCGCCGCCTGGTCTGCACGGCGTGCTGGCTTTCGGCCAGTTGCCTTTCCAGGTCGGCCAGATTCGCCTGGCAATAGCGGCAGCCGACCGTCTCCAGGTGGAAGGTGAGGTAGTCGGCCAGTTCCTCGGGCAAGGCGCCCAGCAGGAGACTGCCCAACTGCTCGCGCGAGGCGCAGCTCAGCCGGTTGCGGCGCCAGATCTCGCCCAACGAATGCACGCCCGCGTTGCGGCGCGAGTGAATCACCGCCATCTGCTTGACCAGGGCGGGATCTTGGCGTAGGGCGAGTTCGATCCGGGCCATCTCCGCCGACGGTAGGGCCTCGTCGAGGTAGGCCTCCAAGTCAGATTGGCGGATGGCTCTGGCCATGAGTGGTTGGGGGAGTTTTCAGTTGTCAGTCATCAGTTGTCAGTTATCAGTTGTCAGTCATCAGTTTTCAGTTGTCGGCCCACAAGAACTGAAAACTGATGACTGACAACTGATAACTGCCTACTGCCCCACTCCTTCACTCCTGCTGGTACAATTCCGGAAAGACCTCCTCCGGCAGTCCTTGGTTTCGGACGGCGTCGCGGAGTTTGGCCAGGAATTCAAACTTGTGGTTGGCGACGGTTTGTTCCGAGATTCTCAGTCGCCCGGCCACGTCCTTGTTGGCCAGGCCGCGGACAAACAGCAGCTCGGCGCACTTGAGTTTCTCCCATTGGCCACGGCGGTGCCAGTGCTCGATTTGCTGGCCGACGGCGACCTCCAGGGCCGATTCTTCCAGGGCGCGGCGCTCGCCGCTGCGGACGATGCTGCTGGCCCGGCGAGCCTTGCCCGCCGGCTCCCAACTGTTGCCGCTGGCGCTGCCGGGCACCAGCGGTAGCGTGGGCCGGCGGCCTTCGCGGCGGAGGTGGTCGGTGAGCTTGTGGGCGGCGATGGAGAACAGGTAGCTTTCCAGGGGGCGTCGCCGATCGTAGTTGGGCAAACTGGTCAGGAAGCCCACAAACGTCTCCTGCACCACGTCTTCCGCGGTCGCCCGATCGCGCGCGCGGCTCTCCACGTAGGCCAGCAGCCGCCCCTCGAACTGTGCAATCAACTCGTTCCACGCCTCCGCCTCACCCTGGCGGATCCGGCGGATCAACAGGCTGTCGGACTGGCTGGGGCCGGTCATCAAGGGCGTGTGGGGCCTGGTGGATACGCTTCAATACGGAAAAGGGGATACAACTCCATGCCGGCCAAGCCCGGCCGCTAAACCCGGGTTACTTAGCGGACCGTGGTGGCGTCGGTTATCGAGTGCCACGGCTGTATCAGCCGTCCTCCAGGTTTTCACATTTACCCGCGGCGACACGGCCGACACGGCCGTGGCACCTCTATGAATAATCCGAGCTAAGCGTCGCTCGGCGACGACACTTTCGCACACGCGGCAACCAACAGGAAAGTGGCGATCGGTCCTAAAAGCAGGGACGCCAGAAACCAGAGCAGGCCGCTGCGGTTCTTGCCCTGGGCGATACCGGCGTTGAGCAGGGCGAGCGTGCCCCACCCCACGGCGTACTGGCCGGCATTTTCCATGCGAGATGCCCTCCGTTTTTCAGGGCTGCCCGATGCCCACGTCGGGCCTTTCCCGTGCCGGCGTCTCTACCACTGCGTTTCTTCGCCGGGTTCTCCAGGCGAATGCAACCACTGCATACAGCACACACACGGGCAACACCACGACAACGGCGATGACAAGAAGCTCTACACGACCGATCGACATGTGAGAACCCGCTACCGCCAGAACCACGGCCAGGCCGCCCAGCAGCAGCAAAGCCAACAGCGCCAGCCCGATCGGCCGGGCCTTCCTGGAGACGGTCAACGCCACCGCCAGCGTGCCCAGCAGCAGTAAACCGATCGACAATACAGTCAGCCTGGCCGGGTGGAGGATCACCGCGGCCGCCGGCTGTGGACTGCCAAGGTCAAAGACCGAGTAGGCCGCCGGCTCGACCTGCGGGACACTCGGCGAACTGACTTCCGGGGCGAGCGGGTACTGCCGCAGGAATTGGATGGCGAAGCACGCGGCGCCGGCGACCACCAGGACCGCCGCGCCCGAGACCAGGAACAAGCGGCCGCGGCACGAGCCGGCGGTCGCCTGATCGATCTTCAGACAGGCAAACAGCAGGGAGAGCAGGATCAACACCGCCGCCAGGCCGGCGCCGCTGTACCAGAGCCGCCTCAGCACGCTGGCCTGTTGCCACTGCTGGTCGAGCCGCCGCTGGGCCTGCTCGCATTCCTTCTGAATCTGCTGCCCGGCCTCCTGGTCGAACCCAAGCAACACGTGCAGTCGTACCCACTTGCCCGGCAGTGAGACGTGAACCGGCTCCAGCCACTTCTCTTTGACGATGTGATCCTGGAGGTAAGTCAAGGGCAGTTGCACCTCCTGGGCGACCTCGGAACTCCGATCTAGCTGGATCTCGGCGTACCGGCGAACGGCGTCGTGCAGCACGGCGGGCAGCTCACTCTCGCACTCCTGCTCCGTCAGCCGCGGATCGGTCTTGATCGCCATCTGGTAGACGTTGCCTGTGCCCTGCGGGAGGCTATCGACCCACGCCGGGCGCTTCTCGGCCGCGGCCGGTTCTGCCTGCTTGGACGCGGCCTCTTTCGCCTTCGACGAAGCGTCTGGATCGGGCGACGGGGCCGCGGCGGGATCGGCCGGCGGAGGAGAGGCCTCCGGGTGAGTCTCCGTCTTGGGATCCGCGGCAGGAGGCGCCTCGGCTTTGGCGGCCGGAGGAGACGGTTGTTCGGCAGGGGCCTGCGGGGCGGGCTGCATCTGATCGGCAAAGTTCCGGCGAAACTCTTCGGCTGTCTGAGCCTCAGCCTTCATCATCTCCGCCCGCTGGCGGGCCATCTCCCCATCTTGGGCCCTCCTTGTGGCCTCGACCTGGGCCGTTTCCCTCCGCGCCAGTTCACGGCTGCGGCTGACCGCCGGCACGGTGAGCGATAAGCCCAACAGCAGGAAGCCGCCGCCGACCACAACCACCAGGCCGATCGCCAGCAGCGCCGCCCCGGCCGCCCGGGTCCTGGGGTTGGCCAGCAGCGCCACCACCGCCACGATCCCGCCGATGACCAGCAGGCCCAGCACGAGCACTGCAAGAAGGCCAAAAGCACCGACTGCCATTGTCCTATCCTCCTACACGTTCTTTCGCCGCGCCCGCCCGCGGGGGTGCATCCAAGGGCTGGCCAACTGGATCGAGGCCGACATCGCGCCGGCGACCATCACCAGCCAGGAGGCCTGCTGGAAACCCCAGAAGCTGGCCACCAACGCGGCCGCTACCACACTGACGAACAACGACCACAGGCTCAGCCGCGAGGATCGCAGCGGATCGGCCTGACGCCACCACCGCAGCAGCAAGAACAGCGTGCCGAAGCAGGCCAGGAAGGCCATCTCCCGCGGACGACCGTAGGCGTCGTAAAAGGTGAAGGGCCACTTGTTGTGCGACGACATCGACTCGATGCCGTAGTCGGGACCGATACTCAGGTTGACGCTGAGCATCTCGGCCGTGCCGAAGGCCAACAGCCCCAGCATCAACCCGATGACCATCATCGTGAACCGCCTGAGCGTGGCCTCGCCGCGGGTGCCCTCCCAGAACTTCGAGGGGATCATCACCGCCCACGTCCCGGCAATGCTCACCAACACCAGCCACCCGTACTGCGCGTACTGCTGGTACTCCGCCACCTGGCTGCTATTGTGGTTCATCAGGCTGTTCAACAGCACCATCACCACGCACATGGCCATCGCCACCAGGGCACCGGCCACCAGCGAGCCGACCAGGTCGGTGAACCGTTCCCGCGGTGACTTGACCACCAGCGCCGCGATGGCCTCTTCGCGGGGCCGGCGCCTGAAACGGTGGACCGGGCGGTTTGGCACGTGCCCTGGGCCGCGCGGGAGCGCCGCCGGTAAGGGCGGGGGCGGCTGGGGGGTCGGCCTCTCGGCCCGCACCGGAGCTGCCGCCCCGCTGCGGCGCGACTGCCCGGAAATGACCATCGACCGCACCACGCGGTAGACGATGTACACCACCGCGAGCAGGACGGCCAGCGGGACCAGCAGTTGGGCGTTGACCGCCAGCGCGAAGATCACGGCCAACAGGATGATCACCTTCACCGGGGTGTTCAGATTGGCTTGGCTCCACGCGGCCCGGGCTTTCGAGTAGTTCTCGCGAACCGCCTTGAGAATCGGCTCCTCGTCGACCACTTCGGCCTTGGGTATCGCCCGTGTCTCCGGCAGCCGGCGGGCGCCGATGGCGGCCGCTCCGTAAGTGCCCGAAGGCAGCCGCTCACTGCCCGGCGGGCCCTCGGCCACCGCAGGCAACGCGGAGAGCATCTCCGGCACCGAGCTGAATCGCTTGGCCGGGTCCTTCTCAAGCGCCCGGGCAACGACGCCGCGATACGGTTCGGGCAGCACTGCTACGTCGGGCTTGGCGGTGAGGTGCTTCATCAACACCTCGCCGACGCTCTCGCCCTCGAACGGCACCCGGCCGGTGAGCATCTCGTAGAGGATCACCCCCAGGGCGTAGACGTCGATCTCCTTGCCGTAGCGGCCGTTGGCGACCTCGGGGGCCATGTAATGGACGGTGCCCACGCTCTCGGTCTGCCCGCTCCGCCGGCTGCAAGAGATGAATTTCGACAGCCCGTAGTCGCCCACCTTGACCAAACCTTCTTCGCAGAAGATGTTGCCGGGCTTCAGATCGCGGTGGACGATACCCCGATCATGGAGGTGGGCCACGCCGACCGCGGTGCCGCGGAACCAGGCGAGGGCCAGGTCGGCGGGCATTCCGTGGGGGTAGGAGGCCAGGGCGTCTGCCAAGGACCCGCCCGACACGTATTCCATCACCACCCAGGTGTCCCCCTCGCTGTCCTGGCGGATGTCGTACAAGGAGAGCAGATTGGGGTGCTTCAGGTTCAGGCACTGGCGGATGCCCCGCAGCTCGATGTCCAGGTTTCGCCGGATGAGCTTCAGGGCGACCTCTTTACCGGCGTCGCTTAAGGCATAGTAGATCTCGCCGAACCCGCCGTGTCCGATGCCCCGCTTGATCGTGTACCCCTCCAACGGCCGGGACCCGCCGGGGTAAGTGAACTTGGCGGTGGGACGCTCGGCCCGATCCTGCGAGCCCGAGTCTTCGAGCCCACCAGGAGAGGAATCCGGCGCGTCGCGGCCGTTGGGGTTCATGGCAACTACCTGTTCGTGCATCAGTCCGCTCCCCTCATTGTATCACGCGCGTCCGGCTTGTGCCCAGTCTGGCCACTGGCGGTCGCCCGGGCCAGGGTGGCAATGAATTGCCACCCCCATGAGCCCCTACTGCGCACTGCCTACTGCCTACTGCATACTGCCTACCGTCCACTGCCTACTGTGCGATTTCCTCCAGTTTTAGCGAGAACCCTTCGCCCTCGACGCGTGAATTACGTGTGATTCGGCCGCGGCCCTTGCAGCGGACCCCGTCGACCTCCCAGTAGCCGGTCGTGCGGCAGTAAAGCTCCTCGTCATGCCGGTAGATGACCACCTCGCGGGGCCAATCGGGACACACAATATGGCTTTGGGGACTAGGCCCGAGAATGCAGGAGTCGGCCATCAACAGCACGGCGTCGGCCGAGGGATGGGTGCGGTGATGGCTGTCGAAATCGAGCCGCGCCGTGGCGCTTAGCGCGTGGGGACGGCGGAAGACCAGCCACACCCGCTCGCCCAGCACGATCCTGTTGCCATGGCCCAGTGAGGCCATCTTGTCGATGCGTCGGCCGTCCAGCCGGACCTCCCGAATCGCCTCGATCAGGTAGCCTTCCCCGTCGCGTCGGATCCGGGCGTGGCGGCTGGAGATGTCGGCCAAGATGGGGATGTCGACCCGGCCGCATCGAGCCGGTTGGCCGAGGGTGACCTCATCGGCCAGACAGACCCAGAACCCGCCCACTGCGTCCACCCACAACATAAAGCTGTCGGCCCGGCGTGCATTGGGGGAGTCCATGGCAGTCATTCCCCGAAATCTAGTGCCCAGCCTAAACATAGTATACCGGTCATGGGTTAGGGCATAGTGGCTTCCGGAGGAGGCGTCTCGTAACGCGACCGAACCTATGCGGATCGCGGGTCAAGTGGTCTCCCCACCTTCCAGGCTCTCCGGCACGGGGTGAAGCTGCCGTGCCGCCGACCTGGAGGGGGATCTTGTCGTCATCGGAAACGCCTCCTGCCCTGCAATCACACCGCCTTCGGTCGGCGTCGTCGCAGCCGCCTCCTGCCGGCGGCCACTAGTTCGCCGCCACCGCCTCCGCCGACGGCTTGCCCGTGGAGAAGTACTCGGTTACCTGGTCGACGATGTTTTCCGGAGCCGCTTCGTCCAGGGGAATCTCACCGTGGAAGCTCGTCTCGGCGCTGACCAAGCGCTCGGCCACGTCCAGCCGCGTCCGCAGATTGCTGACCAGCTCCTTGACCCGGCCCAGCCGGCTGTCGTCGAACTGGTAGCTGTTGCTGGCCTTGGCGGCGGCAACCATCTGCAGCCGGGCCTCCAGGTTCTCCACCTCGACCTTCAACTGCCGCTTGGCAGCCAGCATCCCTTCGAGCTTCTCGCGGGCAGCGGTCAAGCTCTGCTGCCGGGCAGAGAGAATCTGCCTCAGGCTGGCCAGCGTGGCCTCGTTCGTCTTGTACCGCTTGAACCGGTTGGCCAGATCCACCTTGACCTGCCCGGCCGAGTAGCTCCGACCGGCATACTGAAAGACCTCTTTGCCGGATTTCACGTCGGTACTCAGCCGCACGATTTCGCCCTTGTCCTTCTGGAGGCTGGCCTTGGCCTCGGTGACCTGGTTTTCGAGGTTCTGGACCTCGACTTCCTCCTTGGCAATGACGTACATGTTCTTGCGTACTTCAGGCAGCAAGTTCTCGATCTCGCCCCGCGCCCGCTTGATCTCGAACTCGATGGGCACGGCGTCGCGGACCGATTCCGTGACGTATCCGGCCGAGGTCCGGACGTAACTGACCGCGCTGCGGCCGAACAGCAAAATAACCACCAAAAGCACGACACCTGCGACAATGATCACTTTCTTGATCATGACCACGTCCTCCTGCTGAAAACGAGTAGTGAGAGTGAAGGTGTTTCGGTCTGCCACAGTCTCCCGGCGACCGGGCACTGGGCACCGCCAAAGCCGGTCGCGGGCTGTGAGCCCGAAGGGTAGTTCGCTGCCGCCGGATCGATCTTGAGATTTTTTCGGAAATCCTTGAGGGGGCGGGCACCCCGAAGTCCAGTAGGGTGCGTGCTTGCACGCACCTGCATCATAGGGGGATACCGGCGCGTGGGTGCAAGCGCCCACCCTACAGTTGGGGATCATCCACAAACTAGCCCGCATTTCTCACCAACACCCCACGTTGGATCACAGTGTGCCACTGCTTCGCAGAAGCAGTGCAGGGCGCAACCCCTCAACACTGCTTGCCTTACGTCAAGCAGTGGCACACTGTGGTGAGAAATGCGGGCTAGGCAGGTCTGTGGCACAAACCCATCCACCCCAACGGTTGGGAAGCCGACCGGACCGGCCGAGGGCCATCCTGGCCCTCAATTCCGCTCAGTTCGATTGCCTCCGCTGGCCTTGGCTTGCCAACAGGCCGCGTCAACGCTAAAAAACAGAGGGCCTGGGATGCGACCGCCAAGGTGAATTCGACGGGTGCCAGGGGCACCTTGTCTGCCCCTGATGCGGCAGTGGCGGACCAACGCTTCGCGTCGGTGCCCGCCGCCGCGGGCACCGAGCATGTCAGATGGGGCTTGGCCGGCCACCAGGCCAGTTCTCGAAAACACCGAGGCCCTGGTCCGGAGAATTTGCCGTATCTGCGGACCTGAGGTGCCCGAAACGGCCATGGCGCAACCGCATGTCGGGGGGTAGTCGGCGAACAGCCGCGCACGAAAGGGGTTCATGATGGACCCAACTGAGGACCTGCTCTACAAGTACCTGGAGCTATGTACCGCCTTCCGCGACCAGCCCGAAGTCGTCCCAGAATTGGAGAGACTCCGGGCGGAGGCCGCCTCGGCGAACGTGCGGTCGTGGCCGTGCTTTTTGGACGGCCGGATTGCCTTTGTCCGCAGGGACTATGCCTCTGCCCTGGCGTCATTCGAGGCCGTCTTGGCCGTGGATCCCGAGTTCGTGCCGGCCGTTCACATGCAAGGCGTGTGTCTGGGCAGCTTGGGGCGGCACGAGGAGGCGCTGGCCGCCTGCCAGCGGGCAATCTCTCTGTTCCGCGACGCTGAGGATCTCCCTCTGCAAGAGCAACTGGCCAAGGTGATGGTCAACAAGGGGGCCACCCTAGGCGAATTGGGCCGCCACGACGACTCCATCGCTGCCTGCCAACAGGTCGTCGCCCGTTTCGCCGCCACCGAGAATCCCGCCTTGCGAGAGCAGGTGGCCAAGGCAATGATCAATCGCGGGGTATCCTTCGGAGAACTCGGTCGCCACCAAGAAGAGGTCGCCGCCTACGACGAGGTCATCGCCCGTTTCGGCCCTGCGGAGGACCTCCGCCTTCGAGAACAGGTGGCCTGGGCGATGGTCAACAGGGGAATCGCGCTGGGCGAGCTGGACCGCCGCGGAGACGAACTGGCCGCCTACGACGAGGTCATCTCTCGTTTCGGCGATGCGGAGGACCTTGCCCTCCGCGAGGCCGTCGCCGAGGCGATGTTCAACAAGGAAGTCGTGAGCCGAGGGGCCAGGGGCGAGGGGCAAGAGGCCAGGGGCGACTTCATCAGTCATCAATCATCAATCATCAATCATCAATCGTCAGAAGCCGCGCCCGAGCCCCCGGAAGGCGCACCTCGCTCCGCCGAAGGGCTCGTCGAGCGAATTCACGCCGCACCGGGGCGGGTCGTCTTGGCGGTCTCCGGCGGCGGGAGCCGGGCGATCGCCAAACTGCTGGAGGTGCCTGGGGCCTCGCGGACGCTGCTGGAGGCGGTGGTGCCCTACTGCCAAGACGCCCTGATCGCCTGGCTGGGAGGCCGGCCCGAGGCGTTCTGCTCGGCGGGGGCCGCCCGGGCGATGGCCATGGTCGCGTTTCGCCGCGCATGGGATTACGAAGGGGGGAGGCACCCGGCGGCCGGCGTGGCCTGTACGGCCAGCCTGGCCACCGATCGGCCCAAACGGGGAGCCCATCGCGTCCACCTGGCGCTGCAAACCGCTCGGCGGACGGCCACGTGGTCGTTGCGGCTCAAGAAAGGCAGCCGCAGCCGGGCGGACGAAGAGCGGCTCGTGGACCGCCTGCTCATCAATACCCTGGCCGAGGCGTGCCGCGTCAAACAGCGGCTTCCGCTCGACCTGTTGGAAGGCGAGCAGATCAACCGGTCGCAGACGGTGGCGCCTCGGCCGTGGCAGGACCTGCTGCTGGGCAAGGTCGAGACGGTATGCGCGGGCGGGATGCCGGCCCGGGCCGTCCTCCCCGGGGCGTTCAACCCGCTGCACGTCGGGCATCGCCGCATGGCCGAGATCGCCGGGCAGATGCTCGATACGCCCGTGGTCATGGAACTCTCGATCGAAAACGTGGACAAGCCGCCGCTGGACTACCAGGAGATCGCGCGCCGGCTGGGAGAGTTTGCCCCGGACCAGCGGGTGTGTTTGACGCGGGCGGCCACGTTCGAGGAGAAATCCGCCCTGTTCCCCGGGGCCACGTTCATCGTGGGCGTAGACACCCTGCGGCGGATCGCCGACGCCCGCTACTACGGCGACGACAGTGCGGCCTGCCTGGCCGCCATCGAACGGATTGCCGGCCGGGGATGCCGCTTCCTGGTCTTCGGCCGCAACGTGGGAACCGGCTTCGCCCGCCTCTCCGATCTCGACCTGCCCGACCCCCTGCGTTCAATCTGCCGCGAGGTCCCCGCGGAGGAGTTCCGCGAAGACGTCTCCTCGACCGAGATCCGCAAGTCGGGCGGCTGGTAAGCCGCAGAAAGGCGACGAGCGAAGAACTGTAGGAGGCGACTCCTGTCGCCGACGGGACTGCTACCAGCTTCGCACGCCGCCGGCCAGTGCCCCAAAGCCGCTCGGAAAGAGCCCTTCGAGCAGGCCCAGCCTGCTCTCTTCTACCAGCCGTCGAGCGTGGTCGACCGCCCGCGTTTGTTCAAGGGCCAATGGCGGCCTTTCTGTGCCGTACACTCTTTGCTTCAGGCTGCCTTTCGCGTAAGGAAAACTCCCGGATTCCAGCGCCTGGATCCAAGCTGACTCTGTAACGTGTGGATCAAGCCCGGCGAGATACCACGCCTCAATCGCGGGGACGGCCAGCCCTAGCCCGCATTTCTCACCAACACCCGACGTCGGATCACAGTGTGCCACTGCTTCGCAGAAGCAGTGCGGGGCGG
>Ga0315291_10000777_pt1 | contig 42369 bp, 34 predicted proteins | sample YL17G12_20_MG_FD_203070 | JGI IMG/M metagenome (GOLD analysis project Ga0315291, IMG submission 203070) | Sediment microbial communities from Yellowstone Lake, YNP, Wyoming, USA - YL17G12_20 | ecosystem: Environmental > Aquatic > Freshwater > Lake > Sediment | place: USA: Wyoming | collected...
TCGCTCTTTCGAGTTGAGGCGGGTCCATTGTCAGGGTCGCCGGCTCGACGTCCACAAGAACGGGTTTGGCTTTCAGGTGGAGTATGACGTTCGCGGTTGAACAGAACGTGAGGGTGGACGTAATCACCTCGTCACCTTCCCCTATGCCAAGAGCCGCAAGTGAAACGTGAAGCGCTGCGGTGCAAGAGCTCAGCGCGATTGCGTGCGAAGCTCCCACGTATGCGGCGATCTTTTTTTCGAACTCGAAAGCTCGAGGACCCGTGGTTATCCAGCCAGACTCGAGTACTTTCAAGACTTCCTGCTTTTCTTCTTCACCCAGGAGGGGAAGCGCGAAGGGCAAAAACTCTTTGCGCACAGGCCGTCCTCCAAGGGATGCGAGTGAAGACTTCATTGGCCTCCTCATTTATAGCGATACTTGACGTTGTAATAGACGTTGTCGAGGTAATTCTTTATCAGCCCGTCCGAGAACATCTTCCGAATCTCGAGTACACCGGATTTCACTGTGCGCCCGACCCTGTAGCCAAGCACGTGATGGGCCTTGTCGAAGGAAACATGGTAGCTGCGCGGGTCAGGGCTTTCGTCAAGTGTTTCGACTTCGATGCCCGGAATGCACTGTCTGACGATGTCTCCCAGTTCGGCGATCCTATAGTTTTGTTCGTTGCTACCGATGTTAAAGGTCTCCTTGTCAACACCCGAGGCGGGTGACTCCAGCAACATGACGCACGCTTCTGCCACATCCTCAACGTGTACGTTTGGTCTCCATTGCTTGCCACCGTATATCTTTATCTTCCCGTCGTTGACCGCCTTTGCGGAGAGGATGTTCACTACAAGGTCAAACCTCATCCTGTACGACGCACCATAGACCGTAGCCAATCTCATGATCGAATAAACAACGTCTGTTCCATCGAAGCCCCTGAGTATTATCTGTTCCGACCTCAGGTTTGTCTCGGCATAAAGCGATACGGGGTTGACCACAGAGCCCTCATTCAGGATATAGTCCTCGGCGGCTCCATACACGCTGCAGGTTGAGGCGAATATGAATCTCTTCAATCCTTTGTATTTTGTGATCTCAACCATCAACTTTGTGGCTTCGTAGTTGATCGCATGCGTGAGGTCCGGCTTCAACTCACAGGCTGGATCGCCCACAATCCCTGCCAGGTGGATTACGGCATAACACCCATCCATAGACTCGGCGACGTCCTCAATATGTCTGATGTCTCCCTTAACAAGCTCGAAGTCCGGGTTGGAGTACAGCTCTTTTACGGATGCGTCTCCAAAAATCAGGTTGTCCAGAACCCTTACCGCGTACCCATTCGAAAGGAGCCTGCGTACCAGATGAGAGCCAACGTAGCCAGCTCCTCCCGTGACAAGGATTCTCCGTTTTTCCATGTTTACCACCTCAACTAATATAAATCGGCACTTCTAGCTGTGACCTTTCCAGCCGAAAAAGCCCAGAACAAGCGACTGAAGCCCGGAACCGAGCCCCGCAAGAAGGGCTTTTTCTTCATCCCTGAAAATACACACCAGTCTTGCCGAACCCCAGAAAACCAGGACACCTAGCAAGCATATTGTGACCAGGTTACCGACAGAACCGATGTGTCTTGCAAACACAAAGAAGCTCACTAGTGGTAGCGAAGCCAGGTAACACCTCCGAATAAAACCCCAGGGGATCGAGTAACTAAGGTTCATCCGTCTGAGCGTGTAGTAATACACGAAAGGCGAAGCCAGTATTACCAGCCCAACCGGTATTACTGCACCGTACAGCCCATATCTCGGTATTAGCACAAGATCCAATCCGACGTTCACGGTCGCGTTGCAGACGTAGATGATAAGATTCAACCACGTTAGCTCCCTCACGTAGAGGGCCATACTCAGTGGCGTTGAGAAGAATGAAACCGAAAAAATCAGAAAGAACATCTGGGCTAGCGTTCCGGCGCTGGCCATTTCTGAACCCCAGAGTATCTTAACAGCTGATCCTGAAATTGCAGCTCCAAAAATGGAGACGGGTGCCACCAGCACGAATAGAAGCTTGTAGTAGCCGCTGATGGCGTCTCCGAGAGACTCCTTTCTCCTCGAATAGACTTCTGAGAACGTGGCCAAGAGCAACGGCCAAACGGCTCCAGGAACCAGCTCAAGCATTTGTTGGGGAATCCTGTAGCCAAGATCAAAGAGTCCTGCTTCGATAGGGGTTCTGAAATGACCCAGGAACAGAGTCTCGGACTGTCTCCACGTAATAAGGTTGAGTAGACCTATCGCGGCAAAGGGAAGCGAGTACTTGAGTATTCTCCCGACGCCTGAGAAGGAAGGTCTGAGGCCTAAAGGGACGTGAAGCGCAGTGCGGTCGAGCAGCGCAACTGCAAGCACAGCACCTGAAATGGCTGCGGCCACCAGAACGCCCATGACCCCATAGCCCATCCTCAGAAACGCCACCGTAAAGCCAAGTGTAACGAGAAGCGAAATGGTCGTGTAAACGCTGAGAAGTTTTACATCGTAGAAAGAGGTCAGCGTCTGCGAGAGTAGGAGGCCCAAAAGATCAATCAGAATCAGCGCCACGCCGACTTTGAGGATGAAAGCCATGCCCGGTTCGTATAGAGCTTCAATCCTCCCGGCCTCAGAGAGGAAGACGGCAAGAAACACCGCCCAGGCTACTACTTGCACAATAAGAACAAAAGCAAAAAGACCCCTCATCCCATCGACGTCACGCTTTACCCTTAGCTCGGGCATAAACCTGAGAAGAGCCTGACCCAATCCCAATCCGCAAATCAGAGCAAGAAAACCCAGAATCGTCCTTACGATGCTCAGAACGCCGTAGTTGTACGTCCCAAGACCCCTCACTATTACGACCGAAGTAGCCACACCGATGACAAGTCGGATGACCTTTGCGCCAACGCTCCAGCCCATGGCCACGGAGACTTTCCTCGCAGTGGAGTCTCTTTTTCCGCTTTTGTCGGCCACCGCTTCTTCGGGGCTCTCGCAGGAGCTGCCCTTTGCCTCGCCACTTCCCGCCCGCTCGTCTTGATCGTCCCAGTCTTTCACTTCTCTCCCTGGTTATCGCCTTTCGATCTAGAACTGAGGTGCCCTGGATTCCGTGGACTCGAGTTCCACAATTTCCTTGCCAGCGTTTTCTTTGATTTCAGACAGGCGCGACTTCGTCTTTTCGGAAGACCCGGAAGCATCGAGACCAAGTTGAGTGATAAAAAAAGAAAAGAAATCCCGCACGTGATGTGGAGGGCAATCGAGTTCCTTCGAAGAGAGGAAACAAGCGCGACTATACTCATCCGACGGATGAAAACCGTGCATCGCCTTGGGAGCACTACTTCCCACATAGCTCGGTACAACCAGATGGCCGGGGTTCATGACGAAGATGATCTCTCCATACTCGTTTGTCTTGAATCTCAGACCTAGCTCTGCCCTGTCCGCGTCAGACAGGATTCTGCCGTATTCGAGCGGGGCAAGCACCTTTTCGATCTGTACCTTTACCTCGCTGTCCCTGGGCCAAAAACGCGCCATGGTTGAATCGAAAAATACCTGGTAGCGTGAACGGTCGAGACCGGAGGAAACTATTACGGACTGCAAGTCGTGACACTCGGTAACGGGTGTCATACCGTGGTCAGAAAATACGAAGAGTTCCACGCTAGAGTAGAGTTTCTCGGCCCGGGCAACTAGTCTCCTGATTCTTACGCCTGCGGCTGCGAGCGACTCCTTCGTCTGCTGGGACTCGAACCCAAAAACGTGCAGTGCAGCATCCAGCTCGCTCAGGTAGACAAAACTGCAACGAGGCAGCCTGCTCGAGACAGCGTCAGATGCTGCATTTACTCGGTACTCGTCGGAGCGCCTCCACCCAGTGGAGTAGTAAGAAATCGATCGCGATGTAAGTATGTCAAAAATGTTCTGGCACCCGTGTAGCGCGCCGGGAGCCCACAAGTTTTTCTTTTCAACATAGTCAAGACGATGCAGCATCGAGACTGGGACTTCGTATAGGCAGAAGTAGCCTGAGATTCCAAACATCGAACGCGTGAGGGTGGCCACAAGGTTGCGGGTACGATGGTTTTCCCTCAAGCGTGCGGGCAAAATGACCAGGGGAAGAGTCCAGGAGAAACACGAATAGAACCCGGCTTTCCTAAAAAGACACCAGTGAGCGTGCACCTCTGGCATCTCCCCGCTAAGAATCGTAGGTATCGCGGCTGAGCTAAAGCCCAGAACTGTCTCCACAGGGTACCTGAATCGCAATAGGTCAGAGAGAAACTCGTGCGCCTGGGCAAACTGCCATCCGAGTGCGTCGACGAGCACGAACAGCGAAATCTTCCCGCGTCCACGTTTGCCGATTGCGCGTCTGCCATGACTCATGGATGTGACTCTCCAACAAGGGCGCTGGCCAGTAGTCTCCAGTCTTCAGTTTCAACTCTCTTCCGGCCAAACTCAATCCTGCAGGCTGCTTCGAGATAGCTGGCCTCCCGTGACAAGCCACCGGCTTCCCGGACCGCATAAAGCACGAGAGGAAGTATGGCAAGCCGTCTTTCCTCGCCCCAGAGGGGAAGCCTGGCGAAGCGTCCCAACGTATCGAAGTGGGCCACGGCACTCCTGAGTTCCGTCAAAGATTCCCTGATTCTCCTTCGAAGGGGCTTGAGCCCTACCCTGAGCAAAACGACCGGATACTCCCTCCAGTCCGTAATGTCCGCGAGTGTTCTCTCCCGCTCAACCCACCTGAAATACTTCTCGTGCGTGGATCTCGCCTCAAAGCAGAGCTCTGCCGGATCCTGCGTGGGTAGAACTGTAAAATCTGCTGTCAGCTTGAACAGAGCAGCACTCCTGTACGTTTTAAGGAAATCTCCATCCGCATCGGAAAGCCTTGCGACTTCCCCGATTCGTTTCATTCGCTCGACGTACGACCAGTGATAGAGTTTTCTGCGAAGCAGGATTCCATCACCTGCTGCAAGGACAACCTTACTCCAGGCAACCGCAGCGTTTTTCTTCAGGGCCGGACCCGTTTCGCCTCGTTCAAACAGAACGAGAGTATACAGCAAGCCAATTCCTCTGTTTAAAAACAATCGTGTGGCCTCGCTTAGGGGTAAATCAGAACTTGCAAATGACGGGACCCTCTTGAGGATGTCTGGTGAGCCCCACAGAATCTTGCTACCATTCACGAGGTCATAGAGGAAGATGGTAGGCTCAGCCTTACGAAATTGGGAAGAGCGGATGTAGCCTACGTCTACAAAGTCCACGCGAAGAAGCTCTGAAAGTGAAGTTCTCAGGTCGCGTAGGACGCCGGGGGCTATGCGTGGCCTGGTTCCTATGAGAAGGAAGTCAAAATCGTTGAAAGGAAGGCCCGGCGAGCCTTCTTCTCTTGTGAGGGCTCCCTCTCCCCTACCGAAACCGCCCGTTAGTACTAAGGCTTCTAGCCCCGAACGGCCGACTCTCTGCGTTATCTGTCTTACTGCCCGTTCCAGGATCCCGCGGACTCGCTCTTCATCATCTGCCGAACCTTGGTAGATTAGCTCTTCCATTAAAGAAACTACCTGGAGGGCCCTCCCTACTCGAAAATGAGAGGCTCAAACACATCAGACTCTTCTATAGATGAATTCTGGGATGGAGTATTTGTACCTGTTGAGGACGACGCCAATTACGTTACAGCCAGACTTTGTCAGCGTGTCCCGCGCGCGTGCGGCTGCTTCGCGCCTGGTGCTCAGCGCTCGCACCACGAGAAGCACGCCATCTACATGGCTTCCAAGAACGGCGGTCTCCGGGTATAAAAGGACTGGCGGCGCGTCAAAGAGGAGGTAGTGAAAGTGAGGTTGAAGGCTTTTTACGAAAGCGGCGACTCTCTCCGTCCCCGCAAGCTGGAACATCCCACCTGTTGCAGCACCGCTTGTTATTACACACAGGTTCTTACGCACAGTATTCTGAATCACATCCTCCAGTTTCACGTCCCCTCTGGAGAACTCCACGAAACCAGCTTTGTTCTCCAGCCCCAACAGTTCATGCTGGATAGCCTGCCCGGGATTTGCGTCTACAACGATCACGTTTATCAGAGGGTCGTCGGAAAGCGCTTTGGCAAAATTCGCGGTGATGGTAGAGACGCCCTCTTCGGGCGCGGCACTCGTCACGAGAACAGAACGAAACTTACGGGAAGGGAGCTGCGACTCGACAAGGTTCCTCATGATACCAAGCTCGCGCCACACGCTGCTCGGCATATCGCCCGGAAGCGACCGGCCAAGCTCCGACTCGTGCACAACCGATCCCCCAGTCTCTCCGTCCCCTCTTTTTTCTCTGTCCGCCTTGTCAAGTGCTTCTGAGATCTTACTCACCTAAACCCCCAGGGTTGCTTGTCTACCAGCACCTCCTGCTGGCGGCATCGGGATTGATACCCGATCAGATTCGCCCTCAGCCACGACGTTCGGAAACCTCGGGTTGACTCGATGTCTGATCGTCCCCCAAGCGGCCCTCAAGTTCCTTGACGGCCGCAAGCACAAGCCTACTGTCCATGAGCCTTGCCTCTTCAACAAAGCCAAGAAGCAGAGCCCTGTCACAGACGAAGTTGATCAGCCTTGGCGTACCACCTGAGTACCGATAAACCTCGTCAAAAGCATCGTCGGTGAATCTCAGTGACCCGTCCGAACCCGCCTTGGCCATCCGGGTCATCACATATTCTTCGACGTCACCTCTCGACAAGGGCCTGATTGTGCACACACCCGGAATCCTCTGCCTGAGTTGCCTCAGACTTCTCAGCCGCAGGAGTGCCTCGAGCTCCGGCTGGCCAACAAGAGCTATCTGGAGGAGCTTTCTGTCTTCGGACTCAAGGTTGGAGAGCATTCGTATCTCCTCAAGAGAAGGAAGAGGAACATTCTGAGCTTCATCGATGATAAGAATCACGCTTCTATCGCGGCGTCTGGCCTCAACAAGGAATTGCCCAAGATCGATCAGAAGCTCGGCCTTGCTCTTTCCTTTTACCGCGTAACCGAGTTCGTTCACGACGGTTGAAAGGAGCTGCCTGAAGGAGAGCTTGGGGTTCAACACCACCGCCAGGTCCACCCCACCGTCAAGCGACTCAACAAATGTCTTCACCACCATCGTCTTCCCAACTCCAACCTCTCCCGTCACTGCCGCAAAGCCTTTGTACTCTCCGAGAGTGTATCTGAGATAAGCAAGTGCGTCCCGATGCCCCTTACTCGAGAAAAAGAATCTCGGATCGGGTGTAACCCCAAAAGGATTTTCCTTGAGCCCGTAGAAACGTTCGTACGTCACTTCTTACTCTCCAGCTCCTTCAGCTTCCTATCCCAGCCTCTCAAATCAACGATGGACGCCACAACGGGAATCCCCAAGACACTTTCGGCTTCGCTCTTTGTCTTCAACGAATGGTCAAGACTATCAAACAAGAACGCCAGGCCTATTCCTACCAGTAGACCCAGAAGTGGCCCCAGAGACAATCTCACGTAATCCTTTGTCCTTAGTGCCACTGGTTGGGAAGGTGGGGAAAGCAGTATGATATCCCACTCGGGAGAGCTCTCCTTGGAAACCATCGCGTCAATCTTCCTGCTTGTCAGAGTCTCATAGTCTCTCTCGAACATTTTTATCTTCGCGTCCAGGTCGGCAAGCACGGCGTCCTCCTCAGGATATCCCAGCAACTGCGCCTCCACTCTGGCCACGTCTCGTTTGAGCTGATTCTCCTTCGCAACGAGTGGGGCCAGTCTGGCTTCAGCAATCACAACTGCCTGCCTTATCTCTTTGGCCAACTGGTTCTCTGTTTCGGCGAGTTGTCTACGGAGTGCAACGACACGCTGATCCTTGTCAGTGTATTTCGCCTGCATCCTTTCCAATTCTTGCTTCAGATTGTCTCTGGACTTGCGCAGCGTGCTTGTCAGAGACTCGCTCCCTGCTGGCTCCTCCAAAATAGGGACTTCTACGTCGGGGTTTGTCATGAGCTTTTTTGTCTGAGCTACCTTGGTCTGCTCGACAATTCGCACAGAAACAGCAACACTGAGCTCCCCAGACAATTTCTCCCACAGGTCAAGCAAGGTCCACGTCTTCCGCTGAAGGTCATTGACGCCGTGTTCTTTCATAAACGTTTCCCGCTCTCGGCGCAGCTCGCCGAGCTTCGCGCTTACCTCTTCGATCCGAGTGTCAAAAAAACCCATGAGTCCAGGGGCGAGCCTTGCCTCGTGCTCCCTGTACTTTATGTATGCTTCAGTCAAGGCCTGCGTTACCATTCTGGCGACAGAGGGTTCGTAGTCGACGTATGAGATGGCTAGAACATTCGACTCCCCTACGATCCCTGCCTCAGCCGAACCAGCTCTTATCCTTATCCGGTCTTTGCCGGGAACTCGGGTTTGCCTTGCGTCAAGTATCTTCTGAGCCTCTCCTATGACGACAGCGCTCGTGGCCGTTTGCTCCTCTGAGCTAACCTGTTCCTCCCAGGGAAGCACGGTTATGTAAGGAACCATTGCACTCTCTTTCTGCCCTCTCCTCAGAAGCACTGTCGCAGTGGACTTGTAGAGCGTCCTCGACCCAACGCTCTGTACAAGAACAACGATGGTCGGAATAGCAAGGACCGTAAGGATCACCCACTTCTGACGGAACATGATGCCAAGGTAATCCCTCAGCGTAGCTTCATGCCTCTCTGTCACTTGCTCTGCCATTTTCCCTCGCTTGCCCCTGCCTTGCTGTAATCCCCATTCCCTTCTACCTACGGGTGCTCTACGTCACATATCTATTTTGGCGATGGAATCCCTACCGCAGTAGTCCCTTTCCATTCAACCGCATTGCGCATCCATACGTACCAAAGCCACGGAGAAGCCGTATTGGCGACGAACTGCTCAAGAAAAACATCCACCTTTCCAATGAAGGTGGGAGGTACATAGACGATGTCATAGGCACGTACTATCTTGTCCCTTGAAGACACTCTGTTCTTGAGAAGCCAATCAACATTGACCCTCATACCGGCGACCGTGTCGGGGGACGTCCTCCTGATGACTAGAACGCTGTTCAGCTTGGCCACATCTGTCGCGCCGCCGGCCCTCGCTATAGCCTGAGTTACAGTCATGGGCCCGAAAATCTCGTAGGCGCCCTGCGACTTGACTTCTCCGATGACGAAAACGTAGTTGCCAGCGAGCTTTCTCAATATCACGGATACTTTGGGCTCGACTATGTACTGGCTCAAGCCCGAGGCAATTGCGGCCGCAACATCGTTAGGAGTCTTCCCCGCAGCTTCAATCTGGCCGATTACGGGCGCAGAAACCGTCCCGTCTGGCAGGACTCGCGTCACCGTGAAGAGGTCATCGTTGTACAACACGTGGACTTCCAGCTCATCACCAGGCTGAAGCTTGTAAGAATCTGCCTCCCAACCTATCCTATCCTGCCCTGCTTCCCAGACACCCGCTTTTTGAGGGAGGGTGAGTTTTTCAAGGCGAACGGTACCGGTCTCCAACCCGGGAGGGGCTTTTCGACTCGTCGCACAGCCTCCGACCGAGATTGAAACGAGCATCGCCAAGAGCGGCAAGCAGCTGGCCAAGCGTCTTGTCACTCCACGTTTTGAGCCCGGGGCCAGGATAAACCGGATAAGCCAATCCTTCTCGTCTTGGCCAAGACCGAGACGGACGCCACCGGGGACGCAATTTCTGCTAACCGGGTATAGTTTCACGGGATGCTACTCCTTACAACAATTGCCGGAGATGCAGGGGCACCTAGTCTTTAGCCAGCCAGCTAAAATAACAGAGGCAAATCGGGGTGTCAAACAAACCAGTAACCCCAAGAGCCTCTTACCCCTTGGCCTTCAACAGCAAGACACGTGCCAAGCCTAGTACGCTCCTGTGCCGGAAAGGACAGCTGGAACGGTTCTCAGAAGGATCTTCAAGTCTAGAGGAAACGACCGGTTACGAAGATACTGAATATCAAGCCTCATCCACTCGTCAAAGCCTATGATGCTTCGACCACTAACCTGCCAGAGACACGTGATACCCGGCTTGACGGCAAGCCTGCGCATTTGCCAAGGCTCATAGAGTCTCACTTCTTCCGGGACAGGAGGCCTAGGCCCAACGAGCGACATGTCCCCCCCGAGAACGTTGATAAGTTGAGGAAGTTCATCAAGGCTACTCTTGCGCAAGAAGCGACCGACACGCGTAATCCTTGGGTCGTCAAAGAGCTTGAAAACAGGCCCATCCATCTCGTTGAGGTGAAGAAATTCCTTCTTTATTCCTTCCGCTCCGATGAACATAGACCTGAATTTGAAGAAAACAAAAGGCTTTCCCCCCTGGCCTACTCTCACCTGTTTGAACAGGACTGGACCGGGCGAGTCTAGCTTTATCGCCAGCGCAATGAGACAAGCCAGGGGGATTCCAAAGATGATGCCCATCAGAGAAAGAACCGCGTCAAGGGCTCTCTTGAAATAGCGCAAGTAAAGAGTGTCATCTGTCACCGTCCACAGAGCAGGTGAGACCTCCTCTGCCCCACCAACCATCCCGAATCCAGCGCTCCTCGAAAGGCCCGCATAGGGTCCAGGCTCCGCGATATCGGAACGTTTTTGAGCTCTACCCGCAGGCTCGAACGGAGAACGAAACAACACTGCTTTCATATGATCAACCCAAAGAAAACGGCCGGTCCTGCTTCTCGCAGCAAAACCGGCCAACACCGTAAATCAGACTTTGGTAAAGTAAATCTGACACGACGCCCGAGAAGCAAAGGACGAAATACCGAAAGCTCCATCTCCCCCAACCGGGGGACCAGTATTCAGTTTTCAGAAATCGCCCTTAGCAAACTTGAGCGACGGACCACCTCCGTAGAGCAAAGAGACTAGACGATCTTTGAGCTCCTTGCCTCAGTGTAAGACTGAGGTTCTGGCATTCTCGCAACTTCCTTTGACGGCACGAGGGTCACGTGCCCTTTGCTATTCCTCGAAGGTGACATATTCTTGACGAGGCAGCCTGCCACATAAAGAACCGTCACGAACAATATTCTCAGGTCGAGCCATATGCTGCGATTCTCAATATAGAAAGCATCGCAGGCGAGCATCTCCCTCAAAAATGGAGGAACGGCACCCTTCTCTCTATTAGTTATCTGCCACAAACCCGTCATCCCGGGTCTTACGCGACAGCGATTACGCACAAGATAGTAGAGCTCCTCTTGACAATAGAGCTCTTCGGGTATCAGAGGACGCGGGCCAACAAGGCTCATGTCCCCCTTAAGAACATTGAGAAGCTGTGGAAGCTCGTCGAGCCCCGGCCCCCTTAAGAATCTTCCTACCCTCGAGACTTCTTTCTGTATAGCTCGTCCTTCGTCAAGAAACACTTCGCAAGGTTCCGGCATGCTCCGGAACTTATATATCGTAAACGGCGTTTCTCCTAATCCTACTCTTTTTTGCTTGAAGAGAACCGATCCACGCGTCCCGACCTTGGTGGCAAGAGCAATGAACACGAGAACCAAAGAAAAAAGCACCAAGCAGATCGACGAAACGGCTATGTCGATCAAACGCCTAGCGGCTTCCGAACGCTCTACCAATTTACCCACCTAGCCAAGTCTAAGTAACCACAAGCATGATGCGCTGGCGGCCGGCGAGTGGAAAAACACGGCAGCCCGCGGTTCACAGACTGACCGTGACCCTTCCTTCATCAACCCCCGGCTTGGCTGTGGGCCTGGTCCCGCTGGTTGGTGGCAACGGCAAGCTACCCGAAACAACAGGGCAGCCACGACTCGCCCGACACGAGCACACAGCCTTAACCGTGAGACAGTATAACACCCCCGAGGGCAGAAGTCAATGGTTTTTTGGCCACCGGGTACCCGTGACGCCTCTAAGCCTAGGAATATCAAAGCGGAAGCCCGGGTCTGGCAACAGACTGGTAGAAAAGTAGCCACGTGAGCGTGCCACTATCATACGCTTTCCGTTTCTCTTTCGAATATCGCTCGGGAAACAACTCTTGGCCGGAAGACATCTCCTCGCACGAGCGGGCGCAACAGGTGTAAATGCTGAGCCATGATCACAATAAGCCAAAACCACTCATGGTAAGAACAATGCCTATGACAACAATCGACCAGGCAACAACGGGAATGAGGACTGCTGCAGCAGCTTTCCACGCAGACGTCTCGTGTGATTCCATGAGCCCGATCACGAGAAGCACCAGGTTCCATATGCCGCCAACGACGGCACCGAAAAATGGAACGATGTTCCAGACCCCGGTGCCTTGCGAATAGCACACAACTCTGAAACTGGTCTGGAAACCCTGAGCCGCACCCCCCAACGCAAGGAGAGCCACGTGAAAAACTCCGCTGGCAATAAACACAAGAACTGCGACCATCACAGGACTAAGTATGGCGGTCAGTCCGTAGCTCATTGCTCTCAATCCGCCCAGTTGCTCGGTTGAGCCAGCATCAACGAAACTACCTCCCAAATAAATAAAAAGGCACTCCCAGCCAATTGATACAAGAATCGCAAAGCTTCCCAGGATGACGGCATAGATGAGCGGAGTCAGATATCCGTCTCGTCGGCGCATGTGACGGAAGAACTTCGTAGGACTGAACATTGAGCCGTAAAGCGTCCTGAGAAGTGCGCGCACCGTGCCAGCTTGTTCTTCGCTTTCCCAGGAAGGCCCGTTCCTCTCGCCTTCGATCGTAGTCTCCGCACTTCCTGTCCCGTCGCTCCCCATGCCAAAAACGTCTCTATCTTGCATATATCGCTCCGAAGCCCTCAAACGCCAGGTCAGGCCGCACAACGATTGTCTCAGGTCGCTTCTCTCATTGTGTGCCATCGCACACTGTGCTACAGTAACTCCTGTCAAAAACGATATGCTTGCACAAGCATGTGCTGCTTTCAAGAATAAAGTTCCTGCGGCCAGAGTGCCGGGAACGAGTGCCGGACGGGACGCGGATGACCTGAAGAGACCGAAACGACAATGTGGCGCATCTTGCATGCTATTTTGGCATGGAGGGAAAATGAGAGATTTCTGTAGTATTGCGTGGACCAACAAAAGAAGACCCGGACTACTGATGGTTGCCTCTGTTTTGTTCTTATCAGCGCTCGCCTGGACTCTCACGCCCGCAGAGGAACTCGAAGACGAGTTCTCCGACCAGGCCGGAGCACTGGATAAAGTCTCTTCAGCACCTACAGACTCTTGTCATATACGACCGGCTCGCACGCCTTTTGATGCGGGAGAATGGTTCCAGTTTTCGATACAGTATGGCATCATAAGGGCCGGCGATGCACTCATGCAGGTTGAAAACATTGAAGAGATTGATGGGCGGCAGTGTTATCATCTTGTTTCCAAGGCAGAATCAAACAATTTCTTCTCGGTCTTCTTCAAGGTAAGGGACAGGGTAGACTCCTTTCTGGACAAAGAGAGTTTCGTTACCAGGCGATTCTCCAAGAAAATACTTGAAGGTGGATATCGGACGACGTTTAGCGTGGAGTTTGACCACACAGACCGCGTGGCGACGTATTCGGACGGCACAAAGATGGAGTTCTCTGCCTGCGCGCAAGACATTCTATCAGCCTTCTTCTATGTCAGAACTCTAGATCTTGCCTTGGGGCAGCGTGTTGAGATTCCTTGCCACTCAGACAAGAAAAACTATCCGCTCGAGGTAATAGTCCATCGGAAGGAAACGATAACCACGCCCGTCGGCAAGTTTGATTGCGTCGTAGTGGAACCGATCCTCAAATCCAGTGGCGTATTTCGGCAGAAGGGTCGCCTCACGATTTGGCTCACGGATGATGAATACAAGATTCCTGTGCTTATGAAGAGCAAGGTTGCGGTAGGTTCGATTTCTGCGATCCTGACTGGAATGCACCTCATCAACGCTGGGGGAAAGTATGCGCGGTACTCGAAAGAGTAGAGTGCGCGCTCGCCCTTCCTCGTCGCGCATGGGGCGAGTTCGAAGTGCCCGCTCACACAGAACGCACGCACACCCGGGACGCGCGCTGGTTGCCTCCGAATTCTCAATCTCGCTCAGGAAAAGCAAGGTCAGTGTGGACAATTTCGCGCCGGACTTCGAACCTTCGCTAGCTTGTGGCGAGATACACAAACTCTTTCCTGACATACTTGCTGGAAGAGACTTCAAGATACTCGTTGAGGCCATAGTAAGTGCGAAAAGACACAAGCGGCCCGTCATCTTTATGATTGGCGGACACGTCGTAAAAACGGGGGTGTCGCCACTCATTATCCAACTAATCGGGGAAGATGTTGTGACCGCTCTCGCTATGACTGGATCTGCTGCGATTCATGATGTCGAGATTGCCATGTGGGGAAAAACCTCGGAGGAAGTGGAAGAGGCCCTGGAGGACGGCGTGTTCGGGATGACGGCCGAGACAGCTCGATTCATGAACAAGGCCATTGGGTCAGGTTTCGAGAGATCCGAAGGCATGGGTCTTTCGCTGGGCAAAGCCCTACACGCGGCCAGAGCTCCATTTATCGAGAAGAGTCTCGCAGGAAGCTGCTACCGGAAGGGCACCCCTCTCACCGTTCACGTCGCAATCGGAACGGACGTGATTCATCAACACCCTGATGCGTCTGGAGAGGCCATTGGTGAAACCAGTATGCAAGACTTCAGGCTTTTCGTTTCGCTCATCGAACGGCTAAGAGGCGGCGTTGTTGTAAATATAGGTTCCGCCGTGATACTTCCCGAGGTCTTCCTCAAGGCAATAGCGAGCGTTAGGAATAAGGGAATAAGATTCTGGCCTTTCACGGCTGCCAACATCGACATGATTCAGCACTACAGGCCCCTAAAGAATGTTGTGGAGCGACCTACGAAGATAGGAAAGGGTTCGGTGGGTATAAAGCTGACCGGCCATCACGAGATAATGATCCCCCTTCTCACGGCATCCATTATGCATAGACTCTCCGGCGCCTGAGCTCTGGCCCTCCAGATACTTTGCTTTGTTGTGCTTTGTTGTGCTTTGTTGTGCTTTGCTGTGTTGTCGTGCACAACTCTCAGGCACTTCCACCTTCGAGTGACAGCCCTACTGCACAACGCGGTGAGCATTCCGAGAATTCACTGAGGCAGGTTATTCACTGAGGCAGGTTGGCTCTCCCCAGAAACCTCTCTTTCAGCACAAGCCAGAGGAAAACGATCCCTTCGAGGTTTCTCCTCCAAAGATGGGCTGGATCGTGAACAAGCCTGTAAAACCAGGCGAAACCGATTCTGTGGACCCATGCGGGAGGCCGTGCCACAACACCCGCGATGAAATCAAGCGTTGCACCCACGCCTATGGTCACTGGCACGCCCAGTTTCTCCAGGTTTCTGGAGATCCACTTTTCCTGCTTCGGGGTTCCGAGCGCCACAAAAAGTATGTCGGGTGACGCCTCCTTCACTATTCGGATCGAACGCTCCGTTTCCGCTCCGTCCCCGAGGATGTTGTAGGCCGGCGAGTGGGCGCCCGCAACCTTGAGGCTCGGCCATTTTTGTTTCAGAATCAAAGCGGCTTTCTCGGCAACTCCTGGACCCGCGCCAAGGAAAAATACCGAGTAGCCCTTTCTCGCAGCGAGTTCGCAAGCAAACGGCACGAAATGCTCGGAGCCGGTCACTCTCTCAAGCAGCCTGACACCGAATATTCTAGCTCCGATAACGATTGAGATCCCGTCAGCGGTCACAAGACTGGAAGTACGTAAAGCCTGGAGGAGTTCAGAATCCTTCTGGGCTTTCACGAGCTTGGCCGCGTTGGCCACGATTATCTTGCGGGGCTCTCTAGAGGAAACGAAATCGTCGATCGCCTGGATGGCCTGAGCAGAGGTTACGTTATGAATGGTTACTCCGAGGAGGGTAACGGTTTCTTTCACCTGCGAATCCCTGGCGGACCTCTGTAGAAGTTGTATGCGTGAGACCGTTGACTTCACCTGGAGATGCAAAACTACGCTGCAGAATAGTGTAACCCCTGGCGCAAGTCAAGACGCAAAGTCAACTTTTTATTATCAAGACAAGAATGGCACGCACCGTCAATGGCGCTTTACTCTTTGCAGAGTCACGTTTGCCGGCGCAAGGCTGCACTCATCAATGCAAGGTTAGCTTGAACCAGATGGCGGGGCGCCCTTTGATTAACAAAACCGCTTCAGTTCGCCCGTTTTTCGTGGTATTCTAGGGGTTTGGCAGGGATTGAGGAATACTTGCAGGTCGTGCCAAACTCACTGTCTTGCGAGGAGGCTTTTATGCCAGAACCTTCTGATAAAGTAAAGAACCTTCCGACTTATGCTCTCGCAAAGCTCTTCGCAGCGAAGGAAAAAAAGCTTCGCGATGGAGTCGACGTTATCGACCTGGGTGTTGGCAATCCCGACTTGAGACCGCCGGAGAAGGTAATTCGCGCTCTGCATCAAGCCCTGGACGACGTTTCCAAGGAGAACCACCGCTATCCTGCTTTTGATGGACTTCCAGAGTTTAGAGAAGCAATTGCAGAATGGTACTCGAAGCGCTTCGGCGTCAAACTTGACCCGGGTAAGGAAATCCTACCGCTTGTGGGCTCCAAAGAGGGTCTCGCCAAGTTCATGCTGGCCCATCTGAACCCTGGCGACGGCATACTGATTACTTCGCCGTGCTATCCCGCCTATTTGGGTGCGGCCACCGTTGCCCAGGCTTCTACCTATCAGGTGCCGCTTCTTGAGAAATATGATTTCATTCCTCAACTTGATCAAATTCCTGAAGATGTTCTCAAACGGGCCAAACTGATACTGGTCAACTTCCCCAATAACCCCACTGGCGCTGTCGCGAGCGACAGTTTCTACGAACACCTCAGGGAGTTTGCGCTGAAGAATGCTATCTTCATCATGTCTGATATCGCCTACTGCGATGTCTGCCTCGACCCGCGCTTCAGGTCCAGGAGTTTCCTGGAGTTTGATAGAAACAAGGAGAATTCCATCGAATTCCATTCGTTCTCGAAGTCGTTCAGCATGCAGGGATGGCGTCTGGGGTTCGCGTGCGGCAACAGCACGGCGGTCGCCAATCTGTTGAAGATAAAATCAAACATGGACTTTGGCGTGTTCATGGCCATTCAGCGGGCAGGCATTGCTGCCCTCGAGGAAGCTGAGGCCTTTTCCCAGCAGATGTCGGAAGTTTACAGGAAGAGACGCGACGCTCTGGTGCCCGAGCTAATAAAGGCGGGCTGGGACGTCAGGCCTCCGGTCGCAACGTTGTACGTGTGGCTCAGGATCCCTCGCTCTTACTCGTCCTCGGATGAGTTTGCAAATGACCTGGTTGAGAAGACGGGTGTCCTGGTCGCTCCTGGCGCAGGGTTCGGAAAGCACGGTGAAGGCTACGTCAGAATATCGCTCATCGCCAGCGAGGAAAGGCTCGTCGAAGCAGTGAAACGGATGAAGGAGGCGGGTTTTAAGTATTAGGAGCTTGAACCAACCGGAGGACTTCCTTCCTAGGGCACGGTCCAAGGGCCACGAAAGAGAGATTTTCTCGACTCAGAACCAGCTCGGCTGCTCTTGCAATTGTCTCGGCGGTGACATCCTCGATCATCGACACAAGTTCGTCCACGGAAACGTACCTGCCACAATAGATCTCAGACTTGGCCAACCTGGTCATTCTGTTGCTCACGCTTTCAAGTCCAAGGAGAAGAGAACCCTTGAGTTGCGCCTTGGCGCTTTGTATCTCATCAACAGAAAGCCCTAATTGCCGCGCCTTCTCGAATTCCGCTAGTACGATGCCGAGAGCTTTCACGGTAGAACTCGGGCTGACCCCCATGAAGGCGCAGAAAAGCCCGGAATCCTTGAGGAAATCTGAATAACTGAAAACCGAATACGCAAGGCCTTCCTCTTCCCTTACTCTCTGGAAAAGTCTGGAGCTCATCCCTCCGCCCATGACAACATTGAGCGTAAGCAAAGGATACCGGAGGTCGTGGCTGTACGAGATTCCCCTTGTGCCAAGACACACGTATTCCTGTGAAAGTTCTCGTTCGTAGACTTCTACTTGACGACTGTAATCCCGAGGGGGTCCACCGTCAACTAGTGTGCCGATTTGTGGAAGCGTGAAGCTCCTCCCGAGCAAATCCAAGAGCGCGTCATAGTCAAATTTGCCGGCTACGGATACAACGATGTTAGACAGAAAGTAGTTGTCGGTGAAGAAACTCAGTAAGCCTTCCCTATTGAAACCGTTTACCGTCTCTTCGTATCCAAGGACAGAACGACCGAGCGGGTGATCCTTCCAGATAGCTTGTGAAAAAAGGTCGTGTATCTCGTCATCAGGCGTGTCCTGAAGCGTTCTGATTTCATCGAGCACGACATGTTTCTCTTTTTCAATATCACGTTGATCAAACAGCGAATGACAAACGATGTCGGAGAGTGCGTCAACTGCAAGAGGAAGATGTTCGTCGAGGACCCTGGCGTAGAAGCACGTGTGCTCCTTCGAGGTGAAGGCATCAAGGTGTCCGCCAACGCATTCAAGGCTCTTCGCTATTTCAAGGGCATCGCGTCTCGCGGTGCCCTTGAAAACCATGTGCTCGATGAAATGAGAGAGTCCGGACTGTTCCCGCCGTTCGTTTCTGGAGCCAGAGCGGACCCAAACACCGATTGACACTGACCCAGCCCCGGGTACTTCCTCTCCCACGACGGTTATGCCGCGGTCAACGCAATCCCTGTGAAACACGCCCTCTTTCATAGTCAGCCCCCGCAACGCACGTTTTGGGAACCCCCCTACTTCCAATTCCTCTTATCGCTGAGTGGCACAGACTCTTGGTTTAACTGCAACGGCGTCTGACTGTTCTCACTTCAGCTATTCGCTGTTCGGCGCAGATGCAGCTCCGAATGCTGCCTTTCTGCTGAGCTTGATCTTTCCTTCCCTGTCTATGCCAATCACCTTCACGATGACTGTTTCACCCTCTCTAACAACGTCCTCCACCCTGGCTACTCTTCTATTTTCGAGCTCGGAGATATGAACAAGCCCATCCCTGCCCGGAAGTATCTCAACGAAAGCACCAAAAGGTACTATTCGCTTGACCTTGCCTTGATATATGCGACCCACCTCGGGATCTTCCGTAAGGTTTTTTATCATCATGAGGGCTTTCTCGCCGTTTGCGGCATTGTACGAGGCAATCTTGATTTCACCGCTATCCTCGATGTTCACCTGGGCCCCTGTCTCTTCCGTTATCCTCTTTATGACTCTGCCTCCGGGGCCAATCACGTCTCTTATCTTGTCCTGATCAATCTGAATCACGGTTATCCTGGGGGCATAGACTGATAGCTGCGGTCTTGGAGCAGAAATGCACTTGTCCATGGCATCCAGAACGTGCCTCCTCGCATCTCTTGCTCTCTCCATAGCAATGCCCAAAACATCAAACCCGATGTGCGTCGCCTTAACGTCCATCTGGAAGGCGGTGACCCCCTTGCGAGTCCCTGTTACCTTGAAATCCATATCCCCAAGGTGGTCTTCGATACCCAGAATATCCGTCAGAATCTCAAAAGAGTCGCCTTCCTTGACCAACCCCATTGCGATTCCCGCAACTGCTGCTTTGATCGGGACTCCCGCGTCCATCAAGGAGAGGCTGCCGCCGCACACGGTTGCCATCGAAGAAGAACCGTTCGACTCCAGTATGTCGGACACTATTCTTATCGTATAAGGAAACTCTTCAGAACTCGGGATCACGGGGTGGATGGATCTCTCTGCAAGCACACCGTGACCTATTTCCCGCCTGCCGGGTCCCCGCATCGGTCGAACTTCGCCAACGCTGAACGGTGGAAAATTGTAGTGAAGCATGTAAGTCTTCCAGCTTTCTCCCTCGAGTTCCTCAACCCTCTGCTCGTCGAGAGACGTTCCCAGGGTCGTGACAACCAGACTTTGTGTCTGGCCTCTCGTAAAGAGCGCCGAACCATGAGTCCTGGGCAAGACACCGACTTCACAAGTGATGGGTCTTATCTCGCTGGGCGAACGACCGTCGGCCCTTTTTCTCTCGGTGAGAATCATTCTCCTCAGGTCTTCTCTTTCGATGTGATCCACTATTTCGCTTATCTCGAGTTCCCTTCCCGGGAACTTCTCGGCGCATGCTACCGTTGCCTCTTGCTTGGTTCTCTTTACCGCGCCCTGTCTCTTCTCCTTGTCCGAGACCCTGTTGGCCTCTCTAATCCTGCCGAGGTAGTTCGTCCTTATTTCCTGGAGCAACTCAGGCTCCATCTCGCGCACTGGAACTGTGATTTTGGTCTTGCCACACATTTCCCTTAGCCGCATTTGAATTCCGTTGATTCGGCCGATTTGTTCGTGGGCAAGGGGCAAGACCTCGATAAGGTCCTTTTCAGAGACCTCTTTTGAACCCCCCTCCACCATAAGGACCGACTGAGTGGTGCCGGCAACAACAACGTCCATGTCGCTACGCTCCAGTTCAGAAAACGTAGGGTTGACGATGAATTTCCCGTCTATTCTTCCTATTCTCACGGCGGACACGGGCTCCAAGAAAGGAATATCGGAAAGGCTCAGCGCGGAAGATGCGCCGACCATAGCAAGGACGTCGGAGTCGTTTTCCTGGTCGGAAGAAAGCACGGCTGCCACTATCTGAACTTCGTTCTTGAAATCCTTGGCGAACATGGGCCGTATTGACCTGTCTATGAGTCTGGAACTCATGATCTCCTTTTCGGTCGGCCTCCCCTCTCTCTTGAAGAAACCTCCAGGGATTCTGCCGGCGGCGTATGATTTTTCTCTGTAGTCCACCAATAGGGGAACGAAATCAAGCGACGCCTCGAGCGGTTCCTCCGAAGCCACGGCGGTCACCATTACAACCGTATCGCCGTAGCGAACAGTCACAGCGCCGGAAGCTTGCTTTGCCACCCTGCCGGTTTCTATTGCCAGCGTTCTGCCGGCCAACTCCAATTGAACTGCATCAGGCATTATTCCTACCTCCAAAAAAAAGATAGCCCCCGCCGGACCTGCACACCGAGCAAGCCCGACACCAAGAAAACGAATTGGAGAGCTACCCTTTTACTTTCTGAGCCCTAGTTCTCTGACAAGGGACCTGTATCTATCTATTCGCGTGGCCTTCAGATAATCCAGAAGTTTGCGCCTCTGTCCCACCATCTTGAGAAGGCCTCTGCGTGAATGATGATCTTTCTTGTGAACCTTAAAATGCTCCGTCAAGGTCTTTATTCTTTCAGTGAGAAGAGCAATCTGCACCTCGGGCGAGCCAGAATCATGCTCGTGTAACTGGAATTGCCCTATTATTCCTCTCTTCTTATCCTTGGAGAGCGGCACCTTGTCTCACCTCCCTTGCTGCGCACAAACGAAGGAGCTTACTCACCCAACACCTCTAGGTAACTTTCAAGTCCGACTGCGCATAATAGCACAGTTGTCAAAATTGAGTAAAGGAAAAACGCTGCCTCAACAAAAATTTTGAAAGAACGTGCCCCGGGGGCTGCAAAGGCTTCATGTGAAATCTGATGAAATTGTTATAACCTACTGTGGTTCAAGCAAATATGCTATTCTCTCTACATCTTTGACTATGGCTCTTTTCAATTCCTCTCGATTGGAAAACTTCATTTCGGGCCGCATCTTCACCACGAAGGTTAGGGTCACAGTCGCGCCAAGAATCCCTTCCCCGAATCCGATGAGGTAAGCTTCCACGAGCCTGACCCCACCTCTTACGCTCGGTCTCAGGCCGATGTTGATAGCAGCTTTGAACGTTCTGCCGCCAACTTCGGCGTATCCTGCATAAACACCGTCCGGAGGAAGCAATTTCTTTTCGTGCACTGAAATATTGGCCGTAGGGAAACCCAGGCTCTTGCCAATACCATCCCCTCTCACAACAATACCCTCCAAGGAGTAGCCGCGACCCAGCAGCTTTGCTGCCAAGTCCATGTCACCGGCCATGACCGCTTCTCTCACCCTCGTACTACTCACGGGGATTCCATCAACTAGTACGGCTTCAACATCGATCACGGAAAAACCAGACCTGGCACCAAGGGAGCGGAGCAAAGCTCTGTCACCCTCTCTCTCCCTGCCCATCCTAAAGTCGTGCCCCACCACAAGCTCTTTGAGTCGAAGAGACTTCAAGAGAAACTCATCAACAAAGCTGCCAGTGTCAAGGCGAGCCATGGTCGTCGTGAATTCAACCACCATGGCCACGTCAATGCCCAGGTTTGTGATAAGGATTTCCTTCTCGTGCTGGGTCGTAAGAATAAATCGTTGCGTCTTGAGCTTTCCCAGCACCTCGTCGGGGTGAGGGTCAAACGTCAGGATTGCAGCGGTCAGGCCGAGTTCGCGCGCCCGAGAGGAGACGATCTCGAGTATTTTGACGTGCCCGAGGTGCACTCCGTCAAACACGCCCACCGTGGCGATCGAACCTTTGACAGTATCTTTAGCCATGTGCTTCAGCGATGACCTTCTCCAGCCTTATAATGTTGTCGCGATCAGAGGAAGGAGTTCTGCCTATTGCCAAAAACTCCCCCCGTGACGAGAGAATACGTACGTTCTGGTTTGCGGAAACTCCTGCCTCAAGCCGTTCGAATTCACTCAATGAAGGACTCTGGCCGTGGATAACCTTTCTTTCAACACTCTCCTTAAGGATGCAAGCTGGCAGAAAGGATAGAGCCTCGTCAATCGACATGATGCTGTGTGAGCAAGACTCAAGCTTACCCGCTTCGACGAGATGTTTCAGGCTGTCAGCGCTCGTCGCATCCTCGACGGAGAAGGGGCCTATCCTTACCCTCCGCAAGGCGTCGAGATGCGCGCCACAGCAGAGTTTCTTTCCGATGTCTCTGGCCAGCGCACGAACGTAGGTTCCCTTGGAGCACCGCACAAAGAAATCGAGAGTGGGAAAACGAAAATCGAGTATTCTGAAATCGTGGACCGTAACCTCTCTTGCTTCCGTCTCGAAACTCTCGCCGCGCCTCGCCATTTCGTAAAAGCGCCTACCACTGCGCTTGAGGGCCGACACTCTGGGCGGTCGCTGAAGAATGCGACCCGACAAGGCCGACATTTCCTTCTCAATGTCCTCTCTTGATATGGAGAAGGCCTCTCTTGAGAAAATGACTTTGCCAGTTCGATCGTCTGTCTCTGTCTCCGTCCCAAACTTGATCGTGCCGACGTACTCCTTTTCGAGTTCCATCAGAAAGCGCGTTATCTTTGTCGCCTTTCCCGTGCACACAAGCAGCACGCCCGTTGCAAATGGATCAAGTGTACCAGCGTGCCCGACTCTTTTTACTCCGAGGAGCTTTTTCAGCTGGTCGACGACTTTGTACGAAGTTACCGAAGGATTCTTGTCGATGTTGAGTACTCTATCTTCCAGCAAGTACCCCTGCGATTCTCTCAAGAATAATCACCTTCACGTCCGCTAGGGTCCCCTTCACCTTCGCCCCCGCTGCATTTGAATGTCCTCCGCCGCCAAACTGGCGAGCAACGAGGTCAACGTCCACGGTTCCGTCGGAACGAAGACTCACTTTCACTATTCCATCGGGCAGTTCTCTCAGAAAAACGGCGGCCTTTGCGCCTTCTGCCGCCATGGCGAAATTGACGACTCCCTCGAGTTCATCCCCGGCGATCCTGCCTTCCTCCAACTTAGACCTTTCGAGAGAGATAATGGAAACGGCACCATCCAGCGCTATTTCAAGCGAACTCAGTGCATGACCGATGAGCCTCAGAGTGGTGGGTGCCTTGCGACCGTAAACGTGGGCCGCGATAGTGGACGGGTCAGCGCCTTCCCTTGCAAGTCTTGCCGAAACCGACAGTGTTTCGGGAGACGTATTGGAGTGCCGGAACGAACCTGTTTCGGCAAGTATTGCAGCGTAGAGACACGTCGCCACATCAGGGTCTATGCTCTCGCCAAGCCGGTCCAGGATTTGGAGTATCAGAAGCGCGGCAGCACATGCATCCGGACGTACGAAGTTTATGCTGCCAAAATGCACGTTGCTGTGGTGGTGGTCTATGTTCACGACGGGAACCTTGCTCTTCAATATTGATGCCGCCACGCTTCCGGTTCTCTCAATGCAGGTGCAGTCAAGCACCAGTGCCGCCTCAAACCCGCCGATTTCACCCGAGAGACTTTGAAGCATTTGTGAACCAGGAAGAAATCTGTAGGACAGAGGAGGGTGGTCCTGGTTCACTACCTCGACCGTCTTGCCCATCCTCTTGAGGACCAAAGCAAGCCCCAGCTCAGAACCCAGAGCATCCCCGTCGAGGTCCACGTGAGACGTTACCAGAAGTGAACCGGAATCCCTTAGTAGGTTGGTGACCTCACCGAGGCTCAAGACTCTCTCCTGTGCGTTTCATCTTCAAGTTCCTTCAGTATCTGACTTATTCTCACGCTGTGCTCAATGGAGCTGTCGGCTTTGAAGGCAAGCTCAGGTATAAACCTGAGGGGCACCCGCTTGAAGAGCTCGCCGCGAACAAAGCCGGCGGCTCCGGCAAGGATTTCAACACTACTCGCAAGCTCCTCGTGCGACCGAGGACTTGTCACGTACACCTTTGCATGTCTCAGGTCCTGACTTACGTCTACGGATGTAATTGTGACAAAGCCAAGCCTGGGGTCCTTTATTCTGAGTCGGATTATTTCGCTGATTTCCTTTCTCAGCAAATCACCGACCCGCTGTGCCCTCTGGAAACTCATACCGCTCACCTTCTCACAGGTTTGCCATCAGCAGAAATCCATCTGCACCCGGGTGATCTCGACCCTGGTCTCCATCTCAACCTGGCGGACGATGTTGGAAAGCGTGCTTTCAACAACCCTTTTTTCTATGCCCACAATTGCAACTCCGATGGCGGCTCTCTGCCACAAATCCTGATAGTCAACCTCCGAGACGGAAGCATTGAATCTATTTTTCAACCGTTCCTTGATTCTGTTCAGAACCGAACGTTTTGCCTTGAGTGAAGTGCTACCCGGGATGTGTAGCTCAATCAGGACCGTTCCTATGATCAAACCGGCGCCTCAAGCGTAGAGTCAAAAAGCGTAAAAACGCAAACCTGTCAAGTGCTTTAGGAGACTGACCTGCAAATCCCAAAAAAAGCTGGTCGTTATCCAGCTTTTCGCAAGACCGAACTCCAGTGCCGAAAACCAAACCGCGGCGATTCCCCGGCAAACAGACCAGAGAAAAAACGACGTCTCAAAAGACTGGAGAAAACGATGCAGATACAAACCAACGAAAAACGACGCCGGCGCAAGAACCCTCACAGCCGGCGCTCAAACGTCCTCAAATAGTTCTGGCGATTTCCTCCACGGTATAGAACTGAAGAATGTCATTCACCTCTATGTTGTCAAACCCCTCAAGCCCTATCCCGCACTCGAAACCCGCGCTCACTTCCCTCACGTCTTCTTTGAAGCGCTTGAGAGAACGTGCCGAGCCATCAAATAGAACCGTACCATCACGCAGGACGCGCACTCTGGCGTTCCGCCGCACAACGCCTGAAGTTACAAAGGATCCGGCAATCACACCGGACCTGGAGAGTCGAAATACCGTTCGCACCTCCACGGAACCAATTATCGTCTCTTTTCTCTCGGGCTTTAAGAGCCCCGACATGGCCCTCTTCACGTCTCCGACGGCCTCGTATATGACCTTGTACAATCGTATGTCCACGTTTTCCTTCTGAGCAATCTCCATTGCACTTGGCTCAGCGCTCACGCCAAATCCAATTATGACCGCGTCAGAGGCCGCAGCGAGTAGCACGTCCGATTCGTTCACGTTACCGACTCCCCTGTGGATTATGTTGAGTCGGACTTCTTCTGAGGAGATAGTCGCTAGGGCATCACACAGAGCCTCTACGGAGCCTCCGACATCGCCCTTTACAACAAGCCTGAGCTCGTTTACCCCGCGCTTGATTTGCTCATAGAGATCCGTAAGCGTCATGTGCCTGCGAAGCCTGTACTCGTGTTCTCTGTGGAGTTGCTGTCTCTTGGCGGCAATTTCACGGGCCTCCCTGTCGTCCCTTGTTACGTTGAAACTATCGCCAGCTTGCGGCGGCCCTGTCCAGCCAAGCACCTCAACCGGCGTGGAAGGACTTGCTTTCTTCGTTCTCTCGCGCCTTTCGTTACACATGGCCCTGACTCTACCTTGATACAAACCAGACACAAAGGGATCGCCAACCCGAAGAGTACCGTCCTGAACCAGAACGGTGGCCACAATCCCTCTTCCCTGGTCAACCTTTGATTCTATGACCACTCCTCTGGCTCTCCTAGTGGGATCGGCCTTCAGTTCAAGAACCTCTGCCTGGAGCAGTATCATCTCGAGAAGCTTGTCGACGCCCTTGCCCGTCTTCGCAGAGATTTCTACGCAGACGGTCTTCCCGCCCCATTCTTCAACCAGAACATTGGCCTTCGTGAGGCTCTGTTTTACTAGGTCTGCTCTGACGCCGGGAAGATCCATCTTGTTTATGGCAATGACTATCGGAACCCCGGCCGCCTTTGCATGATCAATGGCCTCGATTGTCTGAGGCATGACCATGTCGTCAGCAGCAACGACTATGACTACGATATCGGTGACCTGCGCGCCCCTCGCACGCATCGCTGTGAAGGCCTCATGCCCCGGCGTGTCAAGGAAAACAACCCTTCCTCCCTCGAGCTCCACTTCGTATGCGCCGATGTGCTGCGTGATTCCGCCGAATTCTCGAGCGATGATGTTACTACTGCGAATGTAGTCGAGCAGAGAAGTTTTGCCGTGATCGACGTGCCCCATGATGGTAACGACGGGCGCTCTCTTCAAAAGCGCCCTCTCTTCCGGCGGAGCCTCTTCAATAAGCTCTGTTCCGTACTCCGAAACAAACTCGACCGCGTACCCAAACTCGACCGCCACCGTGATTATGCTGTCGCGGTCGAGCCTCTTATTGACGTTCACCATGAGGCCGAGCTCAAGGCACGCAGCGACTACTTCGCTTGGCTTTGATCCCATACGGGTTGCAAGTTCCGCAACCGTCAGATACTCGCTGACCTTGATGAGTTTCGGTTCTTCAACAACAATGGTCTCGCCATCTTCCCTCCGCCGTCTTCTTCGCACACGGGGAACTTCCATTCCAGCCAAGGTGCGCTTCACGCTTTCCCGCACGGCCTTTTCGTCCACGACTCTCTTTTTCTTTCGAGGCACGCGGGCGCGCAACTTCTTCTCGGGAGGCTTCGCAACGACTTTGGCGGCTCGTTCCTTTGCTTCGGTTTCGAGCCTTGCGGCCCGCTTCTCCATCCTGCGGGCGTACTCTTCCTTGACCGCTGCCTTTTCCTTCTCGAATTTCTTCCTGACCTTTTCGACAACTTCGCGGTCAACGGTGCTCATGTGGCTCTTGACTTCAATCCCGAAGCTTCGAATCACTTCAAGAAGCGCCACGCTCGAGATATTCAATTCTTTGGCCACTTCATATACACGTGGTTTACCCAAAAAGACACCTCCAGTAGCGTCCAGCCTTTATCACGAGTCGTTTTTAGCGGCATCCCGTCTCAGGAAGATGGATCATCGTCTTCAGAGAAAGGTCCCTCGTCCTTCTCATCTTTATTGTCGTCACGGTCATCATCGTCATGTTCATCGTCGTCGTAATCGTTGTCATCTTCGTCCCCATCTTCCTCCCCGTCAACCTTTCCCTTAGACTTTGCCTCGGCGGTCTTGCCAGAGACAGACTCCTCGCCAGAATCCTGCAAAACACCTCCTTCTGGCTCGTCATCGGTTTCGACTTGCTTGGCAGACTCGACCTCGTCCTCACCTGCGGCCTCGGGCTTCGCCATTAGCTTGGCGACTGATGCCGTCTTCTCTGCAGCCTTTGCTTCCTGGGCTGCCCTGGCTCTTTCGCGCATCAAGTTCTCTCTTGCCTTAGCGATTGCCAGGCCGGCCGCAGTCACGAGCTTTTCCGCAGTCTTCTCGCCGATGCCCTGGATTTCTAGAAGGCGCTTTGTACCGCGCTTCTCAATATCCTGGGCAGTCTCCACGCCCGCCTTGATGAGTTTGTCGGCGAGCTTCGGACCAATACTTTCAATGTCCTCTACGTCAACCCTTAGAGCCTTCTCTTCGGCAAGCAGCTTCTCTTTCTGAGAAAGGCTCATCAAATCTATCTTCCAACCCGTTAACTTAGCAGCGAGCCTTGCGTTTTGCCCGCCCTTGCCAATCGCCAACGAAAGCTGGTCATCGCTAACAACAACCTCCGTTTTTTTCTCCTTCTCTAACACTCGAGCCTCAAGGACCTTTGCGGGACTCAAAGCCCGTGTCACAAACACCACAGGGTCAATGCTCCAGGGAACGATATCAATCCTTTCGCCGCCAAGCTCGCGCACAACAGCCTGAACCCTGGAGCCTTTGACACCCACACAGGCTCCGACAGCATCCACCTTTGCATCGTTCGAAACGACACAGACCTTGGAACGATTCCCGGCCTCCCTGGCAACGTTTTTTATTTCTACGATGTGATCTGCAACCTCGGGCACTTCGCTGGCAAAAAGGCCCTTCAAAAAGTCGGGATGCGTTCTCGAGAGCATTACTTGTGGGCCCTTGCTTGACTTATCAACACCGATGACGCACGTCCTCACGTATTCGCCGTGCCTAAATCTATCCCGGGGCATTGTCTCCTTGATAAGCAGAATCCCCTCTGTCTTATCAAGCTTCACGATTATGCAGGTGCGATCCACCTGTTGAACCGTACCTCTGATTATTTCCCCGATTCTTCGCTGGAAATCGTTGTAGATGCGTTCCCTTTCCGCCTCCCTCACCCGCTGCACCAGTACTTGCTTGACGGCCTGTATTGCGTTCCGTCCAAATTCCTCGATACTCAACTGAACAGACAACGTCTCCCCGCACTTGACGTCTTTCTTCACCTTGTGGGCCTCAGCCAGACTAATCTCGGTAGCGTGATCGTGGACCCGAGTTGTCACTTTCTTCTTCACACACATCCCTATCTTGCCCGCGTCGATATCGACCTTGACCTCGATGTTGGCCGTAGGACCCAGTTTCTTCCTGGCAGCAGACAATAACCCCGCCTCGAGCGTGTCCGCCACCAGCTGCTTGTCCAGGCTCTTTTCTCTGACAAGCTGGGCAAGCGCCTCAGTGAGTTCGTAGTTCATCGTGTCTTTCCCCGCTTCTTACTCTTGCCACCGGTGCCGAACGGAATCTCCCCGCGCAAATTGGCTTTTTCTATCAATACCAAAGGGATCTCGACAATATTCCCCGAGTCCAACTCCACGTATAGGACCTCATCGTTGCAGGCGTGGATACGGCCGCGTATCTTCCTCGCGCCCTGGATAGCTTCCTTTGTGACAACGCGCAACGGATTTCCCCTAAATCTTTCAAAGTGCTCTTTTTTTCTCAGAACTCTGTCTATACCCGGTGAGGAGACCTCCAGGAAATAGCGGCCCCGCATGATATCCTCTGCATCCAGAAGATACCCAACCTCCCTGCTAACCCTGGCGCAATCTGCCACGGAGACCCCTCCGTTCCGGTCGATGTAGAGCCTTACTACTGCACCTCCTGGCGCACGCAAGTGCTCTACCTCCACAAGCTCCATGCCCATGTCGGTGATTGCGGGTTCGCACAGGGCCCAGATCTTTTCGACCATTTGCACCACGGCTCCAGAATACACAAAATATAAGAGTGGACGCGCTCGAAGTCCACTCTGGGTCAATTTACTACAAGCAGTCCAGGAAGGCAAGAGAAAAACTGCGAGCTCTAGAACCTGAAAGAAGCCGACAAACCAAGCCTAAGGCCTCGCCTTGTCACACCGATCTGGAGATCCCTGTCCTGTGTAAAACCAAAGTTGAAGGCTCCTGAGAGGTTTGCGCTGAAACTGTAGTTAGCGTTTGAGGTGACGGAGAGGTCATCCTTCTTCTCGGCCAACAAGGGGGGGACGCTCGAACTAACGGTAGAATACTCCACCGAAAGACCGACGTTGACGCTACTCTTGAGTCTGATTTTCCTGCCCGCGGCAAAGGGCAGCGAGAAGCCCTTTGTGGCATCTAAGGTTTTCTGCAAATTGAAAGCGTGGTGTGAAGTGGTCGAGGTGGAAGTATACGCGGCGCCTATCTGGCTTCTTGTTTCCGTGGTGGATAGGTTTGAAGTAAAACTCGTGCTCATGCCGCCTTTCCATGTTGCATTCACGCTCACAAGCGGCGTCCAATCTTTTTTTGTGATGACTTTTTCGCTGAGTTTTCCCTTGGAACCGGACTCCTCGGTCGTGCGTCTAAACGTGGAGTCAAGCCTTATTAGTTTTATCCGGCCTTTCATGCCGAGGTATTTTTCAAGCTCGCTCCATCCTGCTCTGAGTTCTGGCCACAGCAGTCTTTTCTCCACCCTGATGCCAGTCAGCCCTTCAAATTCACGGTTTGTGGTTTCAAACCTGGCGTCCAGACTGAATCCCCTGAACAGTCGACCGCCTGCAGTCATGGAAGTCGTTCGCGCGATGTTTGATGTCATTACACCGTCCCTGGCAAATCGCGCGTCGCCACCAGGGGCTCGCCTTATCCCGAGCATGTAGCTCAGATTGGGTTTCCCGTAAATCCTGGAGAGTTGACTTCCGTAGGAGATGGAATGGCTTGCCCGAATGTCTCCGATCCTCCCAAACAAGCTCACAAGAGTCAACGCTCCCTCAGGAGTTTTCGCCTTTACCCGCACCCGCGAGGTGTCTTTCGCAGCCGGTTTAGGGCCAAAAAGTTGGGCAAGCCGCGAGATCGGTATCCCAAGGCCGAGACTAATGGACCCGGAGTTGGCCACGTTGCGCACATCGGCTACGTCGTCGATTCTCTTTAACTCCGGACGGTGATCTTCCCTATAGGATCCGGCGAAGCTAACGTTGGGAGTAACCCAGCTGCCAAACTTGGGAGTAAACTCGGACCTAAAATTCTGACTACGTGAGACTTCCGTTCCAATGTTAATGTTGCCCAGGGTCCGGCTGGGATTGAAAAGAAGCCAGTCCCTTGTGGTACTGATATCGTAACTGCATCGCAGAATTGAAAGTGGCGAGTATGAAGTTTGGACGCCAAAATCCCCCGTCTTGCGTAGTATGTCACTTCGAAGAATGAGACTCATGGGGTCGCCGCTAGATCTCTCGTACGACTTTGACTGAGTCCTCACGCCGCGCCCCGTAAAGCTAAAAGAAGATGGCAAGTACGACAACGAAAGCTTCCGACCGTGACCCAAGGGAATGCCAATTGCACTACGGCCCGTAGGAGAGAACTGGTAGCTAAAACTGCCCGAAAGCGTTCGTGTCGAGTCAACGCGCGTCACATTTGCAGAATGTGCGTCGGTAATTGAGAAACCGAGACCAATCGCCTCGGCGGTGTACCTTAACCACTTTTGGGGAGTGGGGGTCTTCCTAAAGCTCACGGCCATGGACCTCGTACCATTCTTTGTCGTCTGAGCTTCCTCGTACTGTTTTGTCAGAATAATGTCGTCGCCCGTCCTGAACTTGGGAATCTCCTTTGACCCTGAGAAAGAGAAATTCACGGGAATATTGAACATCCCTTGAGGCAGAAACTTGTGGAGGGCCATCACTCCCGAGACGAGATACGAGCTTGTGCGACGCCCGCTCCCCCTCGTGCTGCCAATTGCGAGGAAATCCTCGCCTCGCGATTCCATTTGAGTGGACAATGAAAGGAAGTCTGCGAATTTCGCCTCAACGAAGACTCTTCTGGCGGTACCAATCTCCTTTTTCACGTTTGTGAGTCTGAGTTCATCCACCCAAACACTGTCTGATGCGATCATTGACGATCCGGTTCTCTCAGGAACATTAATAAGCCCCATGGTTATACGCTGCACCCTGGTGAAGGAAGCTCGCCCTCTGAGTCTCAGCCATCCCCCGTCAGGCCTGCTTAGAGTTGTATCCACTAAAGAGCTGGGAAGCCCTACTTTGAGGATGCTCAAATCCGCCAGATTGAATTCCTTTGATTCCCAGGCCGTCGGAACCGGTGCGGCGTATTCATAGAAATTCAGACTATCTGTTCCGAACCTTATAAAAAACATGAGCGAGTCGGAACTGCCTCTGATCCAAAACTTGAGCGACTCGTATTGGGTGTAGTCGTTTCCGCCTGTAAATGACTTGAAAGCAGCTACCGTATCAGCGGGAAAGAGATTCTTTGTGTAGAGCACGAGCGATTGCTCTTTCTTCGGGATGCGATTCTCCTCGCCAATCTGAATGGGAGGAGGCACGTAGATGTCACCGTTCTCCTTGTTGTTGACAACGCCTACGTAAAAGCGCTCGCCATCCTTGAATGACACCGAGTCTGCTACAGGTGTGATTATCCACCTGTTTCCTACGACTTCAATACCACCGATTCGAAGCGTGTCTCCCTCCGCAAAGTCTCTGAACCACAGCCTCGCGTGCTTGACGTTGTCCCAACGCGGCTGCCCGACCCTCACAACAGTCGTATCTGAAAGCGGTATTCTAAAGAGTCTCCAGCCGTTCCCATTGTCTCTGACCTGGAACCTGCTGTCCTGGGCAAGATTCACCGTGAGCTCAAAATAATCCTGCTCCGTGTCGAGCCTTCCGTTTCCGTTAAGGTCCTCAGTGTCCGGGGTGGGATTGGGGGATACCCTTCTGTTTCCTTCGGTGCCGTTGATCTGAGCGAAGTAGTTCGGCCCGTACTTAGGGTTTTCGGACACCGATTTCTCGGGCTCGTAGAAGTAGTCGTCTCCGGCAGGGTCACTAAGATCCTGGGTCACGCCGGGTGTGACAGGCTCCTGAGGGTCGAACCTGCCGTCTAACCCTGTGTCTTCATCCTCGGGAGATATGTCAAGGGCGCCGTTTCTGTTCTTGTCTTCTGTGTCAAGCCTGCCGTTGGGGAGACTGTCTGGGTGCCACATTGCGTCTTCGCTTACAACACCAAGGTCGATCTTGATCTCTTTTCCTAGGTCTCTGCCCGCGGGATGGTCCTTCACCCACATCTCAATGTACTGCATCTCCGTGAAATCCTCGCCGAGCCATGAGAGAACTTGCGTCAGGCCGTGCGAGCCCTCCGTCCGATCGAAGTACAATTCAAGAGCAGTTATTGCTCGCTCCCTCTCCTCGGGCGTGCGTTCCGGGTAGAGATCTCCCTCGTGCACCACGTCCTTGTGGTACTGAGGATTCCGGTTGTACCACCAGAGAGCTCTCCTGCCAGCCGGCTGAACAACTAGATTCTCGGGAAGACTGCCAACTCTCCACTGAGTGCGAAGGAGACTGAATGGCCTCGTCTCCTTGTTGCCTTCCATGTCGTCTATGTAGACTTCATTCCTCGTGTTTGGATTCGGGATGCTTATCCCAAACTCACCCGATACAGCCAGACTGGATTTTTCCCTGGTTTCGACAAGAGGTAATGCATCCACCAACGTGGTCATGAAGCCGGGGGTGAATTTGAGCGATCCACTGACTCCCCCCACTACAGTTCTGGACGGTTCTTGATCGAGGCGCGGTCTTTCTTCAAGTGTTCCTTTGCTTTCATAGAGCCAGGTTGTTGCGAAAGAAAGTTCATCTCTGGGCTTATATTGGCCGGAAATTCCGAGTAGGCTTTTTGATAGGCCAAAAAGCGAGGCGCGCGAAAAATCAACCGAGACATCCGCGCCAGTTTCGAGTGCATCTGGAGTAAGAAGCGTAAGCTCCCCGGTCTCGTAGTCGATTGTGTAGCCGGTGCCCTTCTGGAGTCTCACTCCGTTGAGTGTCACGACTTCGGAGTTCTCGAGAACGTTCCAGCCCAGAAAAAACGTGGTCTGAGGGCTCTTGTACTGGACATCCATGTAGTAGCGGGTGTCGAGGCTGTAGTTGAAATACTTCTTGTGATAAATGTTCGGATTGGTTTCGTCGCCCTTCAAGGTGTCGGGTCTCGGCCAGTATTGCGAAAGAAACCTATTCCAACCGCTTATGTCCCAACCACTTATATCAAACGAATCCGGCGCGAAAGGCTGGAGGTCAGGAAAGAAAAGGATACCCCTGCCAAGGTCAACAAGCTCCTCGTCAATCAATCCATCTGGAATACTCTGCCCCGATAGATTGCGCCTGTCGAGGCCGAGAATCTGAATGTAGGGAATACTATCGAGGGCTTCTTGGTCAACGCCCGCACCCCCGACTCGTTTCTTGATTGCAAGCTTGAAGCTGTCTTTCATAATGGCCTCTGAGCCCAGGTAATAGACGTTCTTGAGTTCGTAACGACTGAGGCTTCCCCACCTGCCGGTCGCGATGTCCACCTCAAGCGAGTCGACCGGGGGAGCGATCATCCTTAGCTGCAACTTACCAAGTTCCGGGCTACCTACCCACTTTTCTATCTGGCTGGCCCCCTCCCATACAATTTCCCTGTACGTCACTGCCAGCACGTTATTGGCAGGTAAGCTGCCATTGACAACAAGAATTGGAAAGTACTGACCGTACAGATATTCGAAGCGATAATCCTGTTCCGGCACTTTCCTGTCAAAGTTGCCGTCGTAGTAAATCGTCGAATCGATGCTACCGTCAGGTCTATATAAGTACGCCCTTCCCCCAACCGTTCCAGTCTGGTTGTTGTAACCGTTCAGGTCGTCCACGAAAACCTGAACGCTCTTAGCGTCAATCACGCTGGCCTGCTTACCGAAGTCAGGCGGTTCTATGAAGAAATACGTGCGCTTCTTGTAGTCCAAGTCGCTTATCTGCTGCTCAACCGCCCGCGCGCCTCCAACTATTCTCTGCTTGTCCTGCTTCCCTTGCTGCTTGCTGGCAATAACCGTGAGGTCCACGCTTCCGAGTTTCGCCACGGACTTGATACCGAACAGTCCTTCATGCATCCCCGAGTAGCTTACGTACTGCGTGTTCGGTATTGAAAGGTTTGTATTACCCAGATCGACACTCTGAATGACCTCGTCGTCGTAGCCGTGGTATCTGATGCGTATCCTGTTTTGAAGCTCCGTGCGTGCAGCGCTGCTCTGGTCCCAATCTACGTCTATCTTGTCACCAATGGTGCCGCCCATCTTCACGACAAGATCCTGCTTCATGTCAAGCCTGGGAAACTTGCTCTGTCTGCCGTACTCGCTGTACTGTTGGCCAGCAGTCCAGTTGCTGATCCCGTTGAACGATATCGTTTCACTCCCCGTCACCCTCAAGTTAGGCTTGCCCTTTCCTACAACAGCTTGCACTGCTTTCGGGAACTCGATCGGTAGATCGATGCTGAAAAGACCTCCCTGACGTCCGGCCTGAGACATATCTCTTATTCCCTTCTTGGCTTCTCTTTTCCAGAGCGTTGTAAACACGTCACGGCTCAAGAGATAAGAGTACCGCCGAAGAGAGGACGAGACGGGTGGCTCGATTTCTATCCCCATCGCAGATGTTGTCTGTCGAACAGAGTCAGATTCAAAATCTACAAAAATCTCTGAATTCTTGAGGGCAAGACCCGGTTTCAAGGCAAGCCGATGTTCAGGTGGTATCATAAAAGCACCCGGAGAGAGAAGCAGAAGTGACGGTGAGAGTTCCAAGCCCGAGGGAGACCACTCCCAGACGCCAGGGTTCGCTAACGACAGCCCTGTGACCGAGAGCACCATGACCAGCGGGAAACCCGCAATTAAGGAGAAAAATGTGAGAAATTTTACCATCGAAAGCGGCCACCATCATCCGCAGAGCAAGGGCAATGCCGCGCAAATCCTAGCACTTCAAGGAGATATTTACAACTCAGCTCTCTTCGTGCCACAATAATCGTTTGACAGCCAGGTCGAGGTGCAATATACTTATTCTCTTGTGTTTTGATACACCGTACTTGATGGGTTTCGCCATTGATTCCCAGGCCTTACGATGGAGGCTAGAGAAGCATGAAAGAGGCTTCAATCGCTGAAAAGCCAAAGTACTGGAGAAAACCCCTTGATGTGGACAAGCTCAAAATGCCCCGTGGCAAGCTCCACGTAATCAAGGAAAGGTGCAAGGGTTGCAGTTTCTGCGTTGAGTATTGCCCGAGGGACGTGCTGGAGCTCTCTACAGAATTCAACTCAAAGGGCTATCATTTCCCACTGGCAGCCCGTGAAGAAGCGTGCGTGAACTGCAAGCTCTGCGAGATGCTCTGTCCCGAGTTTGCCATTTTCAGCGAAGAAGTAGAAACGGAGGTGGAAAAAGTTGCAAAGTGATAGTGGTGTTCTCACAGGAGAACATTTCCTTAGCGGCAACGAAGCTTGCGCCGAGGGGGCCTTAGCAGCGGGATGCCGCTTTTTTGCTGGCTATCCCATCACTCCATCCACCGAGGTGGCAGAGCACCTGGCCGAAAGACTGCCCGAAGTAGGTGGCATCTTTATACAGATGGAGGATGAGATCGCCTCCATGAACGCTATCCTCGGGGCAGCATGGGGAGGAATGAAAACGATGACTGCCACCAGTGGCCCCGGTTTCAGCCTCATGATGGAAAACCTGGGGCTAGGGATAATGACCGAGACTCCCTGCGTTCTCGTCAACGTGCAGAGGGGGGGACCTTCCACCGGGCTTCCCACGCTTGTGGGTCAGGGCGATATGATGCAAGCCAGATGGGGTTCGCACGGGCCTTACGAAATCATAGCCCTGAGCCCCAGCTCACCTCAGGAGTTTTTCGACTTGACCATCAAGGCCTTTAATCTCTCCGAACAGTGGAGAATCCCAGTTCTGGTGATGGCAGATGAGGTCGTTGGTCACATGACGGAAAAGGTAACTATACCCGAGCCAGGCGCGATCCAACTCACTCCTAGAAGAACCCCGAGAGTCCCGCCGGAGAAATACTTGCCCTATGAGCCGGATGCAGACCTTGTTCCGCAAATGGCAATTGCTGGACACGGCTACAGAATGCACATAACCGGCCTGACACACGACAGAAAAGGATACCCTGTCATAAATGAGGAAGCCCAGGGCGAGCTGGTTGAGCGGCTGGTCCAGAAGATTAGAAAGAACAGGCACAAGATATTGGAGTTCCAGGAAGAGATGTGTGAAGACGCCGACGTCATAGTCTGCTCGTATGGCATCTCAGCGAGAACTTCTCTCCTGCCCATAGAAACGGCACGCGAAGAGGGAATCAAGGTGGGGCTCCTCAAGCTCGTTGTGGTATGGCCGTTCCCGGATGAGCGAATAGACCAATTGGCGGGATGCGTGAAGGGTTTTGTCGTACCAGAGATAAACTTTGGCCAGATTTCTCTCGAAGTCGAACGTTGCGCACACGGAAAAGCAAAAGTCATCCAGGTACCGCATGCCGGCGGCGGAATCCACAATCCGGACAAGGTCCTGGAGGCCATCAGGAGGGCTGCGGCATGAACGAACGGCATCCGATGGACAAACTACTAAGGGAAGACAGAATCCCTCATATTTGGTGTTCGGGCTGCGGCCTAGGAACCTGTCTCACGGCCTTCATTACGGCCATTCAGGAGTCCGGTATTCCACTCCAAAAAATGTGTGTTGTGTCGGGAATCGGTTGCACTGGTCGCGTGGCTGGATATCTAAACATTGATTCCTTTCATACCACCCACGGAAGAGCGATTCCATTTGCAGCGGGCCTTCATCTCGCAAATCCGTCTCTCAAGGTGATTGTTTTCTCGGGTGATGGCGACCTGATTGCAATCGGAGGCAATCATTTCATCCATTCCGCCAGACGGAATCTTGATATCACGGTTGTGTGTGTGAACAACTTCAACTACGGGATGACCGGAGGCCAGGGTGGACCGACGACTCCGATTGGGTGTAAGTCAACCACCACTCCCTATGGCAATTTTGAGTTTCCTTTCAGCATTCCCTATCTTGCCGCAGCCAGCGGCGCCTCTTACGTTGCACGCTGGACCGCGCTTGATACCAGAAGGCTGACCAAATCCCTTGGTGAGGCCCTCCGCAAGAAAGGCTTTAGCGTGGTCGAGATAATATCCCCCTGCCCCACCCTGTTTGGAAGACTGAACAGGCAGGGCACGGGACTCGATATCTTGAGGAGCTATCAGAAGGACACTGTAATCCAGCACGGGGCCGACCCCTCCAAGGTGCCTATTGAAAAGGACGGAAAAATCATAGTCGGCAAATTCGTGGACATAGAGCGTCCCACTTTTCTGGACCTGGTTAAAGAGAGACTGGGAGACAAGTTCGAGATTCCTTGGGAGAAGTTCGAACGCGAAGAAGCCGCGGTCCCCAGTGCGGATGAGTAAGGGAGGCACTATGGCAAGAATAGAATTGAGATTCGCAGGCTTTGGCGGGCAGGGAATCATCCTCGCCGGATACATTGTCGGCAAAGCGGCTTCCATCTACGACAAGAAGCAGGCTACTATGACCCAGAGCTACGGACCGGAGTCCAGGGGTGGCGCATGCAGTGCAGGCGTTGTTGTATCCGACACAACAGTACACTATCCACACCCAGTGAAACCTTCCATTCTGGTCGTGATGTCTCAGGAAGCGTGCACAAAGTTCGAGCCGCAGCTTCCTGATGGAGCGTTGATGCTCATTGATGAGGATTTGGTGAAGCCGCAACGCCTGAACAAGACCATAAAGATATACGGAATACAGGCGACGCGCATAGCAGAGACGCTCGGAAGGAAGATCGTGGCAAACATCGTAATGCTCGGCTTTTTCACGGCGATTACTAAGGTGGTGACTCCGGAGGCGATGAAGCAAGCGATTTCGACTACCGTCCCGCAGGGAACAACGGAACTAAACTTGAGCGCCATGCAACGGGGTTACGATCATGGCTTGCAGGCAAAGCCCCTGTAGGTGCGCGGCGAGCCAGGCTGCCAAAAAGCCGTTGCGTTTAGCAGGTTGAACAGGGTTTCGTGGTTGGACTGAGAGTCTGAGTCAGGTACACGGGTATGAAGAAGAAAGCGGATAACTCAACATCGGGTAGTCCAAAGGAATTCAGACCGAGAATAGTCGCTTTTGTATGCAACTGGTGTTCCGGTGCTGAAGAGAAGTCGCAGGGGGAGACGGCGAAAGCTCAAAAATCGAATTCTTCTAATGTGAGGATCGTGGATGTAATGTGCTCCGGCAGGGTAACTCCTGGCCTTGTACTCAAGGCGTTCGAGCTTGGAGCTGACGGTGTGATGGTCTGTGGTTGCGAGAAGGGAGCTTGTCATTACTCTTTCGGCAACGAGAGGCAGGCCGAGATGTTCGAGACTTCGAAGAAGCTTGCCAACCTCATAGGCCTCGAATCCGAAAGGCTGAGACTCGATTGGCTATCACCTGACGGCAGAGAAGGTTTACGCAAAGTGATGACCGATTTCGTAGAGCAAGTGAAACAGGTGGGGCCAAGCCCTCTTAAGAAATCAGGAGGAATGGAGTGAAAGACACCGTTGAAGCCATAAGAGCTACCAGCGCCCGGCTCTGCCTCGATTGTGGTAAGTGCACCGCTGTGTGTCCCGTTTCGCGCGTCAACGGGTGTTTTTCACCTAGACGCATAGTGGCAAGCGCTGTTTCCGGCGATGACGAGGCGCTCAAGAACGAAGGCATATGGCATTGTCTGACCTGCAAGCTCTGCAGCGAAAGGTGCCCCTCTGATGTAGACTATGTTGACCTCACGAAGGTGGTGCGCATAGACGCACACCGAGGAGGAGAGGAGGCAGTCTGCGCTCACGGGAGTGCTTTCCAGCTCCTCATGAGAATCATGACAACTCCAGAACTGAAGCAGAAAAGGCTCGACTGGTTGACCAAGGACCTCAAAGTCTCCGACAAGTCAGAGTACCTTTATTTTGTCGGATGCCTTCCGTTCTTCGATGCGTTCTTTGAAGATCTGAAGGCCAATCCAGTGGAGATAGCTCGCTCGACCGTGAAGGTCCTCAACGCCATTGGAATTGAGCCGATCGTCCTGCCCGACGAGCGCTGCTGTGGCCACGATTTGCTCTGGGCAGGTGACGTGAAGAACTTCGAGATGCTTGCAAAGCACAACGTCGAGAGACTCAAGGCCACCGGCGCAAAGAAGATCATTACTGCATGTCCCGAATGTGCTGCTACCCTCAAGCTCTACTACGCCCAGTTCGCTGGCACCGTGCCGTTCGAGGTTTATCATTTGAGCGAGCTTCTTGAGAAGAGTCTCGCATCTGGGCAGCTTAAGTTGAGAAAAAACGATGAGCAAGTCACATTCCAGGACCCTTGTAGGTTGGGCCGTTTCCTCGGTGTCTACGAACAACCAAGAAGTGTCCTGGATGCGCTCTTTGGTGATGGTTTCAAGGACATGCGTCGCTCAAGAAACGCTTCGATATGTTGCGGCACCAGCGGGTGGATCCACTGTGGCATTGCATCGAAGGCCATTCAAACCGATAGGCTCAAGGAAGCCAGATCAACAGGGTCTACTTTGCTTGCCACAGCGTGCGCTAAGTGCAAGATTCACCTTATGTGTGCTATGAAGGACGTCGGCTTCCCTGAAGAAGCAAAGATTCAAGTAGAGGATTTGTCTGTTCTGGTTGCCTCTGCGCTTGAGCAGTGACCTGACAGCTAAGGAGGTGCGAGGAATGGTAAAGCCAGAGACCGCTGAAGACCTGAGGGTCGGCGTCTTCGTTTGCGAATGCGGTCTGAACATTGCGGCTTCGGTTGACTGCGACGAAGTCCGAAAATTTGCCGAGACCCTCCCCGACGTGGTGGTCGCAGTGAAGAACAAGTATACGTGTGCTGACCCCGGCCAGCAGGAGATCAAGCGGCACATACTCGAGAGCAAACTCAACAGAGTCGTGGTCGCTTCGTGCTCTCCGAGGATGCACGAACCCACATTCAGAGCGTGTGTGGAGGAAGCGGGTGTCAACCCTTACCTTCTCGAGATGGCCAACCTGCGCGAGCATTGTAGCTGGGTTCACATCGCGGACAGGAAGGCGGCGACCGAAAAGGCCAAAGATCTTGTCAAGATAGCGGTGGCTCGCGCCCGCTTGCTCCAGCCACAGGATGAGAAAGAGATTCCTGTTACAAGAAGAGCTCTCGTCGTCGGCGGCGGCATCGCGGGCATCCAATCTGCTCTTGATTTGGCAGACGCCGGCTACCACGTGTATCTTATTGAGAAAGAACCGTCCATTGGCGGGATAATGGCTCAGCTCGACAAGACCTATCCCACGATGGACTGTTCCATATGAATACTCGGTCCTAAGATGATGGATGTCGGTCGACATCCGAGGGTCGAGTTGATGGCGTACAGCGAAGTCGAGAACGTCTCCGGCTACATCGGAAATTTCAAGGTCACCATCAGGAAGAAGGCACGCTATGTAGACGAAAAGGAGTGTAATGCCTGCGGCGAATGCGCCAAGGTATGCCCCGTCGCTATTCCCGATGAGTACCAGATGGGCTTCTCTTCAAGAAAGGCCATCTACATTCAGCTTCCGCAAGCCGTCCCGTCGAGCTACCTCATAGACATGAGGACGTGCCTGGGGAATAACCCCATCGCGTGCGCCAAGTGCCTCGACGTGTGCGAAAAGAAGTGCATTGACTTTGACACGCACGATGAGTTCGTGACTGTAGATGTTGGCGCCATAGTCGTCGCAGTGGGTAACGACGTCTACGACCCGACAGAGCTTGACGAGTACGGATACAGAAGCTACGAAAACGTCATCACGAGCATGGAGTTTGAGAGGCTGATCTGCGCCAGTGGACCTACGGAGGGACATTTCATACGCCCGAGTGACAGAAAGACTCCCAACTCCATCGGGTTTATACAGTGCGTGGGCTCCCGCTCCCAGAAGAGAGGGAATCCTTATTGCAGCAATATCTGCTGCATGAACACCATAAAGGACACCGTCCTTCTAAAAGACCACTATCCAGGCATTGACCTAAAGGTCTTCTACATGGACATCCGCGCCTTCGGTAAGGGCTTTGAAGACCTTTACATGAGAAGCAAGGAGGAAGGGGTCCAGTACATAAGAGGACTGCCTGGAGAGGTTGAGGAAGATCCGAAGACGGGTAACCTCATCGTTACCGTTGAGAACACGACCACGGGGAAGATAGAGAAACACGAGCTCGAGATGCTTGTCCTGTCAGTGGGGCTACTGCCCCGCAGGGACAGCGAGGTCATTAGACAGCTTCTAACGCTGTCTAGAACGTCTGATGGGTTCCTCATGGAATCTCATCCAAAGCTCAAGCCGGTTGACGCTCCCACGAGAGGAGTATTTCTTGCTGGCTGCGCCGAATCTCCGAAGGACGTGAAAGACAGCGTGACCCAGGGCTCTGCTGCTGCATCCAGAGCCAATATCGTGCTTGCGGCCGGCAAGATCAAGGTTGAGGCGATAACCGCTTACATCGACCCGGATCTGTGCAAGTACTGCGGTCTGTGTGTGAAGGTGTGCCCGTACAAGGCCATCACTCAGACCGACCGAAAGAACAAGATTCCGGCAAAGATCATAGAGGCCGCTTGCGCAGGCTGCGGGACTTGCGGCGCTGAGTGTGCGTTTGACGCGATTACGATGCGCCACTTCCAGGACAATCAGATTTACGCGCAGATTGACGCCATTCTGGAGGAGAATCCTCGGGACAAGGTAGTGGTCTTTGCGTGCAACTGGTGCTCATACGCCGGGGGGGACTTCGCAGGTGTGTCGAGACTTCAATATCCCCCGAGCAATCGTCTAATAAGGACGATGTGTAGCGGAAGGGTCAACGAGGATTTCGTCCTCTACGCATTCCGAAAGGGTGCTCCAATAGTGCTCGTCTCCGGAT
>Ga0315291_10000778_pt1 | contig 42365 bp, 34 predicted proteins | sample YL17G12_20_MG_FD_203070 | JGI IMG/M metagenome (GOLD analysis project Ga0315291, IMG submission 203070) | Sediment microbial communities from Yellowstone Lake, YNP, Wyoming, USA - YL17G12_20 | ecosystem: Environmental > Aquatic > Freshwater > Lake > Sediment | place: USA: Wyoming | collected...
GCCTCACCGCAGAGGCGCTGAGGCGCAGAGTGGCAGGAGCTGCCGCTCCTGCCCAACAGATAAGGGCGACCCGGCGGGTCGCCTAGCAAGACGTGAGGTGAGTGACGGATGCCGGTGTATGAGTATCATTGTGGGAAGTGTGGTTGTCGGTTCGAGCAGTATCGGGAGGTGAGCCAGCGCGCGAGCTACCCGTGCCCGAAGTGCGGGAAGCCGGCGCGAAAAGGTTTCCAGGCGGTGGGGATCGTGTTCAAGGGATCGGGGTTCCACGTGACGGACTACCCGAGCTCCGCCAGAGGCGGGCCAGCGGACGACAAGGCGAAGTCGGAGAGCGAGGCCCCGAAACCGGAGCCGACGGGCGTGAGTGGCGAGAAGAAGGGGTAGCGCGCTGTGCGGTCACAAGGCCGTGGGCCTGGGTGAGGCCTCGCGGCTAAGGGAGCGCAGGAAGGCAGGGACCAGCGCGGGATCGAGTTCTTTGCCGATGGCGCGGCGGAGCCGCTGGGCCGCCTCCTGCTCGGAGATGCCGGGGCGGGCGGGGCTTCCCGTGCGCAGGTTGTCGTAGAGGTTGGCCACCGCCAGCACCCGGGCGAGGAAGGGGATCTTCTCGCCCGCCAGCGCCTCCGGGTAGCCGTCGCCATCCCAGTGCTCGTGGTGGTAGCGGACCGCGTCGAGCACCCGCGCCAGCGCCTCGACGGGCTGGAGGATGGAGATGCCGATGAGGGGGTGCATATGGACGAGGGCGTCTTCCTTCACATCGGGGTGGCCGATGCGGGCGAGCGAGCGGTCGCTGAGGCCGATCTTGCCGATGTCGTGGAGGGTGGCGGCGAAGCGCAGCGTCTCCATCATGTCGGGGCTGAGATCGAGGGCGCGGCCGAACTGGAGGACGTAGTCGGTGACTCGCTCGGAGTGGCCGAGAGTATGCGGGTCCTTGGCCTCGATGGCGCGGGCGAGGGCACTGACCGTCTCCCAATAGCTGCGCCGCAGATCCTCATGGAGACGGGCGTTGTGGATAGCGATGGCCGCGTGGTCGGCAAATGCTTCGAGCAGGCGGCGCTCGCGGCGGGACCACTGGTGCCGGGCGCCCGAGTAGACCCTGAGGACACCGAAGGTGTCGTCGCCGCGGCGGAGGGGGAGCGTCAGGCCGGAGACCAGGCCTTCGGCCTTCGCCTCTTCCCGATATCTGATGCGAGGGTCCTTGGAGATGTCAACCACACCGACGCTCTTGCCCTCCATCACTTCCCGATCAATTGGGCTTTCGGAGAGGCGGACGGGCCCCTTGGCGAGGTAGTCGAGGCTGAGGCCGTAGCTGGCCACCGCGGCTAGCTCGTCCTTTCCGCGATTGAGGAGGCGGATGGAGGAGGCTTTGGCGGCGGTGATCTTGACCGCGGTCTCGGTGATAGTGCGGAGCACCTCGGTGACGCGGAGGGAGGCGTTGACCGAGCGAGAGACCTCGAGGAGGCTGGCGGCGTCCTCGCGGCGCTCCTCGAGCTTGGCGAAGAGGCGCGCGGTCATCAGCCCGATGAAGTAGAAGATGACGCCCCTGATGAGGATGTCCTTCCAGGGCTGGGGCACGCCCTCGCTGACGGGTAAGAGCGCGGCGAGCAGGGCGGCAGCACAAGCTGTGACGATGCCGCCGACATCGCCCAGGAAGTAGCTGGCGAAGACGATGGGGATGTAGTAGAAGTGGATGAAGCTGCCGGCCGTGCCACCATCCAGGTAGGCCAGATAGGTGACCACCAGCAGTAACAGAGCTATCAGGCTGCCGATTGACAGCGCCAGCGAATGACGCCGGATTGCCTTCATGTCGGCCTTGCTTCGATCCCGAGCGACAGCCCATTCGCGGCCGCCTTCCGCTGGGCTGCGGTGAGGTGATTCTCCCTGCGCGGCCTCTCAACCTGCCGCTGCTGGCTTCTGCTGTGGATAAGGCACCAGGGGGTGCTGGCAGCAGGAGGCGCGGCAGGGCGCCGGAAATCGCCAGTGCGCCAGGCCTTGACGTGGCCGGGTGGCTGTGCTAGACTACAGATTGCCCGGTTGAGGCATCGCGGCATCTAGCCGACCGCCAGTATACGCACTCATTGGGCCGCCGGCGGCGCGGCGGACTCGTCCGAGACAGCGGTGGGATCGAAGGCCCCGGGTGGCGCCTGCCGATGGGCGCGCGGTCGAGCGAGCAAGGTGACGGATAGTCTTCTTCTTATGGTCATAAGTGTGAGCTCGTTACGGCCGCAAAGGCCACAAGGTCCGTCGGACCAGGGCCCACCCATCCGCCTCAGGCGGATGATGGGGCGTGCCGAACTCGAAGCAAAGAGGAGGTGGTAGGGAAAGGCTGAGAGTGCTTCGATCCAGGCGCAGCTCCTCCGCCTCTGGAGCGCGCCGACGAAGAGACGATTCCATTTCGACGTTGATTGCCACCCTGTCAAGGAGGCGAGGCATGTTGAAAATGAAGTACCTGTTGGCGCTGGTGCTGGTAGCACTATGCGTCAGTTTCGTGTCCAGCGCGGCGATTGCGCAGGACTCCTGGGCCATCGCTACTGAACTGTGGGACGATGACGATGACCCGGAGACCCCAGATGTCCCACGGGACCTGGTAGACCTGCCATTCGGCATGGGCTGGGACAAGACGTACAACGCGACGGTCGGGGCTCTGAACGACGGCACTACCACCTGGGACAAGGCCAGTGGGTATCAGTTGCTGTCGGTTGAAGGCACGACCGCCGTAGGGCTCGTGCTGACCGATCGTTGGGGCCTGACGGCGATTGATCTGGCGGCCGCCGACGCCATCGCTCCCGATGCCGTGAAGGTATTCGGGTTCACCGTTACTGCTCCTCCCGTCTCCGGTGCTTTCGACTGCAACTGGGTGATGGGAAAGAGCAGTATCCCGATCGAAACGGCGCTGGCTGGGCCCCGGGGAATGGTGGACGATGACGATGACCCGGAGACCCCGGATGTCTCGGTTCTGGTTCCGGTCATCGTCACCCGGTTCCCGGACACTTGCGGTGGTACTGCCGGCGCGTGGGCGGCGTCTCAGATCGAAGGATGCGCTGGCCGCCTGCCGTTCATCGTCCAGGGCTACGCGGATGGGCTCTATCGGCCCGGGGTCAAGGTTGACCGGGCCACGATGGCAGTTTACATCCGGCGCGCCATGGGCATCCCTCAAGTCTTCCCCGATCCCGCTGTGTATGACGCGGAAGACGACGAGTGGACGTTTTACAACACCTTCCCGGATGTCCCCTACTATGACGTAGGCGACCCTCTCAACAACTGGGCCGTCGGGGACATCGAGGCGCTGGCGGCGACAATGGTGGACGATGACAATGACCCGGATACCGACCCTGTGCCGGTCGTCGCCGGTTTCGGCGATGGGACCTACCAGCCGACGTGGGACGTTTACCGCAGCCAGATGGCCAAGTTCGTCGCCCTGGGCGCGATGGTCCCCATGCCCACCGATGACGAGTTGGATGCGATGATGGACCCATTGGACCCGGCGTACGATCCGGCCTACTTCGCGTTCCCGGACGTACCGTATGGGTACTGGGCTGACAACTTCATCTACGCGCTGCGGGATGCGAGCATCGTCCTGGGTTACACGGACGGTTTCTATCGTCCCGGCGGAGCGGTTGACCGAGGCCAGTTGGCAGTGTACTGCTATCGGGCGTTCATTGGAACCACGGTGAACGCGGTTGTGCTCGGCGGCCCGGCCGTGACGGACGTGGACCTGACCACGATCCCGAGCTCCCACGGTTGGACGAGCGCGACAATTGATCCGGACTGGGCCTACATCGAGTTCGACGCGGCCGCGATCGGTCCGGAACTGGCTGGCGCCGGCACGTGGGACATCGTGTTCTACTTCGCCGATGTTGACACACCGACGACGGTAGAGGACTCCGCGGGTGTGAGCCTGGACGCGGCCGATCTGACCGGCGTCACGGGCGATTACTTCACCGTCAGGGCTGACATCCCCGGAATGACCCCGGGCCAGAAGATCATGTGGGCGACGGTTGAGGATAAGAACGGCATTCCGAACGAGCTCACGCGCACCGTGACGTTCGAGCTGTTGGAGCCGCCGCCTCCTCCTGGTGCGCCGCGCCCGCCGAACGCGGTCGGCACAGCCGACTGGAACGCCCTGAACGATGACGATCGCGCTGGGGGCGTGCAGTTCAGCGGCACCTTCTCCAACATGAAGGTCTCGGACGACAGCTACTACGTTATGAAGAACCCGACCCTTCCCGTAACGACGTGGGATGACGAGGACACCGAATGCTGCACCTCGAGTGGCTTCAACCTCGAGTGGACTGGGCTCGAGATTCCAGTGGCCGCCACCGAGATGAAGCTCACCCTCGAGTTCCACGGCGGCGGCACCGACCTGGACCAGAACGGCATGTCGTGTTGCTCGAACAACATGTGCGAGGAATGGGGCAGCCCATGGGTTGACGGCGTCAACGTCAACTATGGTTGGGGCCTCCTTATGGCGGACATGGTTGATGGTTGGGGCGGTGAGATTCAGGACACGCCGGCGGAAGGTGGCTACTTAGGCGCCTTCGCCTACATGCCGTTTGGAAACGATCCTTCAGCCGACATGGTGATGACCTTCACCACCAACGACTGGTCGAACTACGTCGTGGACGGCAAGGCGATGATCCACTTCTGTGCCGGGGGCTCGTTGCCTTACCTGTACATTGACATGGCCATGCTGGAGTTCAGCCCGCTAGACCCCTAACCAGGGACCGAGAACTGAGGATACGCGCTGGGTAGCACACTCAGCGCCTGGACTGAGGAGCGTCCGCCTGGCAACAGGCGGGCGCTCCCGCCGTTCTGGGGCGCATGCCCCTCCAGAGCGGACAGGGAATAGTAGGGGCGGTCCTCGGAACAAGAGAGGAGGATAAACGCTTGACATGGGAGCGCGCTGGTGGTAAAAGACCCGTGCTTGGGGGGGGCGGTTCGCGTCTGGGCAGGGGCTCGCGCTGAGTAGTCAGGGCGGTCCGCCCTCTCCGAATAGGGAAAGGAGAGGACTAAGATGCGTTCTACGTCTGTGATGGTGCTGTGCTGTCTCGTCTGCTGTATCTCGTGTCTGATTCTGTCTGGACTGGCATGGTCTTACGACGACTACCTCGTTCCACAGAGCGACGTGTACACGCAGTGGAGTCCGGGCGTAGGCGACAACTACGCCCGGGTGGACGACCACGACGCTGATGTCGACACGGCGACAGTCTTCACCTCCAGCACCACATGGGTGATGGACATCTACGAGGCTGGCGTTGACGACGGAGAGTGGAGCGGTCCGCACGACACGCAGCACTACTCCGTACGCGCCAAGCGCGTCGGGGGAACAGCTAACGGGTACCTAAAAGGGTGGTACTGCACCTGGTGGAGTCCGGCGCCGGGCGGCCCGCCGTTTGTGCTGGCGGTTGATACCACCGTGCCAGTCGGCAACTACGAGTCGTACACCTGCGACGACGACGCCAGTGAGTGGGATGACTGGGATGAGGCGGGGCCCAACCCCCCGTTGCTGAAGATCTCGGGATATCGTTCCGGGTCTGTTGGGAATCTGTGGGTGGACGAAGTCTGGATCGCGTTCGACTAGGGGCGATCCGCGGCGGTCGGCCTGCGCTGGTACCATTGTGGTTAGCGCGAGCAGAGGACGTTACGGGGGCGCCTGCCTCTCCGGGGCGGGCGCCCTCGGCCAGCGTGGGGGTACCAACGCTGATCCAGGGGGCCCGCCACACTGGTGCGTGGAGGTTGAGAGTTGGTAGCTAGCTCATCGTGGGCATACCGTTCGGCATCGCTCGCCGTGGTTCTTCTGTGCGCCTCCTGTTGTCTCGACGCGGCATGGGGCACCCAACCCTCCCCTGGGCCTACCCCAGCCGGTTGGGAGCAGTGGCAGCCCGTCACTGACCAGCATGACGTACGCCTGAGCGGAAGGCGAGTCTCGGTGTGGGAGCGCGAGGTCACAGTACGGGAACTCGTTCAGTGCCTGAGTCAGCAGTCATCCATTGAGTTCACGGCAGCGGCCGATCTGCTTCCTCTTCGCGTCACAGTGTTTACGGAGGACCAGACGGTGAGCGGGGTGATGCTCGCCCTCGGTGATCTCCTTGACGCGTATTGGGCTTTCCCGCGAGGCCAGGCGCCGGAGTCGCGAAGCTACTGCCTAACCCCGCATTCGGGGACGACCGGTTCTCCTGAGGAGTTAGTTGAGGAACACGATCGCCGACTGGAACTGGCCCGCGCTGCGCGTGTGCGGCCGGAGCGTGAAGCGCGTCTGGCGGTGTATCTAAGAGCCCTCTCGCTGGGGCCTGGGCAACTCCTGGCGCACTACGAGGAGAGCGATCCCTGGCTGTGCGCTGATCTGCTGAGCCCGGCGCAGCGCCCTATGATGGAGAAGATCGCCGCGCTAACTGAGGCCGAGCGGGAGGCGCTCTTGAGGGATGGTGTACTCGCCCTGCCATTGAGGGATGTGGACCCCGATCTCAGGCAGCACCTTGCGAGATGGTGCAAAGGTGAGTGGGGCCGGCCGGCCACGCTCAGGCTCGACCCGGACCCCGACCGCCTGGAGCGCTTCTCGTCACCAGAAGAGCGGTGGGACAACGGAGTGCTGTGGCTGCGCTGGACCGGGTCCGCGCTGCAACTGCAGCTGGATCTGCTCCCGGACGTAGCCCGCTACGATGCTGATGTGATTCATCTGTCTAACCGCTCGCCGTACGGAGCACGCAAAGCGCTGGCCACCCTTGGATACCGTGAGGCAACGCCGGAGTACAGAGAAGCCGCCAAGGCGGAGGCCGAGGCCTGGGCTAGAGCGCACGGCGTGGAAGGGGAGGAGCTGGGGGGCGAGCTGCCCTACAGCACCGCCGTGGCCGCGCCGGACGACAGCGATCCACGGTTGGCGCGCCGGATTCAGATCAGCCTCCCCGAGACTAGTGCCGCATCCGTAGCCGAGCTACTCGAGCAGATCGCACGCCAGTGCGGGCTCCCTCTGCTCGGGCACAATCTGCCTGCGCAATGGTCAGCTATGTCCCCGCGCGACATACCATCAGGTCAGACCACCCCCATTGCGCTGCTGAACGCTATGCGGAAGCAGCGAGGGGGGCTGCTGACGTGGGCCTTTCGTGGGGGGTGTCTTGTGGTGAGCGACGCGGAGTACCGGCTGGCGGACGCTTCGGTCGTGTCGCAAGAGACGCTCGACCGCCTGGGGGAGGTGTTCCGCTCGGGACAAAGCGCCTCGCTCGATGCCTTTGCCGGTCTGGTGGCCCCTCTGAACGAACTGCAGATGACCGCGCTAACGGCAGCATTGCCTTCTGCTGGGGAACTGCCCCTGGAAAGCATCGCGTGCTACGGTCGCTTGAGCGAAGACCAGAGGGCCAGGCTGCGGGCCGATGGCGGGATACCCCTCAATGAGTTCAGCGCGCAACAACAGAGGTACGTGCTGAGGGTCGCGCAGAGGCACCGCCCCTGGATCCAGCTCTCGGATCTGCGTAGCTCGGTGCTTCGTGCTAGCCCGCGTCGGTTGTCCACGGGGGCGGATGGGGTGTCGTTCATCGTTGACCATACGTTTGCGGACTCACTCCATGATCGCGACATCCTGTTCACGCTGCCACTGCAGATTCCAGCTGGTGGTCGCGGAGAGTAGCGTTAGGTGACGTTGGGATAATGGCGGGGGCGACCCCGTCGGAGAAGGACGAGTCAGCGGATCGCGCGCCACCATGGCAGGGGCGGAAGTCCACGCTCAATTGACGGGAGAGAGGGGGGAAGTTATACTCGCGGAGAGGGGTGGTACGTCAGCGGAGGGGTGTCCGAGCTGGCCTAAGGAGCGCGACTGGAAATCGCGTAGGCGTGATGAGCGCCTCGCGGGTTCAAATCCCGCCCCCTCCGCCAGGAGTTCGAATGCGCCGGAGGCGCACAAGTCCCGCCCCCTCCGCCATTCGTCTCTGCCGACGACAGAGATGAAGGGCCACGCCGAGCGGCCGGAGGGAGTCGGAGTGCCGCCGGGATGACCGAGCTCAGGGCGTGGCACTTGCACACGGTACGTTGTGCCACGGTCAACGCGGCGCGAACCCCCCGTCTCTCCCCAGTGCAGGGCGCAAGCGACGCGTCCGAGCCGCGTGATGGCGACGGCTACAGGTAGCCCAGCGCCTTCAGTTCTCGCAGAGTCTCGGGTGAGACCGGCCGGCCTGGCAGGTTCCTCGGCCGGTCCGCATACGGCGCCGATGGATCTAGCACGTACATGATGTTCCAGCGCTGCTGCTTGGCGTAGGCGCGGAAGGCCTGGGTGAGCTTCTCCGACTCCTTCGGGTGACTGGCAATCACGTTCTTGCGCTGCTCAGGGTCTTCTCTGAGGCTGTACAGCGCTCGCTGGTGCTTCTCCCCATACAGCAAGAGGGCGTAGTTGGCGCTTCTGACCATGTACTTATCGCGCTCGGTGTTGGAGTGAGTGAAGACATAGTCGTGCACACTGTCCTTGGAGCCCGCGATCAACGGAACCAGAGACGTTCCCTGCACGTTGTCCGCCGGATAGCTGACTCGGAAGAGGTCGCAGACAGTGGGAAGCAGATCTATGCACTGAGTGAGCGCGTTGACACGACCCGTGCGGGCCGCGTGGGGCAGCCGCATCACCAGGGGGATATGCGCGACCTCGTCCCAGGGGCAGCAGTTGTGGAAGGTGTAGCCGTGCTCGCCGAATGCCTCTCCGTGATCTGCTGTCACGACGAGAACCGTTTTGTCGTAGACACCGGTTTCACGCAGGAGGCGCACCACCTGGCCGGCCGCCCAGTCAGCGTAGCGGAGATTCGAATCGTATAGGTTGATCCACTCAGGGAGGGGCGGGTAGGGCTCGACGACGCCCGGGATCGGGAATTCGGATTTGCCCGGGTGGTACTTCTCGGGCCGGTAACCCGGCGGCTTTTTCCCCTTGTACGGCGCGAGCCAGGCCTCGGCATTAGGGTATGGTTGGTGGGGTGGTACGAAATGGATATAGCAGAAGAAGCGTGACTTGCGGTGATCCTTCAGCCACCGCTCGAAGAGGCGGAGGAGCGGTTCGGGTGAGTACCACTCTTCGCCCGTCTGAGCAGCCGCGAGCGCATCCTTGGTCGAGTAGGCATTCTGGAAGTCGAGCCCCTTGCCGCCGAGCGGGGAGGCCCAGGCATTGGAGCTGAACAGCGCTGTCTGGAAGCCGGCAGAAGCTAGCCCTTTGGCGATTGTGAATGCCGACTGCGAGACCTGCCGGTAGCCATAGGCCAGGTGGGTGTCGGGGTGCTGCCCCGTGAACATGGAGGCAACCGAACTAGCCGTGTGGGTATCCTGGCAGAAGTGACTGCGGAAGACCAGCGACTCCCGGGCGAGGCGGTCGGTGTTCGGGGTCGTTTCCCGCGCATAGCCGTAGCAGCCGAAGTGATCGACGCGGGCTGCGTCAAGCACGCAGATGACAAGGCTGGCTCCGGCAACGGCGTCGCGCAGAGCGTCGGCCCCTGCTGCGCCGGGTTGCGGTCGGGAGGCCCCCCATGCCGCCAGGCGTGATAGACAGGAACCGGCACCGGCGGCCGCGAGTCCCATGGCGGCGAGTCGCCTGAGGGTCTCTCGCTTTCCTGGATCAATGGGACGGTTCTCCAGCTTGCCTCCTCCTCCTCTGGTCATTGCCTCAGGTCTTTTCTGCGAGAAGGGCAGTGGCTCCTGGAGCGTACGTCAAGCGGGTCGGCTGTCCGCGTCCAACGCCTGTGCAACCGGCCCGAGAGCCCGCCGACTCCGGTTACCTCCTCGGTTTAGAGTCATTATCTGGGGTTCCGTCGCGGATCATCGAGTGCCCGGTGTTCCGAGACACACGGGTCACTGCGTTTCGGGTGGCAGCGTGATGTGAGGCCGGCCTCAAGGGACCATGACGGGGACACTGGGCAGCGAGCAATCTTCCTGATGATGCCGCAATCCCTTGGCAGTTTCTTCACACCGCTTGTATACTATTCCTAGCGAGATAGTGTGCAGCCCGCGGCGTGGAACTGCCCCGGCATAAGTGAGTTCCTACAGCGCCGACCACGCCGCGGGCCCCCATGCCCCTCCTTACGGTGACGGCCGCCCGCCGGTGGCGGGCGGCCGCGTTTTCTGCCGGCGTCACGGCCTACTCAAGCCCCGTGCGAACCCCTCTGCTCTCCGGGATCGCGACGCGTCCCGTTGAGGCAACGCGCGGGCTTGCACGTGACGCTTCGTCGCCGGGGGAGAGGGGACGGCTGCGGTCGTCCCGAAATCGCTCAGGCGTCCTGGAGCGGAGCGAGACTTTGAGACGCGCTTATCTCTACACGCTGATCGCGGTCGCTGTCTGGACTACGGGACCAGTCGGCGCGAAAGCGGCGCTGCTCGCGTCGCGGGAGGGAGCGCGCTTGACACCGACGCAGGTCGCTTTCTGGCCGGTTGCGCTCGGCTGGATCGGGTTGGCGGCGGTGCTCATCGGGCAGCGGCGGATCGGCCTGCTGGGCGCGATCGCGCCGCGGGGATGGCCAGTGGTCATAGCAATGGGGCTGTTCGGGTGGGTGGGGTATCAGGTGGCGCTGAACATGGCCTACACCCGGCTCAACTTGGCGGAGGCGTTGATCATCAGCTATCTGAACCCCATCTTCGTCGTCCTTTTCCAGGGACGGTCGTTCGGCAGGGCGGTGCGGCTGGTGTCCGGCTGGGAGCAGCGGCCGGAGGTCGAGCGGCGGCGAGCAGGAGCGCGGCTCGCGATCGGGCTGACGCTCGGCTTGCTGGGGGTGGTGGTGATCGCCACGGGCGGTCGGCTCGCCGACATCGGAGTGCCGCGCTCAGCCCCGGGGGCGCTGCTGGCGCTCTTCGGGGCGGTGGCCTGGGGCGTCTACTCGAACCTGGGGCGCTTCGTGCGGGTGCGGCCGGGGATGGAGGCGAGGGGGCTGGCGGATGTTCAAAATGCGGCGGCGATGGCGGTGGGGTTGGTCGTCATGGCGGCCGTCATGGCCGGTGGGGGCACGTTACGGCCGCCGAGCGGCTTCGACAGCGCCCTCTACCTCGGCCGGCTTGGGCCGGCTTACGTCAGCGCGTGGATTCCGATCATCGTCATGGCTGTGATGAACTACGCAGTGGGGTACACCCTCTGGCTTCGCGCGCTCGAGGATGGCCACCGCCTCGGCCAGGCGTACAAGCTGCCGCCTCTCACCTACGTGACGCTGGCCCTCGCGATCGCGGGCGGCTGGCTCGTGCTGCGAGAGCCGGTCGGCCCTGGCTTCTGGCAGGGCGCGGCGCTGATCGCGGCGGGGAATACAGTGACACTGTGGCCGGAGCGATCCGGTGAAAAAGAAAGGAACCGTTGATGCTTCAGAATCCCTTCATCTGCCCGGGCAACTGGTACCGGGCGAATCTGCACGCGCACACGACGGAGTCGGACGGCAACCTGTCGCCGGAGCAGTGCGTCGAGTTCTACCGCGGCGCGGGCTACCAGGTGTTGGCGATCACGGATCACGATCGCGTGACCTCCGTTGATGCGCCGCCGGGGATGCTGCTGTTGAGCGGGGTCGAGGTGGGGGGCGGAAGATCGCGGCAGGGGACGCACTTCCACGTGGTCGGCCTGAACGTGAAGAAGCGCGGGAAGATGTCGCCGCCGAAGGGCGCCCGCGCGCAGGAGTTGGTGAACATGCTGCGCGGTGATGGCGGGGAGGCGTTCATCGCGCACCCCTACTGGTCGGGGTTGATGGCGGAGGACATCGCGCCGATCGAGGGATGCTTCGCGGTCGAGGTGTACAACACGGGCTGCGATCTGGAGATCCTGCGGGGGTTCAGCCAGGTGCACTGGGACGATCTGCTGACGCTCGGCCATCAGTTTGGCGCGGTGGCGGTGGATGATGGGCACGTGCATCCCCGCGATCACGGGCTCGGGTGGACGATGGTGAAGGTGGAGGAGCTGAGCGCGGAGGCGGTGATGGAGGCGCTGGTGACGGGCCGGTACTACTCGTCAACGGGACCCGAGATCGTGGACATTGCGGTGGTCGAGAAGAAGGTGAGTGTTCGCACTTCACCGGTAGCATCCATCGCGCTGGTGTCGGCGCCCGGGCTGGGTGGGCGCGGGTTTGCCGCGCCGGGGAAGACGATCACGGAGGCGGAGTTCGACGTGCCCCCGGCGCGGTACTGGCGGGTTGAAGTGATGGACGCGGGGGGGAAGGTAGCGTGGTCGAACGCGTTCTCAACGGCATGAACCACAGATGAACGCAGATGAACGCGGATAGGGCAGGAGCGAAGGTCCTGCCCAACGGGACAACGGCACGAAGCAACGGCCGGCGGGCGTGGGTACGCCCGCCCTACAGGCCGAAGGCACGCGCGACGTACACTGCCATCTGATCGCGCGTCACGGTGATCTCGGGGTGGTAGAGGCCGTCCAGGTAGCCCTGAACGACGCCGTGCTCGACACAGTATTCGATGTGCTTGTAGGCCCAGGAGGTATCCGGCACGTCCGGGAAGTTGCGCGGGTCGGAGGGGACGTAGTCGGCGAGGGCGGCTTCGCCGGTGGGCGCCACCAACGCGCGAGCGACATAGACGGCCATCTGGTCGCGGGTAACCTCGTACTCGGGATGGTAGTAGCCGTCATCGTAGCCGGTGACTACTGCCTGATCCACCGCGTACTCGATGTAGTCGAGCGCCCAGTTCTCGGCGTCGACATCGGGGAAGGTGGGCGTGTCGGTGAAGTCGGGGACATTGTCGTCGCCGCCGGCGAGGGCGCGGGAGATGTAGACAGCCATCTGGTCGCGGGTGACGGGCCAGTCGGGATGGTAGAGGCCGTCGTCATAGCCGGCGACGATGCTGTTGTCCACGCAGCCCCTTATCTGCTCATAGGCCCAGAAGTCCAGCGGCACGTCATCGAAGATCTCTTCACGATCGGCCGGCACATCGCGAATCGTGATCTGCCGGTTGGCCGGCACGGAGCGATGCACGACAACGCTGCCGTCGGGGAAGCGAACGCGGACCGCAACGAGAGTCGCGGAGCTAAGGCCGAAATGGGCGACTTGTTCGTTCTGGCTTAGGAAGCCCGATCCGCCGTCAATCAACCGCGTCAATGTCCCCTGTCCGGCGGTCGGGAAGCTATCGTCACTGTCCAGATTCAGCTCGACGCGGGCGCCGATGGCGTCGCGGACAGGACCGCCGCCGGTCGCATCTCCGGTGCCGCTGGTGAGGGCGCGAACGCGAAGCCAGTTACCGGCGGGGCCAATGTTGTGGAAGACGCGGCTGGGCTCATCATAGACGGCCTCAATCAGATCAAGTCGGCCGTCCAGCTCCATGTCGCCCCAGGCCACCGCGTTCGCATAGGAGTCGCCCTCGGCCCCGGATGCAGCAGCGAGGTCAGTGAATGTGCCATTCCCATTGTTATGGTAGAGGAATGCATCCTGGCCGAGGTTGCTGACGAATAGGTCGAGACAGCTATCATTGTCATAGTCGGCCCAGGCCGCACCCACGCCGTTCGCGGCGTCCGCTGGCATGCCCGCCGCGGCAGCGACCTCGCTGAAACTGCCATCTTGGTTGTTGTGGAAGAGAGCGTCGCGGCGCAGTTGGGGCTCCGTGTAATTCCCCGATGTCACATAGCAGTCAAGCCATCCGTCGTTGTCGTAATCGGCCCATACGGCGCTGTATGCATCAACGTAGGCGCTCGTCCCCGAAGACTCGCTGACGTCCGTGAACGTGCCGTCACCATTGTTTCGGAAGAGCTTGGTTGACTTCGCCAGTCGCGCAAGAACCAGGTCGGGCCAGCCATCGTTGTTGTAGTCGCCCCAGGAGGCGGACTGGGCGGACTCGTTCGAGGCATCGCCGCTCATGCCTGCCTCCGACGACACCTCCGTGAACGTACCATCCCCGTCATTGCGCATCAGGTAGCCGGGGCCGAAGATGTTGGAGCAGAAAGCATCGAGCAGGTTGTCGCCGTCGTAATCACACCAGGCGGTTCCTCTGCCCGCGCTGAAAGAGACGTGGAAGCCAGCGTCATAGCCTAGCTCTGTGAACCCGCTTTCATCGCGCCGGTACAGCATCGGGTAGCCGGCGCCGGAGCCGACTAGAAGGTCCAGGTCGCCGTCATTGTCGTAGTCGCCCCAAGAAACCCCGTCCTGCTCGATCGGGTCCGAGGGGAAGCCGAGTGACTGACTCACATCGGTGAAGGTCAGATCATGGTTGTTCAGATAAAGGACCGGCCCATGCTGAGGGAACGCGGTGCCCTGGTCGAAACCTCCAACGAAGAGGTCAGGGTAGCCGTCGTCGTTACAGTCCCCCCAGCCGATGCCGAAGGCGTTCGGGATGTTCAGTCCGATGATCTCTTCGAACTGCGCGGCTCGCGCGGGGACCGTGAGGGAGCACGCGGCGAGAACTGCGAGAGCAATCATCCGTCTGGCTATCATGCCAGCCACCTCCTTGGGGGCGAGGCACAGAGTGGAACCCAGTGTGAAACCCCCGATAGAGCCGTCTTGTTAGACCCCCCCATTATAGCACAGGTTCCGCGATTCGCTTGCTTGGCTGGCTTTTTGTTGCTTGGTTGCTTGTCAGGGCTAACCGCAGGGGCGCGGAGACGCAGAGGGGCACGACGGGCAGGAGCCTGCTCCTGCCCAACGCGCAGCGGCACAATCGGGCTTGAGGCCTTCCTCTACCGCCCCTTCAGGGCTAACCGGGAGGTGGTCTGCAGTCCCAGGGCGTTGCCCTGGGCTTTCCCCTATCGCCCCTTTGGGGCTTGACGACACAACGTCGAGCCAGTCCCCTCACCCCAGGCGTTTCTGGAACCGGGCGGCGGCGAGCCACATGATGGCGAGGCCGAAGGCGGCGAGGATGGCGACCTGCGGCCAGAGGACGGCGAGGCCGTTGCCCTTGAGGAAGATGCCGCGGACGATCACGAGGAAGTAGCGCAGCGGGATAGCGTAGGTGATGTACTGGATGAGGCGGGGCATGTTCTCGATGGGGAACATGAAGCCGGATAGCAAGAACGATGGCAGCAGGAAGAAGAAGGTGGTCATCATCGCCTGCTGCTGGGTGCGGGAGATGGTGGAGATGAAGAGGCCGATGCCGAGGGTGGTGAGGAGGAAGGCCGCGCTGAGCAGGAAGAGCAGGGGGATGCTGCCGGCGACGGGGACGCGGAACCAGAGCACCGCGGCGAGCAGGACAAGAGTCATATCAACGAAGCCGATGATGACGAAGGGGACGGTCTTGCCGAGCATCAGCTCGCGCGGGCGGATGGGGGTGACAATGAGCTGCTCGAGGGTGCCGATCTCTCGCTCCTTGACGATGGCGAGGGAGGTGAGCAGCGTTGTCACCACGAGCAGAATCGTGCACATGATCGCGGGGACCATGAAGTAGACGCTTTTCAGCTCGGGGTTGTACCAGACGCGCAGTCTGGGATCGAGAGAGGGGAGCCGCGGAATGCGGGCGCGGACGCGATCGAGGCGTTCGGCGGCGATGCGGGCGGAGTGGTCGCGGATGACGCCGTTCGCATAGCCGGAGACGATGCCGGCGGTCATCGAGTCGGAGCCATCGAGGATGAGCTGCACTTCGGCGGTGCGGCCGCGGGCGAGGTCCCTGGCAAAGCCGAGGGGGATGCGCAAGACCATTTGCGCTTTGCCGCTGTCGAGCAATCGGTCTATCTCATCGGGGTGAGAGATGTTGTGATCGAAGTCGAAGTAGCGGGACCGGACGAAGCGCTCGGTGAGGGCGCGGCTGGCGGAGGTGCGGTCCTCGTCGAGGACGGCGGTGCTGATGTGGGTGACATCGGTGGTGACGGAGTAGCCGAAGATGAAGAGCTGGAAGACGGGGGCGAAGAGGACGAGGCGGAGCAGGCGCGGGTCGCGCCTGAGCTGGATGAACTCTTTGCGTATGATCTTCGCGATGCGGTGCCAGTTCATGCCAAAGTGAACCGCAGAGGCGCAGAGAGCGCAGAGGGAACGGCCGCAGGGAGGAAACGGCCGGCGGGCATGCGCCCCTTGACAAGCTCAGGGCGACATACCCGCCGTACAGGTCGCTGCGAAACAGGGGGCCAGATCATAGCTTCTTCCGAAATCCGAGCGCGCACATGGCCAGCAGGAAGGCGCCCAGGATGAGGAGGATGAGCGCGGGCTGCCAGACCTGTGGCACCCCCGAGCCTTTGAGGAAGATGCCGCGCACGATGACGAGGAAGTGGCGCGCGGGGATGATGTTGGTGAGCCACTGAACAACGGTGGGCATGGCCGTCACTGGGAACATGAAGCCTGACAGGAGCAGCGCGGGGAGTTGAGTCCCCAGCATCGCGGCGATCATTGCGGTCTGCTGGTTGCGGGCGAGGGTGGAGATGAGAAGCCCGATGCCGAGGGCAGCGGTGAGGAAGATGGCGGAGCAGATCAGCACGAGCGCAGGGCTGCCGACGAGCGGGACGCGGAAGAGCAGCCGGCCGGCGGCGATGACGAGGATGACGTCGGCGAAGGCGATTATCACGTAGGGGATGAGCTTGCCAAGCATGATTTCGTTGGGCATGACCGGGGAGACGATGAGCGACTCGATGGTGCCGCGCTCGCGCTCGCGCACGACGGTCATGGAGGTGAGGAGGGCGGAGAGCATCATGAGGATGACGGCGATCAGGCCGGGGACCATGAAGTTGGCGCTCTTGAGCTCCGGGTTGTACCAGAAGCGCATGCGAGCATCGAGCGGGAGGGCGGCGCCGCCAAGGGCGAGGCCGGACTTACGGACGGCGGCCAGCGTGATGCGCGCCGATTGCTGCTGGAGGATCGCCGCGGCGTAGCCGATGGCGGTGCTGGCGGTGGTGGAGTCCGAACCGTCAACGAGGAGCTGGACCGGAACGACACGGCCGCGGGCCAGATCGGCGGCGAAGCGGCGGGGGATGATAAGGGCGACACGGGCATCGCCGTCATCCAGCGCCGTCGTGACCTGTTCGTAGCTGTCGAGGTACGCGATGACGTCGAAGCGCGCGCTCCTGGTAAACACGCCGGTGAGATCGCGCGAGTCATGGGTCAGGTCCTGATCGTAGACGGCTAGCGGGACATGCCTGACGTCGAGGTTGATGGCGTAGCCGTAGAGGATGAGCATGAGGACCGGCAGGACGATGACTACGGCGAGGCTGCGTACGTCCCGCAGGAGCTGGACGGACTCCTTCCAGGCGATCATGTAGGTGCGGAGGATCATCTGGCGCCTCTGGCGGTCACCTCATCGGCCTGCTCGATGAGGGAGACGAAGATATCCTCGAGGGAGGGGGCAATGGTTTCGATGCGGCTCACCGTGACGCCGCCGCGCTCCAGGGCGGCGCGAAGCGGCGCTGCCGCGGCTTCACTCTCGGCGACGACGTGGAGGGCGGCGCCGAAGATGGCGACCTCCTTTGCGGCCGGCTCCCCGGCGAGCAGGTCGAGGGCCTGCATGATGGGCTGGGCGCGGACCTCCAGGAGGGCGCCGGCGACATAGCGCTCCTTGAGCTGCTGGGGGCTGCCCAGGGCAATGAGCTTGCCGCGGTAGATGAGGCCGAGGCGGTCGCAGTGCTCGGCCTCGTCCATGTAGTGGGTGGTGACGAAGACGGTCACGCCCTGTCCGGCGACGGTGTAGATCAGGTCCCAGAAGTTGCGGCGCGAGATGGGGTCCACGCCGGCGGTGGGCTCATCGAGGAAGAGGATCTCGGGCTCGTGCACAAGCGCGCAGCCGAGCGCGAGGCGCTGCTTCCAGCCAACCGCCAGCTCACCGGTCAAGCTTCGGGAGCGATCGGTGAGGTTAGCCATCTCGAGGATCCACTGCTTGCGCTCGGCGAGGCGCGCGTTGGCGACGCCGTACACGCCTCCGTAGAACTCGATGTTCTCCTCGACGGTCAGGTCCTCGTAGAGGGAGAACCTCTGGCTCATGTAGCCGATGCGCTCCTTGATCTGCTCGGACTCGGTGAGGATATCGTAGCCGGCAACACTGCCGCGGCCGGAGGTGGGGGTGATGATGCCGCAGAGCATGCGGATGGTGGTTGACTTACCGGCGCCATTGGGGCCGAGGAAGCCGAAGACCTCGCCCCTCGGGACCGAGAACGAGATGCGATCAACCGCGGTGAAGGGGCCGAAGGTCTTCACGAGGTCTTCGACGACAACGGCATGTTGTGCGCTCACGCTTGAGCCTCCGAAAGGACGGAGACGAAGACATCCTCGAGGCCGGGGACGGCGCGGCGAGAGGCGATGACCTGGATGCCCTGTTCCGAGAGCGATCGCAGGAGGTGAGGCTCATCGCGCGACGCGTCGGCGACCCAGACATGGAGGCGATCGCCGAAGACCTGGACGCCGCGCACTTCGGGCAGGGCGGAGAGCGCCTCCTTCGCTTGTCGCTGCGGCTGGGCGATGAACTCGAGGAGATCTCCCGTCATACGCTGCTTGAGCGCGTCGGGGGTATCGCAGAGCAGGATACGGCCCTTGTCCATGAGGGCGACGCGGTGGCAGCGCTCGGCCTCGTCCATATAGGGGGTGCTGACGAACAGGGTGACGCCCTCTCTGAGCAAGGAGTAGAGGATCTTCCAGAAGTCCCGGCGGGAGACCGGGTCCACTCCGGTGGTGGGTTCGTCGAGGAAGAGCACAGTCGGCGTGTGGATGAGGGTGCAGGCGAGGGCAAGCTTCTGCTTCATGCCGCCCGACAGATCGCCCGCGAGACGAGCGCGGAACGGGGCGAGGCGGCTGAAGTCGAGCAGCTCCTGCTCTCGGCGGAGTCGCTCGGCGCGCGGCACGTGGTAGATGTTGGCGAAGAAGAGCAGGTTCTCGGCGACGGTGAGGTCGGCATAGAGGCTAAAGCGCTGGGGCATGTAGCCGATGCGGCGCTTTACCTGCTCGGGTTGGCGGCGGAGATCGCAGCCGGCGACCTCGGCTTCGCCCTCGGTCGGATCGAGGATGCCGCAGAGCATGCGCATGGTGGTGGTCTTGCCTGCGCCATCCGGCCCGACGAGGCCGAAGATCTCGCCCTGGCTCACCGCGAGGTCAATGCCATCAACGGCCGTGAGTTCACCGAAGCGTTTGCGGAGGGCGCGGGCGCGGATCGCTTCGCGTGTCTGGTCAGAGCTGTCCATCAGGCGTAGCCCACGGCGGGACTCCGGCGGCCGGCAAGGTCATGTGCCGACGTGGATGACCGCGTCGGCCGGCATGCCGGGCTTGAGCTCGCGGTTGGGGTTCTCCACCTCGATCTTGACACCGAAGACGAGCTTCACTCGCTCCTCCCGCGTCTGGACGTTCTTCGGCGTGAACTCGGGTTGCTCCGCGATCTCGACTACGCGGCCGGGGTACTTCCTGTCCGGATAGGTATCGGAGATGACGTCGGCCTTCTGGCCGAGCTTCACGCGGCCGAGATCGGTCTCGGGCACGTAGACGCGAAGCCACGGCCGGTCTATCACGCTTACGCGGAGGATAGGCGTTCCGGGGGTGACCAGCTCGCCGAGTTCGGCCGCGCGCAGAACGACAACGCCGTCAACCGGGGCGCGGATGGTGGTGTATCCGAACTGCGTTTGGGCGGCCTTGAGGACGGCCTCGGCCTGGGCGACGCGGGCCCTGGCGGCCTCGATGGTTTCCGCGCGCGGGCCGGCGACAACCAGGTCCAGCGCGGCCTTCACCGCCCTCATCTGGTCCTGTGCCTGGCGGAGAGCGGCCGCCGCGGCGGCGATCTCCTGCGGGCGCGAACCGACCTCGGCCGCGCGGAGGCGCTCGCGAGCGGCGTCAAGCTGGGCGGCGGCGCTGTCACGGCGGGTGCGCTGGAGGTCAACCTGCTGGCGGGCGACCGCGCCCTGGTTTTCGAGGCCTTGCAGGCGGACGAGCTCCCTTTCGGCATCGGCCAGCGCGACCTCGGCCTGGCGGACGGCGGCGCGGAGCTGAGCGATCTCCTCCGCGCGAGGGCCGGCCTTGACAAGGTCGTAGTGTGCTTGGGCCTGCTGCTGTGCCTGGGTGGCGGCCTGGTACTGGGCTTGCGCTCTTCTGATGTCCTCCGGGCGAGTGCCCGCGAGCAACTCGGCGAGATTGGCGCGGGCCGACGCGAGGACGGCCTCGGCCTGCTGGACTTGCGCGGCAAGCTCGTCGCTGTCGAGCTGGGCGAGGATATCGTTCGGCCGGACTGGATCGCCCTCATCAACCCGAAGCGAGGTGATCTTGCCGGCGACCTTGGCGCTGATGTCCACCTCAGTGGTCTCGATGATGCCGTTGCCGTAGAGCTCACCGGATGGCGCGGGGCTCTGGCCGCGAGCGCGCCAGACGATGGCAGCTGCGACGATGAGGACGACCACGACCACAAGGACAGATCGCGCCCTGCTGTGTCTCATGCGGTTGGCTCCGAGGCAGCTGTTCGCCACGGAGCGTCAAAGGCCTTGGTCGGTTGGCGGACAGAGCAGAAGTGGGCGACGAGCCGGCGCAGGGAGGCGCACCCGCCCCAGGCGTGAGGCCCTCTGCCCTCGCTCACGGAAGCACGAGCTGGCGGCGGTGGGCGAGGAACTCCTCGGGTGTGCCCAGTTGCTCCAGGAACCGAACGTGTGAGGCGTGCAGGCGCCGCGCGATGTCGGGGTGTTCGGCGAGGACGTTCCGCTGCTGCGCGGGATCGCCTGGCAGGTGGTAGAGCTCCGGCCCGCCGGAGCCGGGCCAGAGCCGCTTGTGAACGCGCGCGATGCTGTCCACTATCGCGGTCTCCGCGCCGCCCTCGCCCGCGACACCGGCGCCCGGATAGATGAGAGACCATTCGCCATCAGTGAGCGTGGTGAACTGCACCGATTGGCGCCCGTGGATGATGGAGGGTGATGAGATGGCGATGGGCCTGTGCTCATCGGTCTCGCCGCGCAAGACCGGTGACAGCGACTTGCCCTGCACGCTTTCAGGGATGGGAACGCTTGCCAGCTCGAGGATGGTGGGCATCAGGTCGGGAGGCTGAGCAAGCGCCTGCCGGCGGCCGGGCGGACGCCCAGGGAGGCGGATCATCAGGGGAATGCGGGCTACCTCCTCGTAGAGGGGGACGGTGGAGTAGTACTCGCCCTGGAGCAGCGACTTCCCTATCATCCCGTGTTCGCCGTGGTAGAAGCCATGATCGGTGGTGAAGATGACGGCGGTGTTCTCGCGCAGGCCGAGCTCGTCGATGCGGCTCAACAGCTTCCCCACCCAGGCGTCCACCATCGTCACTTCACCGGCATAGAGGGCGCGCACATGGCGGAGCTCGGCCTCGGTGAGGAAATCGCAGGGAGCGTAGGGCGGATAGATGATTTCCTCGCCGCTGTAGCCGGCGTCGTAGAGGTCCACGTACCGCTGGGGCGGATCCCAGGGCTCGTGTGGGTCGAAGGTGTCAACGTAGAGAAGGAACGGCTGGCTGTCGCGGTTCTCCTCGAGCCAGCGCATGGCCCGTGTCATCGTCCGGGGAGCGAAGTAGTCCTCCTCGCTCTGCCGATCTGAGATGTTGCGGAGGTACTGCTTCACGCTCTGTTCGGGCAGGCGCAGCTTTTCCGGGGCGCACGGGAGCTTGGGGTCGCGCGGGCTGGTGCGCCAGAGGTCGTTCTCCTGGCCGCGGATCCACTCCCAGCCGCTGAACCCGCGCTGGTAGTTGAAGCCGCGGGCAAGGATATGGGGCGTATCGGCGATCAGCATGGTGACATAGCCGGCGTGTGTCATGACATCGGCGAGCACGGTCTCGCCGGCGGGAAGGGGCGCCCAGTCGGAGTAGGTGAACGTGTACCGCCCCGTGAAGACGTCGCGCCGATTCGGGACGGTCGGAAACGACGCGGTGTAGGCGTGATCGAAGACAACGGACTCGGCGGCGAAGCGGTCGAGACTCGGAGTGTGGATCCAGGTGTTGCCGTAGCAGCCGAGATGGTCTCTGCGGAACGTGTCGGAGACGATCACGAGGAAGTTCATCGGCAGGTCCTCCGGCAGGCTGGTTCGGTGACTCTGGCAGGAAGCCCTACCGCGGTGAGAGGGCAAGCCGATCCCTCTCTGGAAATGCCCGCCAGCGAGTCAGGTATAGGAGGAACGACGTGGTTCTCAAGGCGATACCAACCGTTGCTGTGGCACTGCTCTTTGCCGCTTGTCTGACCGTGTGTGCTGAGGAGGGGAGTTCCGGGACAGCGCCGCGCGAGTACGCGATCGGTGAGATGCGCGTACAGACGCTGACGGGGTTCGAGTTCCTGTATGTGAGTAAGGAGATCACCCACGATCAGATCCCCGCGGCGATCGGGGAGCTGGTGGGCAAGGCGATGGGCGCGATGAAGGAGGCCAACATCACGCGTTCGGAGCTGCCGACTGGATCGGTGATATGCATCTACCACGACGCGGTGAAGGTGGGGGAGCGGTTCACGCTGGAGGCCGGGTTCATGGTTTCGGCGGGCACGATGCCAGCGGGTGAGGCGAAGGTGAAGACGATCGAGCCCTGGCGGTGCGCCACTGTCGTCTACGCTGGCGGCATCTCGCATCTGATCGAGGCGATCACGAAGCTGGGGCAGGAGGTGGAACGCGCCGGGCTCAAGTCGGACGGGGAGTACCGTGAGTACTACGTCTACTGGGAGGGTGTTGAGTCGCCCAACAACATCACGCTGATGGCATTCGGGATCCCGGATGAGACCGGCGAGGAAGCAGAGGAGAAGCCAGCGATGTCAGAGGAGCCGCAGTTCATCACCAAGGACGCTTTCGTAGTCGCAGGCGTGCGCTACGGGGGTGAGAACAAGCAAGGCGAGATAGGGGAGCTGTGGGAGAAGGGTTTTCTGCCGCGCATGGGGGAGCTGGCCGCCCTCACGACCGATCCGCACGGCGCGTATGGGGTCGCGCGGGCTCTGCCCGGGGTAGAGCCGGGACCGTTCGAGTATCTCGCGGGGATGGCAGTGAAGTCCATAGAGAACCTGCCGGAGGGGATGGTCGGGTGGAGCATCCCGGCGCACACATACGCGGTGTTCAAGGCGAATGGTGTTCCTGACCTGGGCCGGGTGATCGGGTACTTCTACGGGGAGTGGCTGCCGAAGTCGGGATATGAGATGGCAGGGGACTTCACGTTCGAGTACTACCCGGAGACGTTTCCGGTGGACAACATCATCCACGTGTACTTCCCGGTGCGGCGGAAGTAGAGGGGGGTGGGAGCTGGTTTCCTGCTCAATGCCCGTCCGGGTGCCAACCTTTCACGCCTCTCGGTGCGTCCACCATGTGAGAGGCACCCGGACGGCAGATGCAGGCTTTGGGTGAGAAGCTGAGCGCGCTGGAGCGGATGTGGGAGTCTCACCGCGATGCGGTGAGGCGGTTCCTCATCGCGCTGGGGCGGGACCTCGACCTGGCAGACGACCTGCTTCAGGAGACGTATCTTCGCGCTCGCGGCGGGATCTCCACTTACCGCGGCGGAGATGGGCGCGCTTGGCTGAGCGCGATTGCGAGGAACGTTTTCCACAGCCACCTGCGGCAGCGTTACGTTGTGTCCGAGACCCCGTTGGATAGCGCGCAAGAGACAACAGGCGACAGGGCCCCGACCTACGATTGTCACGACCTGCTTGCGATCCGCCAGGCGCTCTCCGCGCTCAGGCCTGCTCTCCGGACCGCCCTCATCATGAAGCACTACGCCGGCTACACCTACCAGGAGATCGCGCGCCACCAACGTTGTCCTGTCGGCACTGCGAAATGGCGGGTGAGCGAGGCCCTGGACAGGCTGCGGCTGGTGCTGGTGCCCGAGAGGAGGACGGCGATGGCAGGAAGCGCGGAGGCGCACGGGATCGGTCTCGTGGACTACGCGTATGGGGTGCTGTCCGAGGACGAGGCAGCGAAGGTGCGGGCGAACCTGGCGGAGTGCGACTGCTGCCGCAGAGAAGCGGAGGAACTGAACCGAGTGGTGTCGCTGCTCGATGCGCTGGAAGGCGACCGCAAGCAGATGCACTTCGTGGAGTTAGATGAAGAGGGTCGCGTCACGCTGCACTCATCAGCGAGCAAGTAGCCAGACGCGACGAAGGCTCCCGCCTTAGGAGCTGCTCAGTGTGCTAGCATGGGAGGCAGAGCGCCCTGCCCGGCGAGGTTCGCTGACCGAGGGCGGGGTCGGCGGCTATTGGTGCATTCTGTACCCGCCGCCCACGTACAGCAACTGCCCGGTCAGCCAGCGCGCCTGCTCAGAGGCAATGAGCACGATCACGTCGGCAACATCTTCCGGCCGGCCCACGCGATGAAGGGGGGTCGTTCGGGCGATCTCTTCTTCCTGCTGTGGCTTGATGTACCCGGTCTGTATCGGGCCCGGCGCAATGATGTTGACAGTGATGCCGTACTTCCCCATCTCCGCGGCGGCCGAGCGGCTGTAGGATTCGATGGCGTGCTTGCTGGCTGCATAGCTGATGTTGCTGATGTGGGCGTGAGCGGCATCTGTGCTGATGTTGATGATTCGGCCCCAGCGCGAGCCCCGCCCAAGAAAGCGCGTCAGGTACTCGCTCATCATCAGCGCGCAGGCCCGAGCGTTCACGGCGAAGTGCGCATCTATCCCTTCGGCGCTGACTAGTCGAACGTCCTGCCCCTGAACCTCGCCTGGGTCGAACGTCTCCAGACAGCAGTGCGTATGGTTGTTGACGAGGATGTCTACAGGGCCGAGTTCGGCCTCGCAGCGGTCAAACAGCAGCGGTATGTTTCTCACATCGCCGAGATCGGCTTCACAGGCGAAGGCGAAGCCGCCCTGTGAACGGATCTCCTGGACGAGCGGCTCGGCCGCTTGCTGTTGCATCGCGCGGTACAGGGGATCTCCCCCTACGCCGACCTCCCGCGCTCTGGCGAGCTCATCGCAGGTGTACTCACAGGCGCCGCGGTAGTACGCGATGAACACCTTCGCACCTTGTGCTGCGAAGGCTCCTGCCGTTGCCGCGCCGATGCCATGGTTTGCGCCTGTGATAAGCGCAACTCTCGACGCCAAGTGCGGGTCAATCATCGCTGGCTCCAGTTCCCAGGCGCACGCCTGCCTCCTGCCCCGCTCCCGGGCTGTTCTCCACCACAATCATCGCCGCCCCAGGAGCGCTCTCACCCGTTCGAGGCCGGTTTCCCAGTGGTGGTCCTGCACGGCGGTGAAGGGGATCTCGATGCCGGCCGTCGCCAGTTCTTCGCGCAGCATCATTATGAACGCGCCGGTGCCGGGAGCCGAGGCGCGGTCCAGGTAGTAGCTTATGTCCACGCCGCAGGCCGGGGAGCCGTCGTTGCCGACCCCGCCGATGATGGTGAAGCCGTGTTTGCGGTACTCTGCGCACTGGCGGGCGACGCCTCGCGCGAGCTCACGGCAGGCCGTGGCCTTGTCGCCCAGGAGGGCCTCGCGGATGCCGATGTCAGCGCCATCCCTTATCCGTCCTGAACGGTCGAGGCCGAGGCACTCGAGTTCGGGGCACGGCATCTGAAGTATGCCGATGCCGCTGTCTACGAGCGCTCGGGCGATATCTCCCATGGCGCCGGGGAAGAATGCGCAGCCGTCAATGCGAGCGTTCTGGTTCAGCAGACAGTGAGCGACCAGCACTACCTGCTTGCTTCTGCTATCGTTGAACATGGGGGGTGTTTCCTTGGGTTGGGCTGGCTCAGTGCTCCCCGCCGAGCTTGGGCAGCGTCTGCTCAATGAGTCACTACGGTGGAGAATCCCTTTTTTGGTAGACGTAGATGTTTGGCCCCGGCCGTTGGACGCCGGCGAAACCTGCAAGGGGGATGAAGAACCCATCCTGCATATCGAACCAGTGACTGGCCTGTAGGTCGAGCGCATGGAACGACGCCTTCAGCCGATAGGACGCGGCGACTAGGTCCTTCAGGCCCTGCGGCGCGCCGCCGATGGCGAGCAGGGGCGATTCCCGAAGGACGACGTAGTCGGGCAGGCTGGTCTGGACCGCGTCACCCACCTTGAAGCGCCCCGAAACCTGATCATAGGTCAGCAGCTTGTAGCTGGATATCGGGTCAAGTGGCGCTGCCGATGGCGTCTCCTGGCGCCAGATGGGACCTGCCAAGCAGACCGAACTGCCGCGAGGGATCTCCCGCCGCGCCCATTCGATGGCAAGCTGCCGGCTGTCCTTGGTTGCCAGCAGACGATCGGTCAGGACCACCTTGCGGATGGAGGGAAAGATGACCAGCAAGGCGAGAGCGGCTATGGCAAGGGCCTTCGGGACTGCGCCGCGCGCAGGAAGTAGCCCACCTGCCGCAGAGACGAAGACAGCGGCCTTCCGCCAGTCCCGCTTCATCAAGATGGGAATGCCGACGAGAGCTGCCAGGAAGAGAGTTCGGCCAAGACCGATGGGCAAGGTGTACTTGAGGTGGTACCACCAGCCGCGGCCGAGGATGAGCCTGTGGCCGAGCCGCAGGTGCTCGGCCTCAGCCGCGAAGTCGGAGGCGAAGCGGCTGGCGTCAAACAGTGCGAAGGGACAGCCCATGAGGAACGCGACGAGAAGCCCGGACAGGAACAGGAGAGCAGGACGGGTGCGTCCGCGGTGGCGAGAGTAGAAGAGGATGGCGAGAGCGGCCGACAGGACGAGAAGCGCGCCGGCGTACTTGGTCGCTGTGGCAAGTCCGGCCAGCGCGCCAGCCACCAGCCAGTTTCCCGGGCTCCAGTCATCTGTTGCCCGCAGGATGAAGAGCACTGAGCATGTGATCAGGAGCGTTGCGGCGACGTCTGTGACGCCGAAGTGGGAATCCCGGACATGCAGGTGCGCGAGAGCAAGGAAGAAGGCGGCGATGAGGCCGGTCCTGCGGCCGGCTAGCTGGCTGCCGATCCTGTAGACGACGTAGACGGTCGCGGTCCCTGCGAGAGCCGACAGAGCCCGATCAAGCAGGAAGAAGCGCGTGGGGTCAGAGGCATACCTGGCGGCGAGATCGGAGAGCGATGCGAACTCGCCGCGGAGCGTCCCCCAGACGTAGTAGCAAGCGTAGAGGCCGAAAAGGCAGTACGGGTACAGCGTCGGGTAGTTGAAGAAGTGAGGGTTGAGGTCACCGGTAAAGAAGCCGATGGCGAGGTTCATGACGGTCGTCTCGTCGGGGCGCGCATCAACGTCGGGCAATCCGAAGGCGATCCCCCGGAATCTGACGCCGGCCGCGAGCGCCAGGATCGCGAGAAGAACTCCGTGAACTCTGACGAAAGAACGGAACGTGAGCGCCATCTGCCCGCGGGCTCCCTCAGTGTAGCACCCGGTGGGTACTCCAGGTCGGCGAGGAGTCGCAGGTGAGTGTTGCATATCCCGCGGTGATGGTCAACTGTATGCTATCCAACCATTGCCCGCTCGGCCGGCTAGGTACGCGGCGGGGAGGACTGCCGAATGCGAGGAGGTTATGGCATCGCGCGAGAGGCAGAGGGGCTGTCCCGGGGCGGAACTGCCACGCTGCTGCGCGGCGGCCTGCGCCAGGTCGGCAGGTTATTTGTGAGGTAGAGCAGGATTGTCGGTGATTGCGGGGAGAGCCAGACCCAATAGCCGTCCGTCCGCACGCGCGGATATGGTCGCTTGCCTGTGTCTCGCCGCGCTCTGCGTGGCGTTCTTCGCGCCGGTGCTCGGGGGGCGGGTGCTCCTGCCGTCCGAGGGGCTGTTCTTCATTGACCCGCTGTTCACAGCTCATCGGCCCGCGTCGGTTGAGGGGCCCATCAACACGCTCCTCGTCGCCGACCTCGTTGGCCAGCACTACCCCTGGCGCGATCTTGCCTGGCGCAGTCTGCACAGTGGCACGATACCGCTGTGGAATCCGTACTCAGCCTGTGGGATGCCCTTCCTCGCGAACGACCAGTCGGCCGTGCTCAACCCCACGAATCTCGCTCTCAACGCGCTATTCGCGCCGCCGCGGGCGCAGACGCTTTTCGCGCTGCTGACTCTCATCGCGGCCTGCCTGTTCACCTATGGACTCCTCCGCTCCCTGGGCGGCTCGCCTCTCGGAGGCATGCTGGGAGGTCTGACGTTCGGGTTCGGGGGGTTCGTGTTCGTATGGCTGGGCTATCCGTTGGCGGCGACCGCGGTCTGGCTGCCGGCGTTGCTGTGGGCGACGCATCACCTGGCGCGGCGGCCGACGCTTCCCCGCGCCGCGCTCGTGGCGGGGATCATCGGGTGGCAGTTCCTATCCGGCCATCTGAGCACATCGGTTCAGATGCTGGCCTTTTGGCTGGTGTTCGTGATCTACGAAGTGGCGGCACAGCGCTTATCGGAGGCCCGCCGGTTCGTGGCGCTGGCAGGGATCGCACTTGCTCTCGGCGTGGGCCTGGGCGCACCACAGCTTGTTCCGACGGCCGAGTACTACCGGCTGAGCACGATCAGTGAAGGGGGGCGCTCGCGGTGGGCGTCCGACTCGTTGGGGGAGAGCCTGAGGAAGGGACTGCTTGGCGATGCTTGGTTCCTTCGCACGGTGGCGCGGAGCGAGGCAGGCCTGCTCTTCGCGCCGGAGCTGCGCGGGAACCCGGCCTTCGATGACTATCGCTCGATTAAGGGATATGGCAACTACGCGGAGCGGGCGAGCTACCTTGGCGCGCTGGGGTTGGTGGCGCTGGTGAGCGCTCTGCTGACGCGCCGATCAAGGGGGTATCGGCGCTTCTTCGCGGTGGCGGCCTTGATCGTGTTCGGGATTCTGCTGCACCTGCCGATCTTCAACCTCGCCATCCACCTTCCGGTGCTCCGCTTTGCTGCCCCCCAACGGATGCGGTTCATCTTCGCGCTGTGTTCCGCCGTTGTGGTTGGCCTGGCAGTGACGGAATGGCAGCGAGGGGAGGACGGCAGGCGGCGAGGGGAGCGCGTCGCGCTGGGGGTCGCGCTGGCAGTGGTGGCTGCGATCACGGCGGCCGGCGCGGTGCACACCTGGATGCAGCTCGCGCCGATGGGTTTGCACGAACACTTGGCCTGGCTTCGTGCCGGCAAGATCATTGCGCCCATCGCCGCTTCGCTCGCGCTGGCGGCGGCCTTGCTCGGGTCAAGGTTGATCGGCCAACGGGCCCTCTTCGTTGGGCTGGCGCTGATTGCGGTCTGCGACCTATTCGTCTTGGGGGCGCGGTGGCATCCTCTCGCGCGCCCCGGGAATGTGGCGCCGGAACTGGCGGTGATCGAGCGGCTCCGCGAATCCGCCGGTCAGACGCGCATCACCGGCCCGCCGACCGTACTGCGGACGAACCTGGCGGTCCTCTACGGGCTCTACGACGCGCGCGCCTATGATCCGATCTCGGTTCGCCGCTATGTTGCACTGGTGGAGACGCTCAACGGAGCCGCTCCGGGAACCGCGCCTTCGGTGGAGCTGGGATCGGAGCGGCCGTTGCCCGCGCTCGAACGACTCACGAGCGTGGGGTATGCCTTGCGGCTGAACGAGGGAACGGCGCCCTCGATGGAACGGGTCGCCGGCAGCTTGCCGCGCGCATACATGCCCGGCAGTGTCCGCGCCGTCAGCGCGGCCGACGCGCTCGCCACCCTCGGGGCGGGGCTTGATCCGCGGGGCGCGACGCTGGTCGAGGCCGACACCGGGTCGTCGGATGAGGGGCCGATACGCGCTGCCCAGATCGTGTCCTATGAAGTCCATCGCGTGGTCATCCATGCGCGCGCGGCGAGGCCGGCGTGGCTCGTGCTCACCGATGCGTACTATCCGGGGTGGAGTGCGTATGTGAACGGGAGTCAGGCCGAAGTCGTCCCAGCGAACTACGCGTTCCGGGCGGTTCGGATACCGAGGGGGGAAAGCGAAGTCGTCTTCACATACGAGCCCACGAGCTGCCGCCTCGGGGTGTTCATCGGCCTGCTCAGCCTGGCCTGGACGGTAGCCGTGGCCACGGGCGCGGCGATCTGCCGCCGAGCGCTTGACTGAAGGATGCCAGAGGCGCCGGACTGTCAGGTGGATCAGCGGGGCCAGGCGCGATGCCGCCTTGATCCGGCCACTTCAGGGATACGCAATGGGTCTTGGATGGGTTTCACCGGCGGCCTGGCAGGGCCGGTCATATGGTCCATTCAGGAGGGTCGGGGCAGCCATTCGCAGCCTGGTTGGCGCCGGCGTCGGCAGAACACGAGTTGGGGATTGGAACAGGTATCAGAAGGCGTCTGCTGCCAAGCCGTATCGCTGTGCAAGATGGGGTAGAGCGTGCTCTGCGGAGCCTCCGCCGCCAGGCGATCATCGGCAACCTGGTAGGCCGTGCAGGGCTCGAACCTGCGACCTTGGGATTAAGAGTCCCCTGCTCTACCAGCTGAGCTAACGGCCCTAGAGGGAGGCGAAACAGCTAGGCTTTTCCTCGCTTTTCTGACTCCTGCCGCCTCGCGAAAGCGGGGCGCGGAACCAGGGAATAAGTTCGAAGGTTCGCGCCTGTTCACCTCTCGCAAGGGAGGCCCGAATGGGCGCGTTGTGCTATGTCGAGGAGTTCGTGCAGCAGGAGCAGGCGGCCGGGCGCGCCGTCCACACCCGCCGCAATCACCGCCGGGCGCTGGAACGGCTCGACGCGTGGCTGGACTCGCAGGGGCTGACCGAGGCGGCCGTGCAAGCCGCCGACCTGGTCCGATTCGTGAACTCGGAGGGGGAGCGGGTGTCGCGAGGGCAGGTGAACAATGTTGTGTCCGCCGTCCGGGTCTATTTCCAGTGGCTCTCCACAGAGGGCCTGCGGCGCGACGGGCGGAACCCGGCCGTCAGGCTGAAGTACCAGACCATCCCCCTGAAGCCGGTCGAGTCGCTGAGCGAGTCGGACTGCAAGAAGCTCGTGCGCTGGGCCGCCACGCGAGCTCCGCGGGAGCGGTTCGGGGTGCACCGGACCGGAGTGCTGGCGCTGGTGCTCCTTGACACCGGGCTGCGAATCGGGGAGGCCCTTCGCCTGAAGCTGGGCGACGTTGACTTCGACAAGGGGAAGATACTGGTGCGCCGGACCAAGACCGGCGACTTCCGCGTTGTTCCTCTCTCACCGCTGCTGCGCAAGTACCTTCGGCGCTACCTACAGCGACGTGAGGAGCGGGTGGCCAAGCTCGGCAGCAGGGCCGAGGAAGTCTTCCTGTCCGAATCCGGCGGGCCGTGCACTGTGTCGGCGGCGGAGGTGTCCTTCCGCTATCTCAGTAGGGCTGCGGGCCTGGGGCGCGTGTATCCCCATCTATTGCGCCACACCTTCGCCACGCAGAGTCTGCTGAACGGCGCGCCGCTGCCTGCGGTCATGCGGCTGGGCGGGTGGCGGAAGCTCTCGACGGTGCAGCGGTACACCTACATGAACGACGCGGTCGCGGCTGAGGTGCACGCGAAGACGAGCCCGCTGGCCGCGATGTGAGGCGAGCGAGCAGGAGTCACTTACCACAGACAGTAGTGGTTAGTGAGCCTGCTTCAACGCGGGCTTGGGCCCGCTGCGGGATTCCCCCCTCTACCGCGGCGGGCCTTCCTGTTTGAGCGGAGCTGGCGACGGTGAGGGGCAGCAGGAGGAAGAGGCCGCGGTAGGCTGCTAAGACGGCCTGGCTGCGTCACGGCTGCTTGGCTCCAAGGGACTCCTGAAGCATACGCGCTGTGAGAGCGTCTATACGCCGGGCGCGGCCTTGCCAGACGGGAGCAAGAGCGCCTCCTGAGCGGCTAGTCTGGCCAATTCGCCCGCGACCTTCGATTCCTCAGGCGTCAGCGTGAGGCGTACCAAGATTCGGCCCAGAGCTGTGGACAGGGCCTGCCAGGAATCGGACTCGGCTGGTGTGCCCGCGGCGGCTGCGACCAGGTTCGCGGCCGCCAGGGCCTCGCTACGCGAGAGGACGCGAGCATCGAATTCGCGAAGTTTCTTCTCGTACTCGGCCAAGGCTTGCTGGTAGTCGGCAGTGGCAGCGTCGCATTGGTGCTGGTAGTCTGCTAGTATCGTCGCAGCTTGCCTCTGTCGAGCATATTCCTCCCGGACCGCGATTTCGTACTCCGCCTTATCCTTGCCGTATTGGTAGTGGGCGTAAACGCCTTCGGTGGGGTGGGAGGGGACCGGTGGGATGTAAACCGGCGGGGGCAGGACGGGCTGAGGTGGTGACATGAGCTGAGGCCGCGTCGGTGGGATGGGAGGCGGGAATCGCGACTCTAGGAAAGCAAGGGCGCGCTTCTGGAGGTCAGCATTGAAGGCGCGAGGAGGCGTGGGAGAAGTAGTGGCAGCAGAAGCGACAGGGGTCAGGGTAGCAGGAGTCGCACCCACGGGCGGGCCAGCACTAACAGGAGCCGTTGAGAGCGACACGACGTGCGTCACGCTGTCCCACGATACGGACACGCTAAGGGCCTCAGCCGTAGCTCGGATGGGTAGGTAGACCGTCCCGCCAATCAACAGACCGCGGGCCACGGGCTTCCCGTCCACGAGCACGACAACGTCGGCGGCATAGTCGGCAGCGGGGTACGCGGTAGGCCGAGGGGTTCCGGTCTGGCGGGCGGTCGCCGTCTTCGTGCGCGCCTGGGCATTAGGCAGCGCGCACGGCGCGAGGCAGGCGACGAAGAGACACAGGCGCAACACGCAACGGCGCAGCTTCCGCATTTGACCCTCTTTCGGCGGCTGCTCGGATTGGCTGCTCAGCGCGATAGCTCAGCGAGGATACGACCCCTCGCCCCCTCACTTCACCGCGGGCGGCGGGAGGTCCTGCTGGGGCTTGGACGCGCGGCGAGCGCCGGTTCCCCCCCGTCGAGCCTTCTCCCGTCTTCCTTTCTCCGTAGCGCTCCAGTAGTGTCGGCGGACGGCGGCTCGGTTCTGGCACGCAGGGGAGCAATAACTCCGCCCCGCTCTGGTCGCGTAGTAGAAACGGGAACAGAGTGGGTTGTCGCACTTGGCGACATGCCTACCGGCAGTGACGTCCCAGTACAGCATCAGGTGACACGCGCTGACGAGAGTATCTGACGGGTACCAGGGCTGAAGACTCAGGACTCGCCTGCCGTCTCCGCTGAAGGTTGCGTTCAGGAATACGCTCGATGGATGAATCAAGTCCTGCAGGGAATCCCCCAGGTAGTAGACGGCTTCCTCCATCGTCGGCAGACGGCCTGCCGCTAGGAACTCCGGGGGGGAGTCGTATCGGGTGTCCGGCTCCTCGCCCAGAAGCCTTATGCTGGCGGGGTCATCGCCTACGAGGACGTGAAGAGATACGCACGCATCCGCCACGGCGGCAGTATCATTGCACAAGATACCGAAGGCCAGCCGACACATCTCCCTCATCTTAGACACGTCGAAGGCGAACGCAAGCAGGGGGTACGGCAGCCACTCGCTGGCCGGCATGTGCATCCGCGGCAGGCCGTAGACATTGGCGAATCTCACCACATCATCCGGGTCATCCAAGAGAACGGAAGCGAGTTCCATGTAGACGCTACGCGTCTTGTCTCCGGGAAGGTAGTAGTCGAAGGCGTTATACGGTCCCCAGTGGGTCCTGCTTCGGGCCGGGGCTTCGCGGTAGCGATGGGTCTGCAATACGTCCTCACCCCAGGCGCGCTGCGCAACACGCTTGATGTCTTCATCACCCTCCGCGAAGAACGCACCGTAGGTCCACAGAGGCGTCTTCAGCGCCTGCGCTGGCGACTGCCTCTGGCTGTTCCATGCCCCAGGCCGGGGTCGCCTCAAGCGATTATAGCTGCCAGGAAAGTGGCCCCATGCCGCCGCCTGGCGTCGGATTCGTGGGTGGACCTCATGCCAGTCAGGGATGGGCCGTCGGCATACGAGAGCGGTCGGGCAACGCTCGGAAAGGGTCGTGTTGACGGAGGAAAGGAGTTTGTGCGAGTCTGCCATGCGCTTTCCTTACCCTAATGGCTAATCTAATGCTTTCCATTAGCCAAGCTGAATGCTACCATAGGCAGCATAAAGCGTCAAGTGGGAGGTTGGCATATGTGCGAGTTGCTATCTGTATCTGATGCGGTCGAGAGACTGGAGGTGAACCGGACCACCCTGTACCGCTGGGAGCGGCGCGGGATTGTGAAGCCGTTGCGCGACTACCGCGGGTGGCGCTTCTATCGGCCGCGCGACATTGAGAGACTACGCCGCTGGCGCGAACCGAAGCCGGTCGAAAGCGGCGGCAAGAGAGGAGAGAAGCAGAGACGATGACGCACCAAGAAGGAAACCGTCGGGCGAACGTTAGAGGCGCCGACCCGACGGTCCCAAGCGGTGGGGTACGTACCCCGCCAGTGTCACTCTATCCGCGAGGGCGCAAGCCGTCAAGAGCCCGCGCGGGGATTCCCTGTCGGGTGAAAACCCCGACCGGGGAACGGACTATCGGCTGTGTGGTGGACGGCCCGCATGGGCCGGAACTCGTGAAGCACGTCCGCGAGTCAAAGCATTTGTTCCGCAGCGCGGACGCGTGGGGGCTGGACGCGAAGAGGGCGGAGGATCTTCGGCAGAGCGGAGTGCTCTCGGTCCGCGTCCATGACCTGGAGACGGGCGTCTCCTATCATGTCTCCCTCGACTACCTGTTGGCGCACGGCTTCCGGCTGAACCTCGGCCACGGCGAGCAGGTCTTCCTGCCGCGGCGGCTGTGGGCGCGGTCGGATGACGCGCAGTTGGGGCTGTTCGTGCACTGAGAGGGAACGGGGCGCCGGCGCCGGCCGGCGCCCCGGCCTTTGAGACATGGACGGCCACCAGCAAGACACACGGAGGCGGGCCCGGCCGATGAAGCCGAAGCTCTGCCAGCTCAAGGGGGAGAAGTTCGTGCGACTGTCCGAATCGCAGGTGAAGGAGCTATCGCGGCGAGTGCCTGGCTGCCTGTGGCCATGGGCGGTGCAGGCAACCATGTGGGTGACAAGCGAGAAGGGCAGGGGCGAGCATCGGCGCGGCCTGCTGCTCGGCGGACGCGAACTGAGGGCGAGGGACTTCGCGGTCGCGCTGGCACGCGCCGAGAGCACATCGAAGAAGCGGCTGGTGGAGCTGGAGAAGGCCGGATTCGTCCTGCGCCAGCGGGGCCAGCACGGCTGCAAGATGTGGGTGCTGGGATTCCAGAAGTTCGAGGATGCCCCGGATTCAGACGAATCGGCTACGGGGTGTCCCTCTGAGACCACCGATGAGACGGACACCCTACGGGGGGTCCCTCTCAAGCCGCCAGACGAACCGACTATGGGGGGTGAGTCTGACAGAGAGCCGCACTCGCGCGAAATCGCGGCTGAGGACGTGCGCGGCACGCTCAGTGGCATTCCGGTCCAGCCCCGCGGTACCGGAAATGAAGTTGTTGAACAGAAAACGGCGCAGGATGAAAAGCCTTCGCGACCAGCGTCCGGCTTTGCCGGACGCCCGCCGAAGGCGGAAACCGCACCTGCGGTGGGAGTCAACGGCCCCTTTCACTTTCGCAGGGAAAGGCCAACGGCAACGGCCGACGGCCAGCGGCTCTCACGTGAGGAAGCAGCGAAGCTGGACTACTACCCGGGTGAGGACTGCTGCAAGATGACCCACAAGGAGTGGTTCGACGCGCGAAAGGCGCACCTGCGCGCGCAGGTTAGAATCGTGCTCGGGGAAGGGTCTGACCAAACAGGTGAGCTCGACGGCGGAGCGCTGACGTTGGCTTCGGTGGCGGCGCCGAGCCCGAAGACTGAGGAGAACAACGAAAACAGGTGAGAAGGTGACGGCGAGAACGAGAACCGCGAACGGTAGGCAAGTGGCGCTGCGGGTGTTGGTTCGCCTCACGCGGGTGGCGACGTTGGCGGAGCTGTTCGGTAAGGACTACCGCTGGGACGGCGACTGCGACTGCGGCGCAGACGACTGGCGGGATGACTACTGGAAGGACGGCTACCGCGTGATATGCAGGCGGTGCGGCTGGTGGTGCTGCTACCACGAGGTCGGCGCGGTGGCCCATACCTGCGAAGGGAAGTGGGCTCCCTATCCGCACAACCGGAAACCGAAGCCGCCTGCGTCTTGTCCCTCGCTCACAGAAGGGGCGGAAACGGCACCCGAAGGGGGTCAGGTGGCGACGACAGCGCGAGAGAAGCCGGTGGCAGGGGTGGCCTGTGTCAGGGCGGCCCGGGTACGGGGAGAGGCGTCGGATTGACAACCCAGACCGCGGCCCCGCGCCCGCCAACCTACCCCATGACACGTGCGCGCGTTTTTTCGTGTTACAAGTCACGGCCCGGCAGTCGCAATGTCTGCAGCTTGCGCTCTATCGCGGCCTTTCGACAGCTTCGGAACCTACCCCACGACGCGCTCGCGCGCACGCGCACGGGAACCTTGCGAAATGTCAGCATTTCTCGCCTGGCCTGCCCTTTTCCGACTAGCGACTTCGGCAGGGCCGATGGCGCATATGCGGCCCTACCCGGTGCACCCCTGGGGGTGCGCGCGCAGACCTTCTCGGACGGCCGACTGCGGAGCAAGCCGAAGTGGAATCCCGGGGACACGACGGCCGACCGTCAACCGAGGGGGTTATGGCAAGAGCCGGCCCTGACCAGACGCTGAGACAATGGCTCTCACAAGACGAGGGTGGGCGGCGGATGCTCGAAGCCAGCGGCGATATGCTCGCGCTCGACTTCCCACTCTCCCTGTTCACCCGAGAGGAGCGGGAACTCATGGAACTCACGAAGCACAGCTTCGACGTGCTGGCAATGGTCGAATGGGCGGCCCAGCAGAAGGCTCCCACCACCCCGAAGAAACTCCGGCCGCGCTGTGGTGCGCGCTGTCGTGACGGCCACCCTTGTCAAGCGCCGGCCGTCTGGGATAGCGAACACGACCGCCCGCGCAATGGCCGCTGCCGAATGCATGGCGGCCTCTCCACCGGCCCGCGAACCGAAGAAGGCAAGCGCCGGAGCCGGGAGGGTGCGAAGCTGGGGGCTCGTGTTAGTGTCGAGCGTCGGAGCAGAGGGAAGAGGGGGGAGGGGTAGGGGTGGGGGGAGAGGTGAAAGCGGACGGGAACGGCGCTCGGAGGTGAATCTAACGAGCATACGCACGGTAGCTAGAAAAGACAGCTCTTTCTTGTCGCGAAAAAGGTACGAAATTCGAACCACAAGGTCGTAGGTTAGGGGGTTTTCGTGGTAGAATCAGAGCGCGAAACCACATCGCGGGACGTGACAGGCGAAGGGGCAGAAAAGCTAGACGGATACTAGAAAAAACGCCCCTCTCGAACGGGTCGAAAAGGGCTCCGAAAACCTGGTAGGCCGTGCAGGGCTCGAACCTGCGACCTTGGGATTAAGAGTCCCCTGCTCTACCAGCTGAGCTAACGGCCCTAGAGGTCACGGAGGCCGCCCGCGGCGGACTCCTATGCGGAATGTAGCATATCGCGCGCGGCAGCGTCAATGGGTTAGATCGTTCCGGGCAGGCGGACCATCTCGATGTTCTCGTTCGGGCAGCGGTGATAGCACAGGCCGCAGGCGGCGCACTTCTCTTCATCAACAGCGAAGCTATCGGGGCTCGCCGCGCTTATCGCGAAGTTCGAACAGATTCGCGCACACAACCCGCAGCCCGCGCCGCAGCCACAGTTCAGGCAGCGGCTTGCCTCCGCAACCGCCTCTTCCTCCGACAACACTGGAGCGTAGGGGTCGAAGTCGCGCTTGCGCTCTGACGCCGGCCGCATCTCCAGCGGCACGCGGACTTCGCGCTCCACATTCTGCGCGCGGGCGAGCGCGCGCTCGCGAGAGGCTTCAGTGAGAACTGGGTCATAGCTCAGGACGGCGTTCGCGCCCATCAGGTACATGTCAATGGAGGCGGCGGCCTTGCGGCCCGAGGCGATGGCGGCGATGACGCTGTCCGGGCCGGCGGCGTCTCCGCCGGCGAAGACGCCCTCGAGCGCAGTCGCGCCGGTCTCGGAGTCACACTCCAAGGTTCCATCGGGTCGGAGGGCGATGCCCTCCAGGCCTTCGGCGACCTGCTGGCCGAGGGCGGTGATGACCATGTCGCAGGGGAGGGTGAAGTCGGTCTGCTGCACCGGGTCGGGGTGACGGCGGCCGGAGGCGTCGGGCGCGCCGAGCGTGTGAATGAGCATGCGCAGCCCGGCCGCCTTGTTGCGCTTCACCACGACCTCGATGGGCGCGACCAGGTAGATGACGCGGACACCTTCCTCCTCCGCCTCCCACACTTCCTCGGGCACCGCGGGCATCTCATCCTTGGTGCGACGGTAGCAGAGGAAGACTTCGTTTGCGCCCAGGCGGACCGCGGTGCGGGCGGCGTCAACCGCGGTATAGCCGCCGCCTACGACAGCGACGCATCTGCCGACCGCTGACTTGCCAGTCTCCCGCACCTCTCGCAGCAAGGCGACCGCTGACACGACGCCCTTGGCGTCCTCGCCGGCGATGCCGAGCCTGCGGCCGGCCTCTGCGCCGAGGCCGAGGAAGACCGCGTCGAAGCTCTGTGACTTGAGATCGGCGAGCGTGAAGTCGCGGCCGAGGCACTTGCGGCATTCGATGTTCACACCCAGTGATGCGAGCGCGGCGATCTCCTTGTCGAGCACCGCCTCGGGCAACCGGAAGGCCGGAATGCCGTAGCGCAGCATTCCGCCCGGCTTGTCTGCCACCTCGAAGACCGTCACCGTATGGCCGGCGCGGGCGAGGTCCCAGGCGCAGGTGATGCCAGCGGGGCCGGCGCCGATGACAGCGACCTTCTTGCCGGTCGCGGGGAGGCGATCCACCTCAGGCTTCCAGCCCTGCCGCGCGGCGCAATCGAGCACGAAGCGCTTGATGTCGCGGATGCGGATCGGTTCGTCCATGTCGCCCCGCGTGCAGACCGTCTCGCAGGGGTGCGCGCAGATGTGGCCGCAGACGGACTGGAGCGGATCGCGAGAGGTGACCAGACGGTAGGCGGCTTTGAAGTCGCGCTCGGCGACCTTGCGGACATAGCCTTGGGCGGGCACCTGATTCGGGCAGGCAAACTTGCAGGGCGCGGCGAGGCCGGTGTCGCGAATGCGGGCGTGGCCGGGGTAGAGGGTGAGTTTCTCCGATGAGGTCACCTCGTTGGCGAGCAGGTCGCGGAGGCTCTCCCATCGGTCGAAGCCCATCTGGTCGAGGTATCGGAGCACGCCTTCCTTCAGCTCGCGCGCGATGCCGTAGCCGTGGACGAGCACCGCGGTGCAGACGCCGATCAGGTCCGCGCCGAAGAAGGCCATCTCGACCGCATCCTGCCAGGTCTCGCAGCCGCCGGTGGCGATGGCGCGGACCGCGGGGCCGTTGCGCTTTCTGATCTCGAAGATGTCGCGGAGGGCGAGCGGCTTGCACCAGGGACCGGACATGCAGGTGAGCGAGACCTGCTCCTGAAGGTGGATGACCGACTGCTTCGGGTTCCAGATGTCAACCGGCGCGAAGGCGAGGCGGTTCGCGTTGGAGCCGACTGCCACTGCGCCCGCGCGATAGCAGGCCTCGGACACCTCGCCAAGTCGGCCGCCCTCTGGGCTGAGCTTGACGAACACCGGGATCTTCACCGCTTCGACGGTCGCCTTCACGACTTCGTAAACCAGCCCCGGCACCATTCCCATGGAGGCGCCGCTCTGCGGGCCTCCGTCGTGCGCCTCTCCGGTGAGAGCGACGTTGAAGGACATGTTCGGGCAGCCCATGTTGGCTTCGAGGATATGGCAGCCGGCCTGCTCGAAGGCGCGCGCCATGTCCACCCAGCCCTCGACGCCGTTGTCGCCGACATAGGAGTAGTTGGCCATGATGAGAAAGTCGGGGCTCACCCGGGGGAGCGAATCCTGCACGAGCTTGAGCGCCTGGTCGAGGTTGATGCGCTTCTCGGCGGTGAACGCGAAGAGGCCGGCAGGATCGAAGTAGGAGTAGCGCGGCTCGCGGTTGATGTAGGGCGCCGGATCGAAGGTGAGCTTGATGGAGGCGCCGGCCCATCCCTCCTCGCACCCGCGCTCGAGCTGATCGGGCGAATGGGTGGTAGGCCCGGAGGAGAGGAAGAACGGATTTCTGAACGTTAGCCCGGCGATCTGAACAGCGAGCCGGGGATCATCGCTCTGGCTGGCCATGACTGCTACCTACCGATGCTGGCATCAAGGGAGATAATAGCAGACAACGCCGCTGCTTGGCGACAGCGGCGGTCAGGCGGACCTTATCTCCCGTCAATAGGTTCGGCGTGCGATACTGGCTGCACCTGCTGGCAGCGGCGCGCATCTGCTACGCCGCCACCTCCAAGACGAGCACCTTCGCCTCCCCCTCCCCTTCTGGCACAGGCTGTCCCTCTTCTCGCAGGCAATCGAGGTGGAACGGGATGCCCTCCCGGGCGAGGGCAAGCACTTCCTCTTCGCTGTCGCCGCAGGCGACATAGCCGGGCAGGGCCGGCGCGGTCAAAGTCCATTTCCCTTCCGGGTCCTTCTCCAGTACCACGTTGAGCCTTCTCATCGGGCCCTCCTTCGCGCCTGCTCGAACCCCTCTCGCGTGACCTCCGCTTGCTTTAGTATACTCGCAAGATTGCCCTCCGATAAGTCCCTTCCGGCGTGAACGCTCACGGTTACGCCGCACCAAGGGCGCTCCGGGTGCACGAGCCGCATGTGACTCCCCGTTTGACGGCGCACGGTGAAGCCCAGGCGTTCGAGCACACGGATGACCTCTCGCGATGTCATCTGGCGACCCCCTTCTGTTCCGAATCCCGGAGTTCGCTCCTGCGGCTATCCCGCCCTTCCGCGCGCCGGCTTCAGGGAACGCCGGCGCTAGTTGTCGCAGTACCGTGGAGGGAAAGCTCGCGGTCCAGCAGAAGTCACAGGGGGAGATCACGGCTGACCGTTGGGAGGTGCGCTCATGGCTGGTTTCGCTATCAAGCCCGCAGGGACGACTTATGATGCGATTGCGCTGGGGGAGGTGCTGCTCCGGCTGGACCCGGGGGATGTGCCGACCCGACGAGCGCGCGCGGCGCGGATCTGGCATGGCGGCGGGGAGACCAATGTCGCCGAGGGGCTGAGCGCGTGCTTCGGGCTGAAGACGGCGGTCATTAGTGCGTTGGTGGACGACGGGATCGGGCGGAATATCGAGGCGCAGCTTCGCGAGGCGGGCGTTGATACCTCGCACATCATCTGGTTCAACACCGGCGGCAAGGGCAAGTACTCGACGGACGGCAAGGGGACGCTGCACAACGGCGTCAACTTCACCTGGGCCGGCAAGGGCGTGCTGCCGTCGGTGACGGAGTATTACCGCGCGCACACGCCGGCGCGGGAGCTGAAGCCGGGTGACGTGGACTGGGAGGCGCTCTTCCCGGATTGTCGCTGGTTCCACACCGGTGGCATCTACACGTTGATCTCGCCGACCTCATCGGAGCTGGCCCATGAAGCCATGCGCGCCGCGGGGAAGCACGGCATCTTCCGGTCATTCGATCTCAACTACCGCTCGAAGGTTGAGCCGGACAAGGAGAAAGCGCGGGCGATCAACCGGAAGATGGCGGCCCACAGCGACTTCCTGGTTGGCAACCAGAGCGACTTCCTGGACGCGCTCGGGTATGAAAGCCGGAAGGTCTCGAACAGCGATCCGTTCGACGTCTGGCTGGAGGCGTATACGCAGATGCTGCGCGGGGTGGCGAAGGAGTACCCGAACCTGAAGCTCATCGGCACCCAGCTTCGCGCCGCCATCACCGCGGATCGAATCAGTTGGGGCGCGGTGCTCTACGATGTGGGCGAGGACAAGATCCATCTGGGGACGGTGCGCGAGAACATCGAGATCGCGGATCGGACGGGTGGAGGCGACTCGTTCATGTCGGGAGTGGCGGCGGCGCTGCTGAAGGGACATGATGTCGCGACCGCGGTGCAGTGGGGAGCGGCGCACGGCATCCTGGTGCAGGAGACGCCGGGCGACACCACGATGGTGACGCAGAAGGAGGTGGAGGCCGAGGTGGCGCGGGCGCTGAAGGGCGGGGGCGTGAGCGCGCTGCGATAGGAACGGCATCCATCCGCCGATGAACGCCGATAGACGCTGATCGGCAGGAGCAAGCTCCTGCCGAACGGGCAACTCCGCCGGAGAGGAAGAGAGAAGACCGATGGCTGGATACCAGAGAGATCGCGCCCGCGTCGACAAGGCGCTGCGCGCTGCCGGGATCGTCGTAGTCATGAACCGCGATCATGTGAAGAAGGCCGAGGACCTCGTGACGACCATGTGGGAGGTGTATCAGGCCGGATATGTTGCCGAATGCACGTTCCGCATTGACGAGGCGCTGATCAAGGAGGCGATGCAAGGGCTGACGAAGCGCCGCGCCGAGGCGCCGGCCGACAAGCCGTTCGTGCTCGGAGTGGGGAGTGTGATCAACCCGAAGGAGCTGGAGGCGGCGATCGGGATGGGCTTCGACATGATCGTCGCGCCGGCAAACGTGATGGGCGGCTACGGCGAGGGGAAGGAGTTCGTGCGCATCGCGCACGAGGCGAACGTGTTCGCCGCGCCGGCGGTGCTGTCGCCGACGGAGCTTCAGTACTTCATCGAGCGCGACGACGGCCTGGAGCCCGATTGCGTGAAGATCTTCCCTGCGGGTGTTCACGGCGCGAGCGGCGTCGCCGATCTGCTCGCGCCATACGTAAGGGACCGGCATAAGGGCCGGATCATCATGCCGACCGGCGGTGTGAACGCGGAGACCGGGCCGAAGTTCCAGGAGAGCATCAGCAAGCGCGGCTACACGCCGGTGCTCGGGATGTCGGCGCCGCTGGCGCTGGTCGGGAAAGAGAAGAAGCCGGGGGA
>Ga0315291_10000779_pt1 | contig 42356 bp, 35 predicted proteins | sample YL17G12_20_MG_FD_203070 | JGI IMG/M metagenome (GOLD analysis project Ga0315291, IMG submission 203070) | Sediment microbial communities from Yellowstone Lake, YNP, Wyoming, USA - YL17G12_20 | ecosystem: Environmental > Aquatic > Freshwater > Lake > Sediment | place: USA: Wyoming | collected...
TGGCCATCATCGCCATCGTCATCCTCAACTCCATCATGGGCTTCGTCCAGGAGTATCGGGCCGAAAAGTCCCTGGCCGCGCTCAAAAAGCTGGCCTCGCCGAATTCCAAGGTCATCCGGGACGGCGACTACCGTGTCATTCCTTCGAACGAGATCGTCCCGGGCGACCTCGTCGAACTTGAGGCGGGGGACAACGTCCCGGCCGATAGCCGTGTCGCCTGGCACACTTCGAACTTCAGCGTCCAGGAAGCCAGCCTGACCGGGGAATCGACGCCTGTCCTCAAGACGGCGGCCGCCCTTGATGAGCGCGACGTCCCCCTGGCGGACCGGGGGAACATGCTCTACATGGGCACCTCCGTGGCCTCGGGCAAGGCCCGGGCCATCGTCACAGGAACGGGAATGGACACCGAGCTGGGCAAGATCGCCGAGATGATCCAGGAGATCGGGCACGAAACGACGCCCCTCCAGAAGAAGCTCGAGCAGTTCGGCAAGTGGATCGTCTATCTTTGCTTTATCCTGGTTGGCCTTGTCTTTCTCCTGGAATGGCTGCGCGGCGGCAAGATCATCGACGTCTTCCTGACGGCCGTAAGCCTGGCCGTGGCGGCCATCCCCGAGGGATTGCCGGCCGTCGTGACCATCGCCCTGGCCCTGGGCGTCCAGAGGATGGTCAAGCGCCACGCCCTGATCCGTAAGCTCCCTTCCGTCGAGACGCTCGGCTGCGCCACGGTCATCTGCTCGGACAAGACGGGGACCCTGACCCGGAACGAAATGACGGTTCAAGCTGTCTATGCCGACGGCCGAATGTTCACGGTCACGGGGATCGGCTACGAGCCCAGGGGCGAGTTCTTGGAGGCGGGGCGGGCGGTCGATCCCCGGGCCTTCCCGGGCCTTCTCCGGACGCTCCAGTGCGGTGTCCTCTGCAACAGCGCCCAGCTCGTCGGAAAGGACACCGGCGCCTACGGAATCGTCGGCGACCCAACTGAGGCCGCCCTCCTCACGACCGCCGCCAAGGCCGGTCTCTGGAAGGACGTCGAAGAGAAAGGCTATCCCTTAGTCGAGGAGCTTCCCTTCGACTCCGAACGCAAGAAGATGACCATCATCCGCCAGGACGCCGGCCGATTCGGTGTCTTCGTCAAAGGCGCGCCGGACATCCTCCTCAACGATTGTTCGATGATCGAGGAAGGCGGCTCGGTCCGGGCCCTGACCGACGGGGACCGGGCAAAGGTCCTCCGGGCCAACGACGAACTGGCCGATCAGGCGATGCGGGTTCTGGCGTTCGCCGTCCGCTCTCTGGACGAACTGCCGGAGATGATCGACGCCCGGTCGATGGAGAGCAACCTGACGTTTTTGGGCCTTATGGCCATGATCGACCCGCCGCGAGAGGAAGTTAAGTCGGCCGTGTTGGAATGTAAACAGGCGGGGATTCGGACGGTCATGATCACCGGCGACCACAAGAATACGGCCGTGGCTATCGCCCGCGAACTGGGCTTCCTCAAGGAGGATTCCCTGGCCCTGACCGGCGTTGACCTGGACGGTTGGACGGATGAGAGGCTCCGCGAGGACATCCGCCGCATCCCCGTCTATGCCCGCGTTTCGCCCGAACATAAGCTCAGGATCGTCCGCGCCTGGCGCAAGCGCGGCGACGTCGTGGCCATGACAGGCGACGGCGTCAACGATGCTCCGGCGGTCAAAGAAGCCGATATCGGCGTCGCCATGGGGATCACCGGAACGGACGTGACCAAGGAGGTCTCGGACATGGTCGTCACGGACGACAACTTCGCCTCCATCGTCGCGGCCGTCGAGGAGGGGCGGGGGATCTACGACAACATCAAGAAGTTCGTCCACTACCTCCTGTCCTGCAACGCCGGCGAGATCCTGACCATGTTCACAGCTTCGCTCGTCGGCCTGCCCGTGCCGCTTCTTCCCATTCAGATCCTCTGGGTTAACCTGGTCACAGATGGACTGCCCGCCCTGGCCCTGGGCATGGACCCCGTGGACCCGGGAATCATGGAGAAGCCGCCGCGCGATCCGGCCGAGCCCGTCGTGACCAGGCCGCGGGCCCTCTTGATGTTGGCCCAGGGCGCCTTCATCGCCATGTGCAGCTTGCTGGCCTTCTGCGCCATCCTTTTCATCGAGAAGGAAGGCGTTGTCCGGGCCAGGACCGGCGCTTTCATCGTCCTCTCCTGCGCCCAACTTTTCCACTCCTTCAACTGCCGGAGCATGACCCGGTCGCTCTTCAAACTGGGGATCTTCACGAACATCAAGCTCGTCTATGCCTCGGCCGTTTCGTTTTTTCTCCAGGTCATCGTCATCAACGTGCCCTTCCTGAGGACGATCTTCAAGGTTGAGCAGCTCAGCGTCCTGGACTGGGCCCTGGTCCTCGTCATCTCCTCGTTCCCCCTCTGGGCCATGGAGATCGTCAAGGCCGTCAACAGGAAGGTCAAGATGTATGATATTTGAAAAAGTTGTATACTGTCCTCACCGTGACGCGCGACATGCGGTCAGGTTCGGATGACGCGGCCGGATTGTTAAGAAAAATTCACCCAACCTTTATCACCTCTTAACTTTTCTCCTTTATCCTGATCTCGAAAAAGATCAATCAAGGAGAAAAGATGAAAAAACCCAACAACAGGCAACGAAGCGTCATCATGGCCCTGGTCTTCATGGCGCTCCTCTCGGCCGGCACGTCCCTATTCGGACAGCAGACCTTCAGCACCACGATCTACTTCGACTACACCTACTACTTGTCGAAGAGCGGTCCCAAGACCATGGCCCCGCCCAATACGCCCAACTTCAAGAACAACTTTTTCACCTTCCGCCGCGCCTACTTCACCTACGAGAACAAGATCAACGACAACCTGAAGTTCCGCTTCCGCATCGATTCCGATTACGTCACGGCCCTCGACAAATCGGACAAGCCCGATGACAGGCTGCGTCCCTTCATTAAGCACCTCTATCTGGAATGGTCCAATTTCCTGCCCAATGCCACCCTGAAGGCCGGTATGGCCGATACCCTGACCTTCAAGATCGCCGAGGACAAGTGGGGATACCGCAGTGTCGCCAAGACGCTCCTCGACGGCTGCAAGGACGTCACCGGAAAGGACATCGACGCCACGAGCGCCGACCTCGGCGCCAGCCTCGCGGGCACGATCTCCAAGGAACTCAAGTACGCGGTCATGGTGACCAATGGGGCCGCCTACAATCACCCCGAGGGGGACAAGTACAAGAAAATCGCGGCCCAGGTCCAAGTCATTCCAATAGCTGGTTTCTCGCTCGTCGGGTACGTGGACTACGAAAAGCAGTCGCCCTCAGCGAACGCCATGACCTACAAAGCCGACGCCTACCTCGAGTTGGTTAAGGGACTCGTCCTCGGCGCCGAGTGCTTTTCGTACAAGAACGACCTGAATCTGACCGCCACCGGGACTAAATATGATGTGGGCGGATTCTCTCTCTTCGGCCGCTTCGGCCTCATTCCGAACATACTCAACGCTTTCACCCGGTACGACCGCTATGACCCGAACACGAAAGTGGACAAGGACGGGACCTCGCTCGTCATCGCCGGCTTGGACTGGGCCCCGCTCCACTCGAGCTTCAAACTCCAACCCAACGTCTGGTTCACCTCTTACCAGGATTCGGCCAAAAAGAACGACGTGATCTTCAACCTCACGTTCTTCCTCTCGTTCTAAGAAAACAAAAAAAACAAGGAGAAAAGACAATGAACTTCAAGAAAACGTTATGGGCAGCGACACTAGCCCTGGGCCTGGCCATTGGATCCGGGCAGGTCTTCGCCCAGAAGAAGATGATCCAGGTCAAGGGATCGGACACCATGGTCAACCTCGTCCAGATCCTGGCCGAGGAATTCATGGGCAAGAATCCCGGATCGGCCCTTGCCATCATGGGGGGCGGTTCCGGGACGGGCATCACGGCCGTCATCAACGGGACCTGCGACATCGCCACCCACTCCCGCGAATGGAAACAGAAGGAGCTCGACCTAGCCTGGGAAAAAGGTGTCAAGCCCCGGTTCTTTGTGGTCGCCGTGGACGGCCTCAGCATCATCGTCAACGAGAAGAACCCCTTGGAAAAAATGACGATGCCGCAGGTCGGCTCACTTTACAAGGGTGAGATCAAGAACTGGAAGGTCGTCGGAGGACCCGACAAGGCGGTATCGCTCTACGGACGCCAGTCGAATTCCGGGACGTACACCTTCCTCCAGGAGCACGTCCTCGGCAACAAGAATTACTCGCTGGACGTCAAGGAGATGAACGGCAACGCCCAGATCATCGAGAGCGTCATCCAGGACGAGGGAGGGGTCGGTTACGTGGGCGTTGGATACCTGTTCGACCAGAACGGGAAGATCCGGAAGGGGATCAAGGTCCTGAACATCTCCAAGGATGCCTCCTCCGAAGCCTTCTCTCCTCTCGACAAACAGAACATCGATTCCGGCAAGTATCCCATCTCCAGGCCGTTGTATGAAGCGACGAACGGCAAGCCCAACGCTGCGGTCACCGGCTTCCTGACGTTCGAGACGGGCCCCGAGGGCCAGAAGATCGTCGAAAGGGAAGGGTTCTTTGCCATCAGCGAGGCGCATAAGATCCAGAACGCCAAGAACCTGAAGTGACCGGACGTAAGCTTGAGATTCCGCCCGTGGCTTTCATGAAAAAGAAGAAGTCCTCCCGGTTCAAGGAACAGGCTATCCGGTCCTTCTTTTTCACCTGCGGCATTTTGGCCATCCTGGCCCTTGCGGGCATCTTCATCATCCTCCTCACGATGGCCTTCCCGGCCTTTAAAGACATCTCCCTGAAGGAATTTCTGGGGAGCGGCCGTTGGGACCCCACGTCTCCGGAAAAGGCCGAATACGGCATCCTTTCCATGATCGTCAGCACTCTCCTCGTCACCGCCGGGGCGCTCCTCTTCGCCGTCCCGATCGGCCTCGGCGTCGCGTCTTATCTCTCCGATGTCGCCCATTGGCGCGTCAGGGAGGTCGTCAAGCCGATCATTGAGGTCCTGGCGGCGATCCCTTCGGTCGTGGTCGGATTCCTGGGGATCGTCCTCTTTGCTCCCTTCTTGGGGCGGCTCTTTCATTTAGGCAACGGATTGAACGCCCTTAATGGGAGCGTCCTCCTGGCCATCATGGCCCTTCCGACCATCATCAGCCTTTCCGAGGACTCCCTGAACGCGGTCCCGTCGTCCTACGCCGAGGCTTCCCTGGCCCTGGGGGGGTCCCGATGGCAGACCCTTGTCCGGGTCAAGATCCCGGCGGCCCTGTCGGGGATCATCGCCTCGATCATGCTCGGCATGGGCCGGGCGATCGGCGAGACCATGACCGTCCTCATGGCCACGGGCAACGCGCGCTCCTTCCCCCACGGCCTCCTCTCGTCCGTCCGGACCATGACGGCCGACATCGCGATCGAGCTCGGGGAGGTTCCCTACTACACGACCCACTACTACGCGCTCTTCGGCATCGGGCTCGTCCTTTTCCTGATGACCTTCGCCGTGAATATGATCGCGGATATCATCCTCAACAAGTATCAACAGAGGGAACGATGAAACGGAGAAACGTCGTTCAATTCACGGGCTTCCTCTTCCTCCGGGCGTGCGTCCTCGTCGTGCTGGCCGTGCTCGTCCTCTTCCTTTTTGACATTGCTAAAAAGGGCGGGGGGGTCATCAGTTGGGAGTTCCTGACCCAGGCCCCCCGGAAGGGCATGACCGCGGGGGGGATTTTCCCGGCCATCATGGGCACGTTCTTGGTCACCCTGGTAACGGCGGTGCTTTCCGTCCCCCTGGGGATGTGCGCCGCGATCTATCTCAACGAATACGCGCGGCAGACACGCCTCACCCGGATCATCCGGCTGTCGATCCGTAACCTGTCCGGCGTCCCGTCCATTGTCTACGGCCTCTTTGGGGTCATCCTCTTCGTCAACGTCCTCAAGCTGGGGACCTCGATCCTTTCGGCCGGCCTGACGCTGGGCTTGCTCACTTTGCCCTGGACGATCACGGCGAGCGAGGAGGCTCTGAAGACGGTCCCGAACTCTTACCGGGAAGGGGCCCTGGCCCTGGGGGCGACGAAATGGCAGTCCATCCGGACCAACGTCATCCCTTATGCCATTCCAGGGATGCTCACGGGGACGGTCCTGGGCCTGGCCAGGGCCGCGGGGGAAACGGCACCCATCATGTTCACCGGGGCGGCTTTCTTTCTGCCCTACCTCCCGAGGTCTCTCAAAGACCAGTTCATGGCCCTCCCGTACCATCTCTATATCATGTCCACCCAACACCACGCCATCGAGACCGTCCGGCCGTTGGCCTACGGCACGGCCCTGGTCCTCATCGCCCTGGTCCTGGGTTTGAACATGTTTGCCGTAATCGTCCGCTACAGGCTCAGAAAAAAGAGGAGATCCTGACCATGGAGACGATCGCCAAGATCGAAACGAGGGGGCTAAGCTTCTTTTACGGTCCCAAGCGTGCCCTGAAGGATGTGAGCATCGTCTGTCCCGAGAAGAAGGTCACCGCCATCATCGGCCCGTCCGGCTGTGGAAAGTCCACGTTCATCCGGACGCTCAACAGGATGAACGACGTGCTCGCTTCCGCCCGCGTGGAAGGAAAGATCCTCCTGGACGGCATAGATATCTACGCGCCAGGGACGGACGTCGTCGAGCTGCGACGACGGGTCGGGATGGTCTTCCAGAAACCCAACCCATTCCCCAAGACCATCTACGACAACATCGCCTATGGGCTGAGGATCAACGGGTTCAAGCATGGCCGGAGGGCTATAGACGAGATCGTTGAACGGAGCCTCCGCCGGGCGGCCCTCTGGGACGAAGTCAAGGACCGTCTTAAGGAACACGCCTATGACTTGTCAGGCGGCCAGCAGCAGAGGCTCTGCATCGCCCGGGCCCTGGCCGTAGAACCGGAGGTCATCCTTTTCGACGAGCCGTGCTCAGCCATCGACCCGGTGGCGACGGCCAAGATCGAGGACCTTATCGAAGAATTGAAAAAGATGTATACTGTCATCATCGTGACGCACAACATGCAACAGGCGGCGCGCGTCTCCGACTTCACGGCATTCATGATGCTTGGAGAACTGATAGAATTTGACAAGACCGAGAAGGTCTTTACGAACCCGGCAAACAAGCTGACCGAGGACTACATCACGGGCAGGTTCGGATGACCCGGCCGGCGGATCGCTAGGGAGGCGAATATGGAAAGACCATTCGACGAGGAACTCAAGACCCTTAAGGAAAGACTCCTGGAAATGGCCTCGCTCGCCGAGGAGTCCATCTCGTTGGCCGTCCGTTGTCTGAAGGAGAGGCGCGAAGAACTTGTCTCGGACGTGATGCGGGGCGAAGAGAAGATCAATCATTTAGAGATCGAGATAGACGAGCTGTGTATGCGTCTGCTGGCCCTGCGCCAGCCGATGGCGACCGACCTGCGGTTTATCACCTCGGCCATGAAGATCACAAGCGATCTGGAGAGGATCGGCGACCAATCCGTCAACATCATCGAGAGGGCAATGGATCTTCTCAAGGTCCCTCAGCTCAAGCCGCTCATAGACATTCCGCGCATGGCGGACCTCGCCCAAAACATGGTCCGGGACGCGATCAACGCATTCATCAACCGGGACGATTGTCTGGCCCGGGACGTCTGCGAGAGGGACGATCAGGTGGACCAGCTGAACCACCAGATCTTCCGCGAGCTCTTGACCTACATGATGCAGGATGCGACGACCATCACCCGGGCCGTCGACCTCATCCTTGTCGGCCGTCACCTGGAAAGGATCGCCGACCATGCGACGAATATCGGGGAGGACGTGATCTACATGGTCAAGGGCAAGACCATTAAGCACCACATCGAGGCCTGGAGGCCGATGTGCGATATCCCCCCGGCTAAAAAATGACGGGGGTCAGTTCATCCGACGGATCCGGACCTCGATCCCCGGGGACGACTTAAGCAGTTCCAGGAGCTTGCTCGTATCGGTTTCGCCGTAATGGTAGGGATAGAGGATCTTCGGTCTGATCGTCCGCGCGGCCTCCGCCGCCATCTCGGGGCTCATCGTGTAGGGGAGGTTCATCGGCAGAAAGGCGACGTCGACGGCCCCCAGGGACTTCATCTCTGGGATGGGCTCGGTGTCTCCCGCGACATAGACGCGTTTATCGCCGAAGGTGATGATGTATCCGTTGCCGAGCCCTTTTGAGTGGAAGGGGGCCCCGTCGGACCTTTTGTGGAGGATGTTGTAGGCCGAAACGGCTTGGACATCGAATCCTTGGATGGTCTTCTGATCACCGTTCTTCATGACTGCGGCGTCCTTGATCTTGCCCGCGCAGGCTTGGGAGATGACGACCTGGGTCCCGGGTTTGCGAATGAGCCTGATGGCTTCCGCGTCCAGATGGTCGAAATGCTCATGGGTGATGAGGATGAGGTCGGCCTTGGGAAAGCTCCGGTAATCTCCTTCTCCGCTCACCGGGTCGATATGGACGACCTTGCCGTCGAAGGTAAAGAACAGTGAGGCGTGGCCCACGAAGGAGATCCTCAGGTCTCCCCCGGACGTCGGGATGGAGTCCTCTTCGAGCTTCTGAAGGACGGCGCCCGCCATGGTGAAACCCACCGTTAAAAAAATTAACATCAGCGAGATTTTGCTCATGCGTTTCCTCCTCTCTGATAACAGAGACCATTATAACCCAGGGATGAACACTCGGCAATCTTCCCGCCGGATTCCGGGATATGACCGGAATTCCCTAATGCCAGATCGCTTTGCGGGAATTAGGGTTTGGATATTTCCCCGAAATAGACTATATAATATCATCAAAAGATGAGCCTTTCGAGGCCCCAAAAATGAGCGCGACGATCGCCGTTCTTGACGACGAGGAAGACATCCTGGATCTCCTTGTCGTTCATCTTCGAGGAGCGGGATTTCGAGTTGAGCCGTTCACGGACCCCGAACGGTTTCTGAAATACCTTAAGGGCCATATCCCGGACCTCGTCCTCCTCGACCTGATGCTCCCCGGAATGGACGGGGTGGAGATCTGCCGGCTCATGAAGAGGTCGGACGTCTGGGGTGCGATCCCCATCATCATGCTCACGGCCAAGGCCGCAGAGGTGGATAAGGTGATCGGCTTGGAAATGGGGGCCGATGACTACGTCACCAAACCGTTCTCCGCCAGGGAGCTCGTCGCCCGGGTCAAGGCCGTCCTGAGAAGGCCGGCCCGGGGCGAAGATGTGCGGACGATCGCAGTCAGCGATGCCCTGGTTCTGGACACGGAAAAGCATGAGGCCCGGCTGGGGGGAGCGAAACTGGACCTGACATCGACGGAATTCAACATCCTTAAGCTCTTAGCTGCGAAGAAAGGCCGGGTCTTGACGAGGGAACAGATCCTGGACCATCTCTGGGGCGACGAGAAGATCGTCATCGACAGGACCGTCGACGTCCACATCCGGAACCTGCGGCACAAGCTCGGGCCCGAAGCGGGTGTCATCAAGAACGTCAGGGGAGTGGGGTATAAGGTCGAAACATGAGAAAATCCCTCTTTTGGAAGATCTTCGGGGGCTATCTGATCATCATCGCCCTGTTCGGCGCGGTCCTGCTCGGGCTTTCCTTTAAGACCATACGGACGGCTTACGTCGAGGACCAGGTCCTTCATCTGAAAGGCCTGAACGAGGTCCTCATGGCGCGCGTTATGACCGTTCTCAAAGATGAGGGCCCCGGAAACATTGAACCCTTCATCAAGGATATCGGAAAACGGACCAAGATCAGGATCACGGTCATCCGGCCCGACGGAACCGTCTTGGCGGATTCTGAAGAGGTCCCCGAACGCATGGACAGCCACCAGTACCGCCCCGAGGTTTTCCAGGCTCTCCAGGGGCAGACGGGGAGGTCGGTGCGGCGCAGTTCGACCGTTCGGGCGGATATGCTCTACATGGGATTTCCGATGTTCGAGGAGGGGAGGGTCGCCGGCGTTCTCCGCCTGAGCATGTTCATGAAGGACATCGACGCGCTCCTCTCCAGCCTCCAGAGGAGGATGTTCCAGACTGCCGCCGCGATCCTGGTCCTGGTCCTTCTGGTGATGATCGTCTTTTCCAGGTCCATCTCCCGACCGATCCGGGAGTTCATCACGACCTCCCGAAGAGTGGCCGGCGGAGACTTCGACGCCAAGGTCTCCCTCGGTCACCGGGGGGAGATGGGGGATTTCGCCAGGAGCTTCAACGCTATGACCGGCGACCTGAAAACGATGTTCCTGGAAACCCGACGCCGGACGGAGGAGCTCGACAGCATCCTCTCCGCGATCCACGACGGCCTCCTCGTCATCGACGCGAAAGATGAGGTTGTCCTGAGCAACGAGGCCTTCCGGGGGATTGTTCAGGACCTGCCGCCGGGGCGGCGCTTCTTTTGGGAGGTTCTCAGAAGTCCCTCGTTCGCTGAACTGGTCAGGGAAGCGAGGGAGTCCAGGACGAACAGAACCGGAGAAGTCCGGATTAAAGACGGCCAATTCCTATGCAACGCCGTTTTCCTTCCCATGCAGGAACGACTGGTGGTCACGCTCCATGATCTCAGCGAGGCCAGGAACGTCGAACGCATGAAAAAAGATTTCGTTCTCAATGTCTCCCATGAATTGAGGACTCCGCTCACGGCCATTAAGGGATTCGCCGAGACCCTCGAAGGAAGGCTGGAGGGGGAAGACAAGGGATATGCTTCGATCATCCACAGGAACACCGACCGACTGATCAGGGTCGTCCAGGACCTTCTCTCCTTGGCCCAGCTCGAGGAAAAAGGCGCCTCCATGGAGATCGAAAAAACGGACCTAAAACTTCTGGCGGAGAACGTCCTGAAGCTCTTCGGGAACAGGGCGGCGGATAAGGGCGTAGGATTGGAATTGAAGGCCGAAGAAGGGCTGCTCCCTCTCGAAGGGGATCCCTTTCAGCTTGAGCAAATGCTCGTTAATCTGATCGACAATGCCGTCAAGTACACGGAAAAAGGAACCGTCGCGGTTTCCTTGGCGACGAAGGACCGGGACATCGTCATCGATGTCCGGGACACGGGCATCGGAATTTCCGAGGAACACCTGACTCACATTTTCGAACGCTTCTACGTCGTCGATAAATCGAGATCGAGGAAATTGGGCGGAACGGGCCTCGGACTTTCCATCGTCAAGCACATCGTCCTGGCCCACCGGGGGAAGATCTCGGTCCGGAGCCGGCTCGGCGAAGGGACGACGTTCACGATTGAGCTCCCCTTAAAATGATAGTGATACCCCCCGGGGTGACGTTCCAAAGACGCCCCGGGACCTTGCGACCATTTTCCTGATTAGAAGAGCCTGTTAAGCCAGGAGTGACATTCGGGTCCGAGGACACGCACGTTATTGGCCGCTGATATATGCCGACGGGTTTGCGCTGAGGGGATTGATCCGGACCGCCAACGAATACAGGAAGGGATAGCTCCCCTTGAGATGTTCCAGGTACGCCAGCCATTCCATCGTGATGTGCGTGTAAGCCCTCTTGGAGTCAGCCATAAGATGATTATAATCGGCCGGCGGGAGCCCTTCGAGCATTCCTTCCCGGAAGGACAGTTCCTCGGCCAGGTGGAACACGGCCCAGAGGAGGTCCGTGAAACGGTCATGCTCGAGCAGGCTGGGATTTTCCAAGAGCCGAACCAGGAAGTCGCGCTTTTGGGCGAGGAACGTCTTCAGCTCGAGAAGAGAGGGCGGATCGATATTTAAATCATAGGAAAACCCCTTGGCAGCGGCTGTCGCTTTCTGGTAGTCCTTCCGCGTCCAATTCGGCCGGACATCCAGGCGTTCCTTGAGCGCGTCGGCATTTGCGACCCGGGCGGAGAACCGTTTGAGCAGCTCCAATCCCACCTCGCTGAAGAACGTCCCGATGACCATGTTGAGCTTCTGGAACACTGTCCGCCGTTCCCTTTGGGCGAGCAAACGCTCAATGAAAATGATCACAACGAGAACATTCAGGAAGAGAAACGAGATGTCCAAGAGCATATAAAAAAAAATATGGTAGGCGTCACGGAAGACAAGATAATGGACGCCGTAAGCCAGGACCGAAGCGGCGACCAACAGAAGGGATACGGGAAGGAGCCAGCTAGTTTTTCGTTTCATCGGCGACCAAAGCCTCCATTTCTATCATAGCATATCTTCGTCGCCGTCGCGTGTCCTCCCAAAATTGCCGATAGGACGCGAGTCGGAAGTCGGGGACATGATTGAGCCTTGGCACGGGCGGGTCTTTGCGGATATAATAGCCCTTCATATCAGGCCAAGGAGATGCTCATGCCGGTCATCGAGAGCAAGGATAGACGGATCGAGGTCAACGAGGAAGGATTCATGGCCCGGCCCGAAGAGTGGTCGAAGGATGCGGCGGAAGCCCTGGCCAGGGCTGAAGAAGGGATAGAGGATCTAACCGCGGATCATTGGGTTGTCGTAGAATTCATCCGGAGCCACTATCTCGACAAGGGGGTGGCCCCGATGGTCCGCAAGATGTGCCAGGCCACCGGCTTTCCGCTCAGGAGAATTTACGAGCTTTTCCCCTCAGGCCCCGCCAAGGGCGCCTGCAAGGTTGCGGGTCTACCGAAGCCTGACGGCTGCGTTTAGGACGAAAGGATCGCTGCACGAAGGACGGAGGGATGTCCCCGAGTCCTTCGAAGGCGATCCCTACTTTCGCGCCATCTCGGCGATCTCTCGGACCGCGCCGATGGCCGTGTCGATGTGCTCTTCGGTGTTGAAAGGCCCGATGCCGAACCTGACCGCTCCGTGGACCTTGTCCGTCCCGAGCCCTTCGTGGACGAGGGGGGCGCAGTGGAGCCCGGTCCGGCAGGCGATATTGTGGTCCACGTCCAGGATGGTCCCAACGTTCATCGCTTCCATGCCGGTCACGTTGAAGGGCAGGACGCCGATGTGGTCCGCGAGGTTGTCCTGGCAATACATCGTGACGCCGTCGATCCCCTTCAGCCCGTCCCTGAGCTTCGTCGTGAGCTTCATCTCAAGCTGATGGACGGATTCGAGGCCCTTATCGAGGATCCACTTGAGGCCGGCGTGCAGGCCGGCGACGCCGAGGACGTTCAGCGTTCCATATTCAAGCCGGTAGGGGTACTCCTCGAGGTGTGTCCGCACGGCGGAGCGGACCCCGGTCCCCCCGGCCCTTGTCAGGCGGATTTCGATCCCTTCCCGGACGTAAAGACCTCCGATGCCGGTCGGTCCGAGGAGCGATTTGTGGCCCGTGAAGGCGACGATGTCGACAAAGGCGTCCTCGATGTCGACGGGGACTTTCCCGGCGGCCTGCGAGGCGTCGATCGCCAACGGGACGCCGTGCTCCCGGCAGCGCCTTCCGATCTCTTTTATGGGCTGGACCGTGCCGATCACGTTGGAGGCCTGATTGATGATAACGAGCTTCGTATTCTTCTTGAACCGTTTGGAAAAATCATCGGGGTCGACGAAGCCGCCCTTATCGAAGGGAACATGGTCGACCTCGACGCCGGCCCGGGAGAGGTGATAGAGGGGCCGGAGAACGGAGTTGTGTTCGAGAGTCGTGGTCACGGCGTGGTCGCCGGGCTTGAGCATCCCGAAGATGATCAGGTTCAGGGCGTCGGTGGAATTGTAGCCGAAGCACAGGCGGTTCGGGTCGGCGCCGTTAAAGAACCGGGCCATCATCTTCCGCGTGTTCTCGACGAGTTCGCCCGTCTCGACGCAGAGATCATAGCCGGAACGGCCGGGATTGACGCCGAAATTCCTGTAAAAGTGGTCCATGAAGTCGTAGACTTCCGGGGGCTTGGGAAAGGATGTGGCCCCGTTGTCCATGTAGATGAGTTTGCTCATGGGAACCTCCGACCGAGAAGTTCTAATACTAATGAAACGCTCGGCGGAAATCAAACGGAAATTCGGGGACATATCACAGTCTTGAATACCATGAAAATAGTGTTAATATAGATACCCTCTGATGGTGAGAAAAGATGAGATACTTCCTGTCTCTGGGCACCAACCTGGGCAACCGGAAAAAGAACTTGGCCTTGGCCTGTTCCCTGCTCGAAGAAAACGGCGTGGGGATCCTCCGTGCCTCTTCCGTCTATAGGACTGAGCCCGTCGATGTTCCCGACCAGCCCTGGTTCTACAACCAGGTTGTGGAAGTCGACGCGGAATATGACCCACTGGCCCTTCTGAACCTGGTCAAGGCCATCGAGAAGAAGCTGAAGCGCGTTCCGGCCTTCGACAAGGGGCCCCGGACAATCGACATCGACATCCTGCTGGCCGGGAACACGGTGATCCAGACCCGCCGGCTGATCGTCCCGCATCCCCGGATGACCGAGCGGAACTTCGTCCTCGTCCCGCTTCGGGAGATCGCGCCCCACGCCGTCCACCCCCTCCTTCACGAGAGGGTCGTCGACCTGGTCCAGGCGTCCGCGGACCCTGCCGTCGTGCGAAAGCTCGGGCCCGGCCGCAGCAGGAAAAAGGACCAAGAGCCGGTCCAAAGGAAAACGCCGGGTGTTGGGCATCGGATCGGTTGACATCCGCGTCCCCTTCAATTAGAATTCCGCGGTGAAAAGAACCGTCTTCATTTCGATATTTATATTCTCTCTTTCGATCGCGGCGTCGGCCTTCGAAATCCGCGGGACGGTTGTCACACCCGGGGGGAAGCCCATCGAGGGGGCCGTCGTCTTTCACAAGTCGAGCGGCGCGCAGGCCCTCTCGGACAGCGGGGGAGCGTTCACCCTGGATGTGCCCGACGAGGGCCGCGTCCGGCTTGAGGTCATCCACCCCGATTATTACGAACAGATTTTCGTCTTGACGAAGAAAACGGCCGTCCGCGGCGTGACGCTCATCCTGGCCCCCCTGATCAGCCAAAATGAAGAGGTCGTGGTCACGGCTCTGCGTTATGCGGAGGCTTCGGAGAGCGTGCCCGCGGCCGGGACCGTGATCGGGAACGCGGCGTTGACGGAAGAGATGGCCCCGAACATTACGGTAGGGCTGGCCTCGACGCCCGGGGTTTCGGCCCTGGGCTCGGGAGGCTTCTCGCTCGTTCCGTCGATCCGCGGACTGGCCAGGCGCCGGGTCCTTTATCTTGTCGACAACGCCCGGTTATCGAGCGAGCGCCGGACGGGGCCGAACGCTTCTTTCATCAACCCCGAAGACATCGACCGGATCGAGGTCCTGAGGAGCCCTGCCTCCGTCCTCTATGGATCGGACGCGATCGGCGGCGTCATCCATATCCTGACCAAAGGCCCTGATCCCGAGGAAGGCCTCAAGGGGCGGCTCCTGACGCGGTATGGAACTGTCAATGACGAGAAGGGCGCGGGCCTCTCTTTGCGGGGATCCAAGGGGTCCACCGGATTCTACCTGTCCATCCAAGGATTGGAGGCTGGGAATTACTCGTCGCCTTCGGGAAAGGTCCTGCAGTCCCAATACACCCAGGGCAGCCTGCTCGGCAAGATCGTCCACCGCACGGACAAGAGAGAGGTCACGGCGGCCTTCCTGGGCGCGCGCGGCAAGGACATCGGAAAACCCAACCGGAACAGCCTGACCAAGCCGACCTGGTACCCGAATGAGGACCAAAACCTCTTTCAGCTGAGTTGGGTCGAAAAAGAAGTTGCGGGGGGGCAGTTGTCGTTCCAAGCGTACGCCGATCCGAATTCCCTGGAAACCCGGACGGACAGCATGGATGGCTATAAGATAAAAAGTTCTACCAGCAAGACCCGGAGCACGGAGTACGGATTTCAGCTCTCCTATGGGAAGAAAATCGGGGGATCCTTCCGGCTGGAGGGGGGAGCCGACCTGTTTGGGCAGGCGGGAGGCGGGGCGCGGAACGTGGACACGAGCTTTGGTCCGGACGGCAACATCAAAAAAATCGGCGAGGAACTCCCTTACACCAGGGGGAAGAGGACGGACATCGGCGTCTTCATTTCCGGCGATTATTCGGGGATCGGGAACCTCGATCTCCTCGGCGGCCTCCGCTGGGACCATCTTGTCATGCAGGCGGCGCCCGGGGATGGGAATGTCGTCAGGACGAATAACGACAGGTTGACCGGATTCATGGCCGCTTCTTACAAGCTGGCGGAACGCTTCGTCGCCTTCGCTAACCTGTCCCGGTCGTACCGCGTGCCCAGCCTGAACGAGCGTTTCTACACCGGGATCAGCGGCCGCGGCTTCATCATCGCCCAGCCGGGTTTGAGGCCCGAGACGGCCCTGAACCTGGATGGGGGAGTGAGATATACCGGCCGCCGGATCTTTGCCGGACTTTACGCCTTCTCCTACAAGATTGACGACATGATCGAGCGTTACACGAAGTCCCCGGGAATTTATACCTACGGCAACATCGACAAGGGCCGGATCCGGGGACTTGAGTTCGAAGTTGAATATTTCCCGATTCCGGGATGGAAGATCTTCGGCAACCTCTTTTCCATCAAAGGCAGGAGCGTCAAAACCGATATGCCGTTGAACGATGTCCCGCCGTTCCATGTCTACGCTGGGACAAGAATCTGGCTGGGGCGTTTCTCGGCCGAAATCAACGGCACGTTTCAGCTCAAGAAGAACGACCCGGGCCCGGCCGAGGTCGCTATTCCCGGCTCGGAGCTGGTTAACGTCAAGGCCAATTACATGCTGAATCCGTCCTTGAGTTTCTATATGCTCGTCTCCAACCTGTTAGATAACGACTATTTCGCCAGGCCCGACTCCGAGGCCATGCTCGAACCCGGGCGGGGCCTTAGCGTCGGGGTTGCCTTCTCGTTTTGACCGGAATTAGATTCCTAAAAAGCGTCTCTGAAATGGGTGATGACCTGTCCGTCATCGCCTTTGATCAGGATAGAAAGGACATCGAACCGGCAGTCCGGGTCGCCCAGTCCCCGCTCCATGAGGTACCCCCGGGCGACCCTCTTGATCTGATTTTGCTTGGCGGGGGTTACAGCCTCCTCGGGGAGCCCGAACTCCGTCCCCGCCCGAGTCTTGACCTCGACGAAGACGAGCGTCGCCCCGTCATAGGCGATGATGTCAAGCTCGCCCCGGAAGAGCCTGTAGCCGCGCTCGACGATCCTGTATCCTTTTTTTTGCAAATGATCGACGGCGAGCTCCTCGCCCTTCTTGCCCAGGACGTGGCCCGAATATTTATCTTCCGTCATCCGTTCGTCCGGCCGGATTATTTCGTCCTCTTCCACCGGAGGCCGTCCTTGGTGTCCTCCAGGATGATCCCTTCTCCGATGAGTTCCCGCCTGAGCCGGTCGGCCAGCTTGAAGTCCTTCTCTTGACGGGCCTTCTGGCGGGCTTCGATCTTCGAGGCGAGCTCAGGGGGGAGGGCTTCCTCTTGGAGTTCTTTCGGGGGGAGGACGGCCAGGACACCGTCCACCTCGCGGAGAAGCGCCGCGGACGCTTCCGCATCGCCGGCGCCGAGCCTTTCCGAGGCGATAAGGGTATTGACCTCCCTTGCGAACTCGAACAAGGCAGAGAGCGAGTTCGAAATATTCAAGTCGTCGGCGAGGCCTTCGACGAACCCCTGACGGGCCTTCCCGATGAGGTCGGAGACGACCGGGTCCGGTCCTTCCGGCGCAAAATCCCCGTGCTCCAGCTTAAAGAGAAAGTCCAGCAGACGTCGGCGTGAGGCCTTGGCCTGGGCCAGGGCCTCGGAGGTGAAGTTGAGCATCTTCCGGTAATGGGTCGAGAGGAGGAGGAACCTCAGGTCTATGGGATCGGCGCCTTTGCTTATGAGGTCCCTCGGGGTGAACTGGTTGCCCTTGGACTTGGACATCTTCTCGCCGTCGACGACGAGATGGTGGCAGTGCATCCAAGTCCTGACGAAAGGCCTGCCCGTGAACGCCTCGGATTGGGCGATCTCATTCTCGTGGTGGGGAAAGATGTTATCCACCCCACCGCAATGGATGTCGAATGTCTCCCCGAGGTACTTCGAGCTCATGGCCGAGCACTCGATGTGCCAGCCCGGCCGGCCCGGACCGACCTCGGTCTCCCAGAAGGGCTCACCTGGCTTTGGCTCTTTCCAAAGGGCGAAGTCGTGGACGCTCTCCTTCTCGTATTCGTCGGTCTCCACCCTCTGCCCCGGCTTGAGTTCGTCCAGACGGATCTTGGAAAGCCTCCCGTAGGCGGGGAACTTGGCGATGCTGAAGTAGATGGAACCTTCCTTGCGGTAGGCGAATCCTTTTTCCAGCAGGCCCCGGATGATCGCCACCATCTCGGGGATATGCTCCGTGGCCCGGGGGTAGACGTCCGCGGGCAGGATCCTGAGCGTCCGGATGTCCTCGAAGAAAGCGTCCTGGTATTTTCGCGTGTACTCGCCGAGGGCGACCCCCTGGAGGTTGGCCCCGCGGATCGTTTTGTCGTCGACGTCGGTGATATTCATGACGTGGGTGGTCCTGAGACCCATGAAAAGGAGGAACCGTTTGAGCAGGTCCTCGAAGACGTAAGCCCGGTAGTTCCCGATATGCGGGTAGTCGTAGACCGTGGGACCGCAGGTGTAGAGTTTGACGGCCCCGGCGGAAAGAGGTTCGAACGGCTCCACCCGGCCGTTCAGCGTGTTGAAGAACCTGATCATGATCCCTTATTATGGCCAATCCCCGGCGTCCCCGTCAAACAAATATTCGAACGGCCCCTTTTCGTTGACCATTGGCCGCGTTTTGTGCCATAATGACCGATCTAATAATCCATAATTCATAAGAGGAAAAAAATGTCCCAAAAGAGAATCGGTATCCGACGGGAGGACATCAACAAGTGGGAACGGAGGGTCCCTTTGATCCCAGCCCACGTCCGGGAACTTATCCGGGACCACTCCATCGAGGTCTACGTCCAGCCGTCGGATATCAGAGTCTTTCCGGACGGGGACTTCCGCATGAAGGGATCCCATGTCCAGGAGGACATCTGCCCGTGCCCGTTCATCTTCGCCATCAAGGAGATCCCGATCGAAACGCTCGAAAAGGACAAGGTCTACAGCTTTTTCTCCCATACGGCTAAAGGACAACCGCAAAATATGCCCATGCTCAAGAGGATGATCGAGCTCGGCTGTTCGATCATCGACTATGAGAAGATCGTGAACGAAAAGGGACAGAGGCTCCTGTTCTTCGGCGGATACGCCGGCCAGGCAGGCATGATCGATACGCTCTGGGCTCTGGGCCGACGGCTGAAACTGGAAGGGATCGAGACCCCTTTCCTTCGCCTGAAGCAGACCGTAAACTATGCGAGCCTCGTCGAGGCCAAGGAGGAAGTCGCCGCGGTCGGGAAACTCATTCAAGAAAACGGGCTCCCGCCCCAATTGACACCCTTCGTCTGCGGTTTCATGGGCTACGGGCACGTTTCCCAGGGGGCGCAGGAGATGTTCGACCTCCTTCCGTCCGAGGAGGTTTCGCCCCGGGACCTGCCGGGGCTGTTCAGGAACGGAAGGCCCGCGGCGAGGGGGCTCTACAAGGTCGTCTTCAAGGAAGAAGACATGGTCAGGCCCATCGATCCCGGGAGGGCGTTCGATCTCCAGGACTATTATAAGAATCCGCAGAACTACGCTCCCGTAATGGAGGCGCATCTCCCATACCTGACCGTCCTCATTGTCGGAATTTATTGGACGTCGAAGTTCCCGAAGTTCATCACCAAGCCGTTCCTCCGGAAGTTTTACGGGGGGGAGGGTACCCCCCGCCTGAGGGTCATCGGCGACGTCACCTGCGACATCGACGGCTCGGTGGAATGCACGGTCAAGGCCACCGACTCCGAGAACCCGGTCTACGTCTTCGATGCCGAGAACGACAGGGCCCTGACAGGTATCGAAGGGAAAGGTCCCGTCGTCATGGCCGTCTACAACCTTCCGGCTGAACTGCCGCTCGAGTCATCGACGTACTTCAGCGGCGGTCTCAAGAAATACGTCCCGGCCATCCTGGCGGCCGATTTCCGCGGCGAGTTCAGCCGTTGCGGGCTCCTCCCCGAGCTGAAAAAAGCCGTCATCCTCTACAGGGGGAAGCTAACCCCGGCTTATGAGTACCTCAGTAAATTCGTTCATTAAATGGAGAAAGAGGACCAACCATGAAAAAGATCTTTGTCGCGGGCGCCGGGCTTGTCGCCCGGCCTCTCGTGAAATACCTCCTGGACCAGCCCGGGTTCCTGGTCGAAGTGGCGGACGTGGAGCCCGGGAGAGCTGAAAAGATCGTCGGGGGACACCCGCGCGGGACGGCCGTCAAGATCGACATCCAGGACGAGGCGTTGCTGGCCGCCAAGATCGCCGGTGCCGACCTCGCGATCAGCATGCTCCCCTTTACATTTCATCCGATGCTCGGCAGGATTTGTGTCGCCCACGGCAAGCCCATGGTCACGGCTTCCTACGTCAGCCCTGCCATGAAAGCGCTGGATGAGGATGCCAGGCGGAAAGGCGTCATTCTCCTGAACGAGCTCGGGCTCGACCCGGGCATCGACCATATGGAAGCGATGCGGATCATCCACGGCATCAATACCGAGGGAGGGCGGGTCGTCAGTTTCATTTCTTATTGCGGGGGTCTGCCGGCCCTTGAGGCGAACACCAATCCCTTCGGCTACAAGTTCTCCTGGAGTCCCAAGGGTGTGCTTCTGGCCGGCAAGAACTCGGCCCGCTTCCTAGAGGACGGGAAGATCGTCCTCATCCCGTCGGAGAAGCTCTTCGAGAGCTTCAAGATCTTCCCGGTTCCCGGCCTGGGGGATTTCGAGGCCTACCCGAACCGCGACTCTGTTCCCTATGCCGAAGCCTACGGCATCCCGGAAACGAAGACCATGCTCCGGGGCACCCTGAGGTACCCCGGCTGGTGCCTGACCATGAAGAAGATCGGGGACCTGGGGCTCCTTGACCAGACGGAAAGGGACTTCTCGGGGATGACCTATGCCGGTTTCTTGAAGGAACTTGCCCACGCGGCCCCCCGGGAGGACTTGAAGGGGGCGCTTGCCCGCGCGTTGAACCTGGAGCCGGGGTCAGCGGTGATCGGGAACATGACCTGGCTGGGACTTCTCCGCGAAGAGCCGATCCGGGCCGGTAAGAGCACGGCCCTCGACGTCCTGGCCGGACTCATGATCGAGAAGCTCCAATACGCGGAAGGGGAGAGGGATATGATCATCCTTCAGCACATGTTCCTGGCCGCCCGGCCGGACGGGAAGAAGGAGAAGATCACCTCGACCCTGATCGATTACGGCGTCCCCTATGGGGATTCGTCCATGTCCAGAACGGTCGGGCTGCCGGCGGCCATCGGCGCCCGCTTCATATTGGAGGGGAAGATCAGGTTGACGGGCGTTCGGACGCCGATCGATCCGGAGATCTACGGGCCCATCCTGGATGAGCTGAAGAACCACGGTGTCGAATTCAAGGAAGAACGAACGACGTCATAAACGCCTGTTCGGAGGACGAAGATGAAGCGAAAGCCTTCCGTCGCGGGACAATTCTATCCGGGTGGGGCGACGGAGCTAAGGGCGATGATCAGGGGTATGATCGACCCCCGGGCCCGTAAAGAAAAGGCGATCGCCGTCGTCTCCCCCCACGCGGGTTATGTGTATTCTGGCCCGGTGGCGGGCGCGGTCTTCTCCTCCGTCGTGCTCCCACGGACATGCATCATCTTGGGGCCTGCCCATCGGGAGATCGCCCCCGTGTTCGCCATCCAGAGGTCAGGTTCATGGACGACACCTCTCGGTGAAGTGCCCGTCGAGACGGACCTTGCCGACGCGATCATGAAATCCGCTCCTCTCGTCAAAGAGGACGCGGGCGCCCACCTCCACGAGCACTCCCTTGAGGTCCAGGTCCCGTTCCTCCAGTTTTTCAGGGAGGACATCGCCATCGTGCCTGTTTGCGTCTCTTACGAAGCTTCCTATGAGGACCTTGCCGGGCTTGGGAAGGCCGTGGCGGAGGCGATCGGGGGATTCGGCAGCGATGTCCTTATCGTGGCCAGCACGGATATGAGCCATTACATCAGCCGGGAAGCGGCGGAGAAGAAGGACAACCAGGCCATCGACAGGGTCCTGGCGCTCGACGTCGAAGGCCTTTTTCGGACGGTCGTCCGCGAGAATATCAGCATGTGCGGCTTTCAGCCGGTCACTGCCGCCTTGGTTGCCGCGAAGGACCTCGGCGCCTTGAAGGCCGAGCTCATCCGCTACCAGACCTCCGGAGACGTGACGGGGGATTACCGCGAGGTCGTCGGATACGCCGGGATAAGAATAACTTAACAACCCGATCAACCCTCCTCATTTGACAACTTTAGGGGGGACATGCTATAAATTTCAATAGGAATATGATGGATATGTCTATATTGAAGGAAAAGGACAGGCGCGTCCTGAACCTTATCGTGGAGAACTACGTCGGGCTGGGAAAACCCGTCAGCTCGGGGCGCATCTTCAAGGAAATGCCGTTCTCCGGATCTCCGGCGACGATCCGCAACATCATGGTCCGGCTCGAAGAAAAGGGCTACCTCTCGCAGCCCCACACATCGGCGGGGCGTGTTCCGACGGACAAGGGACTGCGTTTCTATGTCAACAGCCTTCTGGCGGAGATGCTCTTCCCCAATGAGGAAACGCCGCTTGTCCCCGATGCCCCTGCGGCGAGGAAAGGGGATTTCGACTCCCTGCTCATTCAGGTCTCCAGGGTCCTCGCGGAGAATTCCGACAACCTGGGTTTCGTCATCTCCCCCCGGATCTCGCAGATCCATATCCGCCACCTCCGGTTCATGAAGATCTCGGAGAACAAGGTCATGGCCATCCTGGTCACGCCGTTCCATATGGTCCTGACCCAGATCGTCGAGACCAGGACGCCTTTCACCCAGGTCGAACTGGACAACGCAGCCCAATACATCAACATGAACTTCCGGGGTAAGAACCTGCTCATCATCCGGGACTTCCTTCTCCAGCAGCTTCCGAAATACAAACTGAAATATGAGGACATCATCAACAAGCTGTCCGTCCTGGTGAGGGCCTATATCAACCAGGAGGAATCGGAAAGCCGGATCTTCTTCCAGGGGACGTCCAGGCTCCTCGATAAATCCGAGCTCTTCGATGCAGCGAAGCTGAGGTCGCTCTTCAAGAGCTTCGAGGAGAAGGCCAACCTGACAAGATTGCTTTCCGACTTCATCAGCCTGGAACGGGTCAAGGTCCTCATCGGGTCCGAGGTCGACTTCCCCGATATCCAGGACTGCTCCCTCGTCCTTTCGCATTATGGCTACAGCAACCAGGTCCTCGGCTCGTTGGGGATCATCGGTCCGAAGAGAATCCCCTACGAGAAGATCATCCCTCTGGTTGACAGCGTCGCCAAGCGGCTGAGCCGGGCCATCACGTCCGCGGATCAAGAGGTTTCCATATGAACAATACCGGCGAAGAAAAGAAAAACGAAGAGATCGAATATATCACGGAAAAGCACGAAGATCCCGAGAAGACTGAAAAAAAGGAAGAGGCCCCCAGGGAACCTGCCGTCGTGGCATCGGTGAAGGAAGGGCATAAGCCGGAATCCGAAGACGGCAGGAATCTCAAGAGCAAACTCAAGAAGCGGGATGCCGAGATCAAACAGCTGAAGAAAGAAAAGGAAGAATTTCGGGACCAATTCCTGCGCAAGCTGGCCGAGATTGAGAACCTGAAGAAGAGGCTGGAGCGGGAAAAGGCCGATTACCTCCGGTACGCCTTGAGCGAGCTCCTGCTGGAGTTCCTCGGGGTCCTGGACAATTTCGAAAGGGCCCTGAGCGTCGCCGAACAAGGAGCGGACGGGAAGACCTTCCGTGAGGGCATCGAATTGATCTACCGGATGTACCAGAACATCCTGTTCAAGAACGGAGTTCAGCCCGTCGAGATCAAGGACGGAGCGTTCGATCCCAATCTCCACCATGCCATGGCCACGGAGGAATCCGACCAGGTCAAGGATCCGGAAGTGGCCGAGGTCCTCCAAAAGGGCTACATGCTTCACAGCAGACTGCTGCGGCCTTCGCTGGTCAAGGTGCTCATGCCGAGGAAGGGCTGACGGACATGGGCCGAGTCATCGGAGTCGACCTGGGAACCACTTTTTCCTGCGTCGCCCACCTTGAGGGCGAAAGCCCCGTCGTCATCCCCAGTCTTGAGGGATTTCCCACGACGCCCTCCGTCGTTTCGTTCACGACCGCCGGAGAACGCCTGATCGGCAACCTGGCCCTGAGGCAGGCGATCACGAACCCCGGGAACACGATTTTCGCCGTCAAGAGGCTTATCGGCCGGAAGTACAGGTCGCCTGAGATCGTCGAGGCCATGAAGAGGATGCCTTACAGATTGATCGAGGCCGGGAATGGGGACGTCATGATTTCCCTGGATTCGCAGGTCCTGACCCCCCAGGAGGTCTCGGCCATGATCCTAAGCTACCTCAAGCGTTGCGCCGAGTCCTTTTTTGGGGACGCGGTCACCGACGCGGTGATCACCGTGCCCGCCCATTTTAATGATCATCAGAGGCAGGCCACCAAGGACGCCGGCCAGATCAGCGGCCTCAACGTCCTGCGCGTCATCAACGAACCCACGGCCGCCGGCCTGGCCTACGGCCTGAATACGAAGAAGAACGTGACGGCCGCCGTCTTTGATATGGGAGGCGGAACCTTCGACGTCACCATCCTTGAGATCAACGACGGGGTCTTCCAGGTCCTCGCGACCAACGGGGATTCATACCTGGGCGGCGAGGACTTCGACAACCGCATCGTCGAATGGCTGGTCGAGGAATTCAAGAAGGACGGCGGGGCCGATTTCTATGAGGACAAGCTGGCCCTGCAGAGGGTCAAGGAAGCCTGCGAACGGGCCAAACGGGAGTTGTCCTTCACGACGGAAACCGAGATCAACCTGCCATTCATCTCTAACAAGGGGGCCGGGTCCAAACACATCCGAAGGTCGATCTCCCGCGGGCTTCTGGAGGACCTGACCGGGGATCTCGTGGAGAGGACCATCCCGCTCATCGATAGGGCGCTCGGCGACTGTCGGCTGAACGTCGGGGATATCGGCGAGGTCATCCTGGTGGGCGGCCAGACGCGTATGCCCCTGATCAAGGAAAGGGTCTCGAAGCACTTCAACAAAAGGCCTGCCGAGCACGTCAACCCGGATGAGATCGTGGCCATGGGCGCGGCCATCCAGTCGGGGATCATTAAAGGGTCCATCAATGACCTCGTCCTTCTCCTGGACGTCACGCCCTTCTCCCTGGGGATAGAGACCGAGAACCAAACCTACCAGAAGATCATCGAGCGGAACACGACCATCCCCGCTAAAAAGACCATGCCGTTCACGACCGTGGAACACAACCAAAGACGGGTCCGGATCCATGTCCTCCAGGGGGAAAGCGAGGTCGCCATCCAGAACAAGTCCCTGGCAACGTTCGAGCTCGTGGGGATCGAGCCGGCCCCTGCCGGAGTGCCCCGGATCGACGTCACGTTCGAGATCAACTCGGACGGCATCGTCAAGGTGTCGGCGAACGACGTCGCTTCCGGCCGCCAGCAGAGGATCCAGGTCAGGGCCTCCTCGGGCCTGTCGTCCACGGACATCGCGAAGATCATAGAAAAGGATAAAGCGGTCGATCTTAGGAAATAGGGAAAATGGCTGGAAAGGATTATTACGAGGTCCTCGGAGTTTCCCCGAGGGCGGCTCCGGAAGAGATCAAAAAGGCCTACCGGCAGGCGGCGCTTAGGTACCACCCCGACAGGAATCCTGGGAATAAGGAGGCCGAGGAGAGGTTCAAGGAAGCCGCCGAGGCTTACAGCGTCCTTGTCGACCCTGACAAGAAGGCGGTCTATGACCAATATGGGGCCGACGGACTGAAGAGCAGAGGCTATTCGGGCTTCGATTCGTCCGTGTTCGAAGACTTTGAGGACATCCTGGGGAATCTCTTCGGCTTCAGTTTCGGGGATTTCTTCAGGACCGGGGAGCGGAGCCGGAGACGGCAGCCTGAAAAGGGCAGGGATCTAGCCTTGGAGATGGAGATCAGTCTCGAGGAAGCGGCCCTGGGCGCGGAAAAGGAGCTCAAGCTCACCCGCCACGAAAGATGTCCTTCCTGCGACGGTTCGAAGCTCCGCCCCGGCAGCCGAAAATCGGTCTGCCCGGCCTGCCACGGAAAGGGCCAGATCCGTTACCAGCAGGGCTTCTTCACCCTATCAAGGACCTGCTCCCACTGCAGGGGAGAGGGTGAGATCATCGCTTCTCCATGCGGCGAGTGCCAGGGGACCGGAATGGTCAAAGGAAAGGCCGCGCTGAAGATCAAGATCCCTGCCGGGATGGACAACGGCATGAGGTTGAGGGTCTCCCGAGAAGGGGAAGCCGGCGAAAAGGATATGCCCCGCGGCGATCTCTATGTCATCACACGGATCCGGAAGCACGCTTTTTTTGAACGGGAAAAGAACGATCTCTCCTGCGAGATCCCTCTGTCCTTTGCCCAGGCGGCCCTTGGGGCCAGGATCGAGGTCCCGACGTTCGAGGGCAACGAGGTCCTCAAAGTCCCCCCCGGCGTCCAGTCCGGGGAAGTCTTCCGTTTGAAGGGCAAAGGCATCAGGGACGTGGACGGCCGCCGGAAAGGGGACCTCTACGTGAAGGTGGTCGTGACGACGCCAGCAGACCTGACGAAGGATCAGCGGTCCCTCCTCCTCAAGCTGGCCGAGCTCAGGGGGGAAACCATCGACGGTGTGGACAGAATCGTCGTTCTTAAGGTCAGGAATCTATTCCATTGATTCGTTCAGGGCGGAGAGGTTGACCTCAAACCAGTTTTACGCCGGCGAGATCGATCAAAAGAGCTCCAAGGCCTTCGTGGACGCTGTGGGCATGATCTCCCACTTCTGGAATTCGTGACATGTTCCTGCAAGGACAGAAGGTCGGTAAGTACGAAATCCTCAGGTCGCTGGGAAGCGGAGGCTTCGGCTCGGTGTTCCTGGCGAAGGATACGTGGCTGGACATCAAAGTGGCCATCAAGGTCCCCCATAAGCAGTCCGTCGAGCTCTACAAACTTCTCAAGGAGCCGAGGCTCCAGGCCGCCCTGAACCACCCCAACATCGTCCGGATGATCTCGGCCGAGAAGGAGAAGAATGTCTTCTTCATGGTCATGGAGTACGTCAAAGGGAGGACACTGGAGAAGATCCTGGAGAAGGAGAAGGTCCTGGACTGCGAACAGGCCATAGACTTCATCAAGCAGGTCTCGCACGGGATCGACCATGCCCACAAGAACAAGATCATCCATCGCGACCTCCGGCCTTCCAACATCATGGTCACGGAGGACGGGACGGTCAAGATCACCGACTTCGGGACCTCGGCCTGGCTCCATACCGTCCCCTATGCCTCGACGCGCATCGGTTCTCCGCCCTACATGGCTCCCGAGCAGTTCATGGGAAAGGCCTCCTATGCCTCGGACATCTATTCCATCGGCTGCATCTTCTATGAGATGATCATCGGCCGGCCGCCCATCTTCGATCCCGATCCCTTCAAGATTCTGGAGAAATCTCAACTGGGGAAGATCACGCCGCCCAGGATCCGCGACAACAAAGTTCCTAAGGAGATCGATGAGATCATCATGAGGTGCCTGGCCGCCAGGATCGAGGAACGGTACCAAAGCGCGGGCGACATCATCCGCGGTCTCTCCGTTTACAGGGGGCATGATACCAAAAGCACCGAGATCGAGGACATCTTCACCCGGATCAAGGCCCGGGAGAACCGTAAGGCCGACCTCTGCTGGAACTGCCGCCGGCCGCTTCCCCTGAAGTCGAAGACCTGTCCCCACTGCGGGGAATCCACCTGATCCGGGGGGCGGATTGACTTCTTCGGGTTCCTTCGTATAAAATGAGTCCCAAAAGGTTCGAAGTCCTGTCGAGGAGATGGGAATGAGTCCTTTTAACGAGAAGGGTATCGTATGGATGATAAGGAGACGGCCATGATCATCGACGAATTTTTGAAGATCGCCATAGAGAGGGATGCGTCGGACGTTCACCTGAAGGCCGGGAACCATCCCATGATCCGCATCCACGGGACGTTGACGCCCCTGACGGGATTCCCGCGGCTTACGATCCAGGACACCGAGGAACTCGGGAGCCAGATGATGACGGACCATCAAAAAGCGAGACTCCAGGAGGATCTGGACATCGATCTGGCCTACAGCCTTCCCGGATTCGGCCGCTTCCGCGGCAGCATATTCCACCAGCGCGGCTCGCTGGCGATCGCCCTGCGGATCATCCCGCTCGAAGTCAAGACCATCCGCCAGCTCCTCCTGCCTGAAGTCCTGGAGAAGATCGCCTTCTCCCAGCGCGGCCTCGTCCTGGTCACGGGCACGACGGGGAGCGGTAAGACGACGACACTGGCCGCCATGCTGGATTATATCAATACCTACCGCCGGGAAAACATCATCACCATCGAGGACCCGATCGAGTATCTGCACAAGGACAAGAAGAGCACGATCAGCCAGAGGGAAGTGGGCATGGATGTCAGCGGATTCGGCAGGGGCCTGCGCGCCTGCCTCCGCGAGGACCCCGATGTTATCCTGGTGGGCGAAATGCGCGACCTCGATACCATCGAGACGGCCCTCCTGGCGGCTGAGACCGGCCACCTGGTCTTCAGCACTCTGCACACTCTGGACGCTCCGGAGAGCATCAACCGCATCATCTCGGTCTTCGCGCCCCACCACCAGCGCCAGGTCCGGCTCCAGCTGGCCAGCATCTTGAAGGCGATCATCTCGATGCGCCTGATCCCGCGAATGGACGGACAGGGCCGCGTCCCGGCCATCGAGGTCATGATCTCCACCCCCTATATCGCCGAGTGCATCTCGGACCGCGAAAAGACGGCCCTCATCAAGGACGCCGTCGCAGCCGGCGTTTCCCAGTACGGTATGCAGACGTTCGACCAGTCGATCTACCAACTCTACCGGGACGGCTACATTTCCTTTGAACAGGGCATGAAATACTCGTCCAACCCGGACAACTTCAAGCTCCGGGTCATGGGGATCCAATCCACGCTGGACATCGCCATGGAAGAAATGGAAAAGCAGATGAGCAAAGTCGATCGGGTAGAGGGGGGACCGGAAGAAGAGGCCCGATGACATCGCACGAGATCCGGGAAACCTTCCTCGAGTACTTCTCCAGCCGGGGCCACCGGGTCGTCAAGAGCTCGTCTCTCCTTCCCAAGGAGGACCCGACCATTCTCTTCACCAACGCCGGGATGAACCAGTTCAAGACGATCTTCCTTGGACTGGAGACCCGGAGCTACAAGCGTGCCGTCTCCGTCCAGAAGTGCCTGCGCGTCAGCGGGAAGCACAACGACCTGGAAACGGTCGGCCGAACCGCCAAGCACCACACCTTCTTCGAGATGCTCGGCAATTTCTCCTTCGGTGATTACTTCAAGAAAGAGGCCATCGCCTTTGCCTGGGAGCTCGTGACCGGGATCTTCCGGCTGGACAAGGACCGGCTTTACGCCACCATCTACGAGGACGACGAGGAAACTTTCCGGATCTGGGCGGGAGACATCGGGATTGCGGCCGGCAGGATCTTCCGCTACGGCAAAAAGGAAAACTATTGGTCCATGGGAGAGACGGGCCCCTGCGGTCCCTGCTCGGAGATCCACTACGACCTCGGAGCCGGGATCGAGAGCGGCGACCCATTTACCCTCATTGAAAAGGGAAGCGACCGGTTCGTCGAGCTTTGGAACCTCGTCTTCATGGAAAAGAACCAGGAGGAGGGGGGCGTCCTCAAACCGCTCCCTTCTCCGTCCATCGACACGGGGATGGGCCTGGAGCGGATGGCGGCTGTCCTCCAGGGGAAAAGGAGCAACTACGACACCGACCTCTTCGTGCCGCTCATCGAGGCGATCTCGGAGGTCGCCGGGTGCGAGTATCCGGCTGGCGACGAAGGGGACATTTCGGTCCGCATCATCGCCGATCACATCCGGGCCGTGTCCTTTCTCATCGGGGACGGCGTGACTCCGGCCAACGACGGACGGGGATACGTTCTGAGACGCCTCATCCGGAGGGCTTTCCGGCACGGCAACCTCCTGGGGATCGAAAAGCCCTTCCTGTACAAGCTTACGGGCGGTGTCGGGGATGTCATGAAGGACGCCTATCCCGAGCTCCTGACATCCATGAACTATATTTCCCGGGTCTGCCTGTCCGAGGAGGAGCGGTTCTCGGCGACCCTGGCCTCCGGGCTCCGCACCTTTGATCAGTATGTCGTGGAGACCCGGAACGAAGGCCGGACGACGATACCCGGCGACAAGGCCTTCAAGCTCTACGACACCTTCGGCTTCCCTCTTGATCTCTCCCAGGAACTGGCTGCGGAAAAGAAGATGGCGGTCGATGAAGCGGGCTTTGCCCGCGAGCTCGAGGAACAGCGGGAAAGGGCCCGGCAGTCCTGGAAGGGCGAGCTCAAGCAGAAGACGAGGAGGGTCTACGAGGAATTGAAGGACCTCGAGGTCCGTTCCGTCGCCCTCGAGTCGGCCGAGGTCCAGGACGCGGAGGTCCTGGCCATCCTCATGGACGGGAGGCCGGCCCCGGCGCTCGGCCCCGGAGAGGAAGGAGAAATCGTTCTTGACCGAACGCCCTTTTACGCCGAGGCCGGGGGACAGGAGGGGGACACGGGTGTCCTTAAGAACGCCCGTTTTTCCGGCCTCGTCGGGAATGCCTACTATCTCACTCCCAAGCTCATCGCCCACAGGGTCAAGACCCTGGCCGGGACCCTAGGAGTGAAAGACGTGGTAGATGCCGTGGCCGACTTGGCCCGCCGGAGTTCGATCTCCAACAACCATACTGCGACCCACCTCCTCCATGCCGCCCTGCGCCAGGTCCTGGGCGATCATGTCAGGCAGGCCGGATCGCTCGTTTCGGACAAGCGCTTGAGGTTCGATTTCACCCATTTCACAGCTTTGGGCAGGGAAGAGGTTCGAAGCGTCGAGAGCCTGGTCAACGAGAAGATCAGGGAGGACGTGGGCGTCGATACCAAGGTCACATCGCTCGAAGAAGGGATCCGGGATGGCGCCATGGCCATCTTCGAAGAGAAATACGGAGAGACCGTTCGACTCGTCCGGGTTGGGGACTTCAGCAAGGAGCTCTGCGGGGGGATCCATGTCCGTTCCACAGGCGAGATCGGGCTGTTCAAGGTCCTTTCGGAATCCGGCGTCGCGGCCGGCATACGCAGGATCGAAGCCGTGACCGGGGAGGAGGCCTTCCGCTATTTTCAGGAGCTCGAGGACCTGATGACGGCCGTTGAGCAAGGCCTAGGCGTTTCCCGAAAAGAGGTCCTTTCCAGGATCGACAGGATGATGAGTTCCCTTGAGGCCGCCGATAAGGAGAACAAGGCCCTGCGGCAGAAGCTGGCCTGCCAAAAGCTTCAGAACAATGAAGGAGTCCTTCGAACGGTCAAGGGCATTCCCATCATGACCCAAAAAGTGGAAGGCCTGGACATGGGCGGACTCAGGGACCTTGCCGATTCGCTGAAACAAAAAATGGGGTCCGGGATCGTGGTCCTGGGCGCCGCGGACGGCGGGAAGGTCTATCTGGTCGTCTCGGTGACCACGGACCTGACGTCCAGGGTCCAGGCCCGGGCGGTTATTCAGGAATTGGCCCCTATGGTCGGCGGAGGCGGTGGGGGCCGGCCGGATTTCGCGCAGGCGGGAGGGTCGAAGCCCGAAGGGCTGGACTCAGCCCTCGAAAAGAGCTATGCTCTCATCGAGAGGATCATCGGGGACTGAACGGATAATTCACCCCAAAGGGGGATTGTCAAAGAGGTCTTCATTTGTCATGATGAGGTCGAAGGGCTTCATGAGAACCGCAAGGATCGTCGCAACCGTCGTCGTGACAATGGGATGGACCTTCTCTCTCTGCGCTCTCTCCCAGGATATCGGCAGGAAAACATACGACCCCGTTGTCCGTAAGGTCGCCCAAAAATACGGCGTGGAATCCGATCTCATCCATGCCATCATTCGGGCGGAATCCAATTACAACAGCCTCGCCGTCTCCGAGAAGGGCGCCATGGGCCTCATGCAGCTCATGCCGGCCACGGCCGAGGCATACGGGGTCAACGACTTCTACGACCCCGAAGAAAACATCGAAGGCGGCACCAAGTACCTCAAGGACCTGATCAAGCTCTATGAGGGGAAGACGAATTTTGTCCTGGCCGCCTACAACGCCGGTCAGGAGGCCGTGAAAAAGTATAAAGGCATCCCCCCCTATCCGGAAACGAGAAACTACATCAGCCGGATCCAGTCCTCATATCGGAAGTCCACTATCCGAACCCGAACCATCATCTACAAGTTCTATGACGGAAACGGGAACCTCGTCCTCACCAATGATGCGCGGCTATATGCCTTGAATAAGGCCGATTAGCCCGCCGGATACCCTTTGACGAGCATATTCCCCGGGACGACCTCGAACGAAGCCGGCAGGGTTCCCAGCTGCTCGCCGTCCAGTTCCAGGAGCACGGTTTCATCCGGACGACAGAAAGCTTCCACTCGCTTGCCGCGGACGAGGTTGATCTTGGGGTGGGAAAGGTGGCTGCCGTTGATGAGCTTCCAGCCGTGGCGGCAGAACTCGAGGAACCTCATGCCTTTAACGAGGACGGTGTCGAAGAGGCCATCGTCCAGCCGGGCTTGGGGGGCGACTTTCATGCCCTTGCCGAAGATCCTGCCGTTGGCCACAGCGCCGATCAGGTAGTCATCCTCGGGCAGTTCGCTTCCGTCGACCCGGATCCTCAGCCTTTTGTTCCGGTATTGGACCATGGTCGAGATCAGGCACCGGACATAGGACGAGGCCTTCCGTTCCAGACGGCGGTCGTTGACTTTCTTGACGACCTCTCCGCCGATCCCGAAGTCGGCGATGTTGAGGAAGAACCTCTCCACCAGATCGCCCGAATGCCCCCGGAAGCTCACCCGGCCCACGTCGATCCTTGCGGACGGGGCCTCGGTGATGACCTTGAGGGCGTTCTTAAGTCCTTTGGGGATGTTCAGGCTCCGGGTGAAATCGCACCCCGTCCCGGAGGGGACGATCCCCAGGCTCGTCTCGGGGTTGATGATCCGCTTGTCTTCGTAGAAGCCGTTGGCAATCTCGTTCATCGTCCCATCCCCGCCGACGCCGATGATGAGCTCGGACCCGCCCTTGATGGCCTCACGGGCGATCTCCGTGGCTTGGAAGGGCTTTTCGGTGAAATCGTACCGGAACTCCTTGATGAAATGGCGCAGGCCTTCCTTGATTTCAGTCCATCTTTTGCGCGTCCGGCCCTGATTGGATTCAGGGTTGACGATCACTTGGGTTTTGAGGTGCAATGTCGGCTCCTCGTGCCTTCTTTTTTCCGAACAGGGACATGCCGATAATCCCTCCCAGGGCACCTAGAACGGCAAAGACGGCCGCGGAAATGAAGAGCCCCATGAGGAACATGACGACAGAAATCCCTCCTCCCGTCCGGTCGAGCCAGTTTTCCCAGCCGGAGGGCATCTCGTCGGCGAACTCCGACAGACGCTCCATCATCCGGCGCATCACGGCCGCGTTAAGGCCGTGGAGGGGGATGCCGATGAGGGAATCAACGACGGCGGCCGAGATCCCGGCGAGCGCCCCGACGATGGCGCCGTCGCCGGAGGTGAGGGAGACGGGCGAATCCTTGGCCAGCAGGTACGAGGCCAGGACGGCTCCGCCGATGATCCAGAGACAGCAGAGGCAGTTCAGGAAGGGAATGCCCGAGAGGACGCCGGCGACCGCGCCCCCGATGAGTGCGGGCGCGAGCATGTTGGGTTTATGATCGTTCATCGGTCCGTCTCCTTCGTCACATCATTCTATTTCGTTTCCCCTGGCGATTTCAAGCGGAATTTCCCGCCGAGGAGCTGGCGAACCTCGTAGAGCCCCGTGATCAAATAAAAGGGAAGGACCGATCCCCAGATCAGACCGGCCGCGAGGCGGAGCCCGATCGGGCTCGCCCAAAGGCCCAGAAAATTGCCGGCCGTGTCGAGGCCGATGGGCAGGCTGACGAGAACGAAGATCGAGGTCGCGGGCAGAAGAGGCCTGGAGAACCGGCGGAGGAAAGGGTAGAGGATCGTCCCCGCCGAGAAACCGAGATAGATGCCGAGACAGCGGCCGCAGACGCCCAGGGGGGACCCGTGGATGGAGAGGCTTCGTTCCGGGAGTTGATGGCAGACGGGGGAAAAGGCTGCGTAGATGAACGCCGAGACGACGGGCGCTTCGTGTCTCAGGAGTGGGGCGGCGAAGAGGGCGGCGTTCCACAAGAAGCCGCCGATGAGCACCAGGAGCCAGATCATCAGGACCGTGTTCGGGGCCTTTTTCATGTCTGTGCTCCCATCCTTTCATTTCCTCTTTCAGGCTCGGCCCTTCATTCGAAGCCATGCCAGGAAAGCGGCGAGGACAAGGAAATTCAAAGTGATGATAGAGAGGGACATGAACTTGGCGTAGAGGGCCCGCCCCATGAGATCATAGATGGACAAGCCGGCCGCGGCCAAGTTCAGGATGAGGAAGGCCCTGGCCGTCCTGGAAAAGGCGTCGAGGCGGTTCAGGACGAGCATGAGCGCCGGCACGGAGGAAAGCAGGGTGTAATCCCAACCGAGCGGCGAAACGATCGGGATAAGGGTCAGAAGAAGCGCCGACTCGAGGATCATGCCCCGAGGGATGCCTCGACCCCTGATCATGAGAAACAGGAAGACAAGCGCGAGCACGGCCACGGTCACAAGGTAGAGGGCGCGCGAGAGTTGGGCCCGGCCCGTCCATTTTATGAACAGGGCGATGAGCGAGACGTTGTCCTGCGTGCCCAGGAGACCGGGCGTCGACCGCGACAGTGAATTCAACCATTCTCCGTGGACCTGGATGTTCCCGGAAGGCCCGTAAAATAAGGTCGGCCCGAGGAAGGCCAGGACGAGCATGAGGATGCCTCCGGCGAGGACCAGCCACCTTTTTTTTATGACCCAGTAGGGGAGGAAGATCAACGCGTAAGGTTTCAGGGCGGAAGACGCGCCCCACAGGACCCCCGCCCAACCTTCGCGGGCGCCCCCGGGACGGTCCTCATCCCTCATCATTACGGTGACCATGATGAGGAGCAGGGCCGTGATCAGGGCATTGATCTGGCCGAGCTGGAGCTCCCGCAGGAAGAACTTGGCCAGGATGAGCGGCGGGAAGACGCGGAGGACCCAGGCCTTCTTCGCCTCCGGGCGGACGAGGGTGTAGGATAATTGGAAGACCAGGACCGAAGAACCGAGGATGAGGAGGAACCAGGCGAATTTGGCCTCCGCGAGCGGCAGGAAGGACACCGGCACGTACAGGACGGCGGCGAAAGGAGGATACTTGAACTCGTAATGGCCGTCCTCCTGCCGGTAGAGAGTCTCTCCGGCCCGGATCCTTTGGCCCGCCGTTTCGTTGACCTCGAAGTCGATCATGCCCTTCTGACCCTTCCAAAGGAAAAGGCCGGTCAGAGTTAGGAGCACGACGATGAAAATGACGGCCGGAAGACGTTTCATCCACATGCCGATTCAACGCTACTAGACGGACACGCGTTTGTCAATGATGCCAATATTGCCGACAGGACGTGAGTCGGAATTCCGGGTATCACCAGAATTCGGCACCATCGCTTGAGAAGAAAGAATCCTATCGGCAACTTCGGGATGATACCTTTTGTTGACAGCGGAAGGCCGGGTGAGTAAAGTTAATATAAGCTCGATTTCGCGGCTTTCTTTGTAAAGGAGGTCAAGCATGATATCTGGGAAGGGGATGGGGATTCTTGTGGTGGCGGGTTTGTTGGCCGTTCCGAAGGCGGTCCCGGCCCAGACGGAAGAAGCGGCCAGGATCTTCAGCCAGAACAGCCCGGGCGCCGTCACGCTCATCGTTTATGGCGAGGACAAGCAGGAACTCGCCAAGGGCACGGCCTTCGCGGTCGCCGAAGACGTGGTGGCCGCGAGTTATCATCTCGTCGGCCGGGCCTTCGACGCCGAGGTCGTCACCGCGAAGGGCAAAAAGATCAAGATCGAAGGGATCGTGACCGTCTCCAAGCCCACCGATATCACCTTCCTGAAGCTCAAGGGCAAGGTCCAGGCCCTGGCCTTGGGCGGTCCGGAAGGGCTTGTTCAGGGCGCTCGGATATTCGCCATCGGCGCCAACGAAACCGGTCAGCTCATGTCTTCCGAAGGGACCATCCGGAAGTTCCTTGACTTGGCGCCGGACCAAAAATTCCTTGAAGTTTCCCTGGCCATCCCTGACTCCTTCACGGGCGGCCCGGTTTTCGATCTTAATGGCAAGGTCGTGGGCATGGTCCAGGTGATGGGCAAGGGATTGCGGTGCGTCCTTCCGTCGAACCTTTTCCAGAACCTCCCCCGGGCGGGCAAGATCATCTCACTCAAAGATTCCGCTCGAGAGGACTATTTCTCCTCCCTCGAAGGGGCTTACCTGGCCGGCCGGCTGGCGGCCATGATGGACGATCTGGCGGCGGCCCGCGCCCATCTGGAAACGGCCATCAAGCTCGATCCATCCCTGATCGTCGCCCACAGCCTCCTGGCCGACGTTTATTCGGCGCAAAGGGACTATAACGCCGCTGTCACGGCTTATAATAAGGTCATTGAACTGGACGCTAACCGTGTCGACGCCCTCCATCGCCTCGGGTCCCTCTATCTCAAGATGCAGCGTTTCAACGATGCCATCGGGCCCCTGGAGAGGGCTGTCGCCCTGGACCCGAACCGGAAGGAGGCCTATAACGATCTCGGCACGGCCCGCGAGGAGACCAAGGACTTCGCCCAGGCCGCCGAGGCTTACGAGAAATACATCCGTCTGAAACCGGAGAATCCCTGGAGCGGTTATCTGCGGCTCGGGCTATGCCGGATGGAGACGAATGAGTTGGACGCGGCCGTGTCCGCCCTCGAGGAAGCCCAAAAGCTCCAGCCCAACGATGTGAAGACGAACTTCAAGCTGGCCGAGGCCTATGCTCGGTCCCGCCGGATGGACGAGGCCGAGGAAACCTACAAGGCCCTTTCCGGGATCAACCCCGAGGGGGCTACTACGTACTACGGGAAGATCATCACGATGTACGATGAGGCCGGGAAGTATGATAAGGCCATCGAAGCCGCCAGGAAGATCATTGAATTCAATCCCGGGAACGAGCTGGCCTTTTTCAACCTGGGGATCATGTTCCTCAAGCTGCAGCGATATGATGAGGCGGTCGGGGCCTTCAAGGACGCGTTGGCCCTCAAGCCGGGCTATGCCTCCGCCCTGTACAATATCGGATACAGCTATTCCCTGGCTAAAAAATACAAGGAGGCGGTCGAGGGGTTCCAGAAGTACGTGGAATTCATGCCTGAGGACCCGGTGGGCTGGCTCAACATCGGTGTCGCCCACATGATGATCAAGAACTTCGAAGCCGCCCTGGAGCCCCTGAGAAAAAGTATCGAGCTCAAGCCGGACAACGCCGTGGCCCACTACAACCTGGCCATCGTCTACCTCAACCTGAAGGACACCTATAGCGCGACGGAGGTCTACAAGACCCTCCTCGGACTCAACCCGGAACTTGCCGGGAAGCTCAAGAAACTCCTGAGATAAAATTGACAATAGGGCCCGGTTTATGGTAAATTAATTGACCAATTCACCGTAGACCCCCGCCGGAGTCATTGTCAATTCCTGAAAAGTGCGAAGATATGGGCAGGTGGCGGAATTGGCAGACGCACTAGGCTTAGGACCTAGTTCCTGATGAAGGAGTGCGGGTTCGAACCCCGCTCTGCCCATTTTCCGTGCTAAGGACCACCCGCCGCAGGGCCCCACCAGGCGGGAAGAGGGACGAACAGGACTTGGAAGAAGGGACTGACCCATGAACAATACAGGCCAAGAAAAGATCAAGATCGTAAGCCCCACCCGCCGGGAGTTGGACCTCGATGTCCCCCCCGCCGCGGTCGGAGAGGAGTTCGATAGGATCCTTGCGGAATACGTGTCCAAGGCGAAGCTGGCCGGATTCCGAAAGGGGAAGGCCCCCAGGGACCTCGTCCAAAGGATGTTTCTCGCCGAGATCCAGAAGGACGTCGTGGATTCCCTCGTTCCCAAGGCCCTCAGTGAAGAATTGAAGGCGAGCGGACTGCGGCCGGTCAGCGTCCCGGTTATCATGGACGCCCACTTCGAGGAGGACCGGACCCTGCACACCCGCGTGGCTTTCGAGGTCCTGCCCGAGTTCGAACTGCCGGTCTACAAGCAGGTCCGGTTGGCGCGCCGTGAAGCGGCCGTCGAGGACAAGGAGGTCGAGCAGTCCCTCGAGGAACTGAGGCAGAGGGCGGCCGAATACGTGCCCGCGGAGGGCAGGGGAGTGACGGACGGGGACTATGTCGTCATCGAGCTCCAGGGCCGTGATCTGAGAACGAAAAAAGCCTTCCCGGTCGAAAAAACAGTCATCCTGGCCGGCCATGCCGAGAACGAGCCGTCCCTCAACGCAAACCTTGCCGGCATGAAGCCCGGCGAGGGAAAGACGTTTTTTGTGACCTATCCAGAGGACCATGTCAACAAGAAGCTGGCCGGAAAAGACGTCGAATACCGGCTCAAAGCCCAGTCCATCAAGGAAAAAAAGGTCCTGCCCCTGAACGACGACCTGGCCAAGAGCCTTGGCGATTATCGGGGGCTGGAGGACCTGAGGGAGAAGGTCCGGGCCCGGCTCCTCGCATCCAGGGAGAGCTCCGGCCGGAACAAGGCGGCCTCCGAACTGCTGGAAAAGATCTCTTCGGAGGTGACCATCGAGCTTCCGGAAAGCCTGATCGAAGATGAGACACGGGCCGTCCTCAGGCGGATCCTGAGCAGCTACCCGCAAACCCGGCTGGGAAAGGACCAGGCCGAGCAGCTGGCTGCTGAGGGCAAAAAGCAGGCCGAACGGAATATTAAAAACAACCTCATCCTGACCAGGATCGCCGAGAAGGAAGCGATCACGGTCACCGAGGCGGAGGTCGAGGAGGAAATGAAGGGGTTGGCCCAGGCGAATCAGGTTCCCCTGGAAAAGGTGGTCGAAACGGTGGACAGGGAGGGGAAAAGGGGAGACCTCGAGGAGAGCATCCTCTTCCGGAAGACAGTTGACTTTTTGCTCGGACAGGCTATAATGGAATGACAGGCTTCTGCTTCAACCTGCCCTCAAACAAGAAGGTCCCGGCGATCGAGATCACCCGGAAAATGATCGAAAAAAACGAACTCAGCTTCGAAAAATTCAGCGAGGCGATCGGAGCATGACCCATGCCGGAAACTGAACACAACGAAGTCATCCGGAACATTCCCCTGATCCCGCTCCGGGACCTGGTGGTCTTTCCGGCTACGTTGGTGCCCTTTATAGTCGGAAGGCCGTCCTCTATCCAGGCCCTGGAGAAGGCCGCTGAAAAAGACAAAATGATCTTCCTCTCGGCCCAGATGGACGCCTCGATCGACAACCCCACGCCCCGGGACATCTACTCCATGGGCGTGACGGCCAAGATCATCCGCACGGTCAAGACCGATGAAAAGAACATGAAGGTCATCGTGGAGGGCAAGAGCCGGGCAAGGATCGTCGAATTCCTCAGCACCTATCCTTATTACCAGATCCTGGCCAAGGTGCTCAAGGAGGCCGATGACCACACCCAGGACGCCAAAGAGCTTCTCAAAAGGGTCCTGTCCCTTTTCGAGGAGTACCTGAAACTCAACCAGAACGCGAACCTCGACTCGATTATCCCGGCCCTTAGGGAGAACACGGCCGACCGCATCGCCGACATCATCGCTTCCCACCTTTACCTGCCCCTCGACGAGAAACAGAACCTCCTCGAGACGATCAATAGCTTGGAGCGATTGAGGCGCCTGAACTATGTCCTGGAGAACGAGATCCTGAAGATCCACTCCGCCTACCAGAGGGACGGCCAAAAGCAGGGGAGGCGCCGGCCGCCGCTCAAGGACCCCGGACAAAAGAATTTCCCGGCCGGAATGGGGGGATCCCGGAAGGAAGAGCAGCCGAACGAGGTCGAAGAGTTGCGACAGAAGGTCGCCAAGGCCAAGATGCCGGGGGACGCGGAGGAGAAAGCCTATAAAGAAATCGAGCGGCTTGAGGCCATGCCTCCCATGTCCGCGGAGGCCACGGTCAGCCGGAACTACCTGGACTGGCTGCTTTCCCTGCCCTGGGTCCACAAATCGAGAGAAAAGAGGGACCTCAAAGGGGCGGAGACCATCCTTAACGAGGACCACCACGGTCTTGAGAAGGTCAAGGAAAGGGTCCTCGAGTACTTGTCCATCCGGCAGCTGGTCAAGAATCCGAAGGGCGTCATTCTCGGTTTCCTGGGCCCCCCGGGAGTGGGAAAGAGCTCCCTGGGCAAGTCCATCGCCCGGGCGACGGGACGGAAGTTCGTCCGTCTCTCCCTGGGCGGGGTTCGGGACGAAGCCGAGATCCGGGGCCACAGGCGGACTTATATCGGGGCCTATCCCGGTCGCATCATCCAGATGATCAAAAGGGCCGGGACGAAGAACCCCGTCTTCCTTCTGGACGAAGTGGACAAGATGAGCATGGACTTCCGGGGCGACCCCGCTTCAGCTCTCATGGAAGTCCTTGACCCTGAACAAAATAACACGTTCCTGGACCATTATATCGACACCGATTACGACCTTTCCCAAGTCATGTTCATCGTCACGGCCAACATGCTGGACCCTATCCCCAGACCGCTCATCGACCGCATGGAGATCATCCGGATTCCCGGATATACCGAGGAAGAAAAGCTCGAGATCGCCAGGCGGTTCCTCCTTCCCAAGCAGATGAAGTCCCACGGGTTGACGGATAAAAATCTCAGGATCACCGATCCGGCCATGCTCAAGCTCGTCCGCGAGTACACCCGGGAGGCCGGCGTCCGGAACCTGGAGCGGGAGATCACTTCGGTCTGCCGCAAGGTCGTCAAGAAGGTCGTCCTTCAGGGGAGGGATCATAAGGAGAAGGTCACTCCGAAGAACCTCGAAGCTTATTTGGGAATCCCGAAGTTCCGCCGTTCCGAGATCGACAAGCAGGATGAGGTGGGGGTCTCCCTGGGAATGGCCTGGACGGAATTCGGCGGGGAGATGCTGACCTTCGAGGCCACCAAGATTCACGGCAAGGGAAATTTCACCTTGACCGGACAGCTCGGAGAGATCATGCAGGAGTCGGCCCAGGCCGCCTTCAGCTTCGTCCGCGGCAAGATCTATGAGCTGAACATCGCTACCGACCTGCACAAGAACTTCGATATCCACGTCCATGTTCCTGAAGCCGCCATACCTAAGGAAGGGCCGTCGGCAGGCATCACCATCGCCACGGCCATCATCTCCCTCCTGACCGAGATACCGGTGAATAAAAAAGTGGCCATGAGCGGGGAGATCACCCTCAAAGGCAAGGTCCTGGCGGTGGGCGGCATCAAGGAAAAGCTTCTGGCCGCTTACCGGGAGGGCATCAGAACGGCCATTCTGCCCCTGGACAACAAGCCCGACCTTAAGGACCTGCCCAAGATCATCAGACAGAACATGCAGCTCCACCTGGTAGAAACCATGGACGAGGTCCTGAAGATCGCCCTGACGCGTCCTCTGCCCCAAAAACAGCCCAAAAGCAAGGAAAGCGCGGGCGCGATGGCCCTTGACGGGGGGCTTTCGGGCGCCGCCGTCGGGGGAGGGGAGACCCCTCCAAAAGAACCGCCGCTTACGAACTGAGTTCTTGGCCAGATAGATTGTTTGACCAAATCAATTAACGGAGAGGTAAAAAATGAAAGAGTACAATCTTGTCGACCTGGAAGAAAAGGACGTCCCGGCCCTGAAGAAGATCGGCATGAACATGGGCCTCGCCGAGGAAGAGATCGAGGCCGCCAATAAGCACACCCTCACCTTCAAGATCCTTGAAGCCCAAGCCAAGAAGCAGGGGCTCCTTTTCTCGGAGGGGGTCCTCGAATGCCTCGAGGACGGGTTTGGGTTCCTGAGGGCCCCGGAATTCAGCTATCTTCCGAGCCAGGACGACATTTATGTCTCGCCGTCACAGATCCGCAAGTTCCAGCTCAGGACGGGGGACACGATTTCCGGCGTTGTCCGGGCGCCGAAGAACGGCGAGAAATATTTCGCCTTGATCAAGATCGAGGCTGTCAATTTCCTCCATCCCGACGTCATCATCGATACCCGGCACAACGTTCATTTCGACAGCTTGACGCCGCTTTATCCCTTCGAGATGATCAAGCTTCAGGACGGAAATCCCAAGAACATGAACGCCCGGATCATGGAGCTCCTGACGCCCATAGGCAAGGGTCAGAGGGGTCTCATCGTTTCTCCCCCCAGGGCCGGAAAGACGACGCTGCTCAAGACAATCGCCAAGTCCATTGAGAAGAACCACCCCGAGGTTTTCCTCATCGTCCTGCTCGTCGCCGAGCGGCCCGAGGAGGTCACGGACTTCAAGCGGAGCTGCTCGGGAGAGGTCGTGGCGTCCACGTTCGATGAGCCGCCTTCCCGGAACGCCCAGGTCGCCAATATCGTCCTGGAAAAGGCCAA